>OLHJ01000086.1_pt1 | contig 35697 bp, 32 predicted proteins | sample 1609491 | NCBI WGS metagenome assembly OLHJ01 (sample SAMN05416861, study PRJEB24817) | seawater metagenome | isolation source: Sea water | place: Canada:Atlantic | collected 2013-11
CTACACAGAGTAGATCGTCGGCAGCGTCAGATGTGTATAAGAGACAGCTTTAATACCCATCTATGGAGAAATACACATTATCTTAATACTATTAGGAACTTTCTTTTTACTTCCGAAACTAACCAATAAACGTTTTAATGTTTTTCTAGCATTACTATTTCTTGTATATCTAGTTCAAACAATTCAGGTATATATTGCTTCAGATCTTTTAACTATTAGATGGATAATGATTGCAAGTGGGGTAATTCTTATCATCGCATTTTTAGATGCCATAAAAGTTATAAAAAAGTCACCCCAACATTTTACTCCTATTAAACGATTATTTAAAATATTGACTCCAATATATATTACATTTTTAATTATTGCAATAATAGCCAATATTATAGGTATGACTTCTTTATCTAACTTATTGATGATGGGAGTTCTACTTTCTACCGTTTTAGGAATAGTTGTTAACCTTACTGTAAAAGTAATTGCTAGTCTTATTGTTATATTATTTAAAGTAAAAAAGTCAACGAACATTGAAGCATTGACTACCATGGTAAATGCTACCCACAAAAGGATTCAACCAATTTTAGTATGGATTGGTTTATTTGTTTGGATTATGTTTACAATTAAAGCATTCGATCTTTCCAACATTTTCTTTTCTTGGCTTGATAGTTTGATGACTACTAAATGGGAAATTGGAGAAACAGTTATTTCTTTAGGTGGAATACTTGCTTTTATCGGCATCTTTGTAGTTACAATTCTACTCGCAAAATTAGTAGCTACCATCTTACAGGATGATTGGATGATAAACATTCTTCCTCGTGGCTTAGCTTCTGCGATTTCACTTATATTAAGAATTATAATAGTTACTGCAGGTTTCTATATTGCTGTAGCTGCTGTCGGAATAGATTTAAGCAAGTTAGGATTCATTATTGGAGCCTTAGGTGTTGGTATTGGTTTTGGATTACAAAATGTAGTATTAAACTTTATATCTGGACTTATTCTTGCTTTTGAAAGACCTATTAATCTGGGAGACACTATTGAAGTAGACCAAGAGTTTGGTGTCGTTACCAATATTGGGATTCGATCTAGTACTATAAAATCGTACTCGGGTTATGAATCCATAATACCTAATGGAGATTTAATCGCTAAAAAAGTAAATAATCACACCCTTGCAAATCGAGATAGAAGAAGTAAAATACATATGAAAACTGCAGCAAGTGCAGATCCATTAAAGGTGATTGAACTCTTTAATAATATAGCCTCCACTCATCCGGTAATCTATAAAGATCCAGCACCAAAAACCTATTTTTATGGTTATGACCTAGAAGGAAATTTAAGTTTTGCCTTACTCTTCTGGACTACCTTTTCTGACACCTTAAAGACCAATAGTGCTATTTCGTTAGAAATATATTTCGCATTAAAAGAAGCTAGTATACAGGCACCCGTTCCAGTTAGAAGGATTATTAAGGACTAAAAATTATTATGAAGATTAATCTTTAAAAATGGAAACTCTTAAGATAGACCTTAAAGAAATAGTAACATCTGCATTTGCTCTAAATCCTAATGTATAACCCAATCCTCCGTTTTGATTTGCTGGCAAACTAAAATCATCTGCAATTGTTAAAAATAAGAATGTAGACTTTATTACAGCCCCTCCTTGGCCATCAATTATTGCAGTAGTACTCGATGTAGAAAAAGTGGAGAGCGTATTAGGGTTTGTTATTGAAGTTTCAATAGATCCCTTTTGGGAATTACCACTGGGAACTTCATATTCTATAACTACTCGCCAAAAATGTACTTGACCTTCAACTGGATTCTCTAACATGGTAGATTCCGCTTCATCCCAAATTCCAGATTTTGTAGTATCCTCTGCATTTTCTGGCCAACGAGTTACTGGTGGATCTGCTAATTCAAAATCAGCTTCATCGAAAGTAGCTGGAATTAATGGACCAAATACTGATTCATCTATTTGATAATTCGCTGTTGTAGTTACAGTTCCAAGACCTAAGGTATAATCTCTTTTTGTAACTTCCCAAGAATAATCATATTGCAAGGTTGCATCCAAAATATATTTTACAGCTCCGGCATCATTAAACTCTGGAAAATTCATTAAAACAGATCCATCATTTCCTGCAGCAAACCCTTCTATATCCATAACAGAGGTCCATCTATAAAAGTCAGCATCCCAATATTGCAGTTTTTTTAACTCGGTATTATAAATAAGCATTCCTTCTTTTATATAATCTAATAATTCTGGAATAGGGTCAAGAACAGGGTCATTATCAGGGTAAATAGTAGATTTTTTATTATCCGCTAAATTAGCGTCTCTTTCTGCAGAAGTCATTCTTGGTATTAAAATACCTTTTTTCGCGGATACTATATCAAGCATTGTATTAACATCTGGTGTAGTGGTACCAATACCCACCTGTGCAAAAGAGAAATTACTACTCAATAGTATATATATTAATAAAATGAAAATATTCTTTTTCACTGCCCTAATTATTTATCAAGTAAAAATACAAAAAAATAATTTTAATTAAAAAATAGATACATCCCACTGAAGTCTAACATTACTTCCAGAGGAATTAACAGAATCAAACTCACTGTACTCAATATAAGAGTATTCTAAAGTTAACTTGTTTTTGTGGCCTTTAAAAAACCAATTACAGCCCATGGTGTATTCGTAGTTATTATTAGCCGAAATTTCGTAATCAGCATCGTAAAATGATTGACGTATAAATACTTCTAAGGACTCTGGTATTTTAGAAAAACTATGATGTAAAAAATAACCTAATTGGGCATAATTACCAATAAGTAAGGTCTCTTCATTTTCAATTTTATCATCTAAATTCTTAAAATGAAACTCTTGTTGCCATGAAAACCCTTTGTATTTAAATGCGGTTTCAAATAGCAATTGATCTACTTTATAAAGCCCTTCTTCCTCGGTTTCATAACCTATTAATTGTCCTCCACCACTTGTTGAAAATGCTGTATAAGGACTAGTATTCGTAACCCCCGCAATGGCAACAGATGAAATGAATTTTTTATGATACGCCAAATCGGAACCCAGAAATTTTAGGGGTATCCCATTTGGGTTCCATTGTAATCGCAACAAATACATCAAACTATTATCCCCATCTCCCCCATTTCCTCTACCGGTTCCAGTAAACGCAGATAACCAATAATTAAAGTTTGCAGCAGAGCCTCCATCCAAATTTCCATAAACGGAAACTCCTTGTTGACGGTCTATAGTAAATATTCTATTTAATAAGGACCTATCTAATCCTTGTTGCTTTCCAGAAGAGATTACTCTTTCTCTGGAATACCTTGCTTTCCATTGCCCGACTCTTAATTTTAGGAAAGAATACTTTTCAATTTGTATTCTAAAATCTAATAAATTTCCACCTTTAATATCTTGTTCAAAATAATAAGTATAATAGGACTTAGAAACATGACCACCAATTTTTATTCTTGCTCTATTAATGCCCAACTTTGTAGTTTCCTCTTCAAATTCATCACTTGTTTTTGGGAAGTTATCATAGGGATAAGAAGCCCGAAATTGGCCTCTAAAATCTATATTCATCTGGTATTGGTTCTGAAAAAAATGAAATTCAAAACCTTTACCCTTTGTGATATAAAAAGTACTATCTGCTTTTTGAGAAATAACAGATTGACTCATTAAAAACAATCCTACAAGAAAAAAAAGCAATCTCATAAGTTATAGGCTTTTAAATCAGTTTATTAAGTAACTCATCAAATGTAAGTGATTCCTGTTCCCCGCTAATCATGTTTTTAAGGTTATAGGTTTGTGAAATCAATTCTTTATCTTCAATAACTACCACATAAGGAATCGCCCTCTTTTTCGCATAGTTCATTTGTTTGTTCTGCTGCTTGTTCTTTTTTGCAGTATCTGGGTACAATTCACTTGCTATGCCCTTTTCTCTAAGCTTTGTTACCGCCTGCATAGCATATAAAGATTCTTTTTCTCCAAAATTGAGAAATAACACTTTGGTATTAGCTGAAACCGTTTCTGGAAATAAACCTAACTCTTCTATTACCAAATAAATACGATCCAATCCAAAGGAGATTCCAACCCCACTAATATTTTTTAAACCGAAAATCCCAGTTAAATCATCATAACGACCACCGCCGCCTATACTTCCCATTTTCACTCCTTCTGGCGGACTTACTTCAAAAATAGCTCCTGTATAATAATTAAGTCCACGAGCAAGTGTAACATCAATTTCTAATATTGCAGATTTTAAGTTCAAGGTCTTAAAAGCATCCGTGATAAATTCTAATTCTTCTATACCATTTAATCCAGTTTCAGAAGATGCTAACATCTCTTTTAAATCTGAAAGTTTTTCAGAAGCAGTTCCTCTTAAACTGAAAAGTGGTTGTAATTTTTCTAATGCATTTTCGGAAACCCCCTTAGTAAGCATTTCTTTTTTAACACCGTCTTCCCCTATTTTATCTAATTTATCTAAGGCAACTGTAAAGTCAATCAATCTGTCCTCTGCACCAATTACTTCCGCAATACCGCTTAAGATTTTACGGTTGTTTAATTTTATAGTAACTCCTTTTAAATTCAGTTTATTAAAAACGTCATCATATAATTGTACCAACTCTACTTCTTGCCAAAGTGAAGTGGAACCTACCACATCGGCATCGCACTGAAAGAATTCTCTAAACCGACCTTTTTGTGGACGGTCTGCTCTCCAAACGGGTTGAATCTGATATCGCTTAAATGGAAACGTAATTTCATTTTGGTGCTGTACTACATATCTTGCAAAAGGCACAGTAAGATCGTAACGTAAGGCTTTCTCTGAAATCTTTGAAATCAATTTTTGACTGTTCTTTTCTGAATATAAAGCATCATCTACTTTTCGCAAATAATCTCCGCTATTTAAAATCTTAAAAATCAATCGATCCCCTTCTTCCCCATATTTACCCATCAAGGTCTCGCTCTTTTCAAAGGAAGGAGTTTCTATAGGCTGATAACCATAAGTGCTAAAACAGTCTTTAATAATGTCCATTATATAACTACGTTTTATAACTTCTTCAGGAGAAAAATCTCTTGTTCCTTTTGGTATGGATGGTTTTTGTGCCATATATTGGGTTTTGGGTTTTGAGTTTTGGGTCTTTGGCTTTAGGTTTTGAGTGTTAAAATGAGATTGACTTAATGCATCCACCCATCGCCTTTTACCTTTTACCTTTCACCGTTTATCAAATGCAAATATCTTAAAATCTAAATTAAATAATCAGTTATTTTAAAATAATGGTAACTTTATGCGCCATTAATAGTCTAATGGATAAATAACAACATCATTTATGTTTTCACTTTTTTGGGTTAATGTACAAATTGCCTTAAATTCTATTAAAACTCAATTGCTTAGAACTATTCTAACTATTGTAATTATTGGAATTGGTATATGGGCTTTAGTAGGGATTTTAAGTGCGGTTAAGGCTATGGAGACTTCTATTTCTGGGAGTTTTGCATCTATGGGTTCCAATACTTTTAATATACAACGCTACGATTTTGGGGTACAGCGTCATGGCGGAGAACGGGAAAAGGTAAATCCAATTATTAGTTACCAAAACATTAGAGAGTTTGTAGATATATATGAATATCCTCTTACACAAACTTCCATTTCATTTAGAGGCACTAGAACTGCAGAGATTAAATATGAAAGTGAAAAAACAGATCCAGAAGTTCAAGTTTATGGTATTAATGAGCATTATTTAGAAAACACAGGAACCGAAGTAGAAAGAGGAAGAAACTTCAATATTTTTGATATTCAGAATAATAATAAGGTTTGTATTATTGGTTCCGATTTTTTGAAAAACTTTTTTGTAAGTGAAGATCCAATTGGAAAAACAATAAGTATTCGAGGAGTAAAATTTAAAATTATTGGACTCCTAGAATCAAAAGGCTCCACCTTCGGAAACAATCAAGATTTAAAAGTATTAATACCAATACAAGTAGCTAGAAGTATTTATACCCAACCTAGAATAAATTATACCATAAGTATTATGGTAAAAGATAAAGCATTTCTCGACAATGCTACTGATGAAGCTATCATTACATTTAGAAATATAAGAGGATTAAATCCAATAGAGGAAAACGATTTTGGCTTAGAACGTAGTGATGACCTTATTAACCGAATTGCAAGCATCACAAGTTATTTAGAAATCTCTGGATGGATTATCAGTATCATTACCATCCTAGGTTCATCTATTGCTCTTATGAATATTATGTTGGTTTCCGTAACCGAACGTACCCGAGAAATTGGAGTTCGCAAAGCATTAGGAGCAAAAAATTCTACGATAGCTACTCAGTTTTTTATCGAAACAATTGTTATCGGGCAATTGGGAAGTGTTCTTGGTATTCTATTAGGAATCGCTACAGGTTTTGCTTTTTCTTCCTTTTTTGATTCTGAATTTTCCCTCCCTTGGGTTCCAATGATTTGGGCGACAATTATTACGTTTATAATTGCAGTTATTGCTGGCTCCTACCCTGCTTCAAAAGCAGCAAAACTAGATCCTATAGAAAGTTTACGCTATGAATAACGTAAAGCAGGTTTTTCAAACTTTAGAAACAAATCGATTACAGTTAAGAAAGCCAATTGAAGAGGATGCTCCACAAATATTTTATTTGCGCTCTAATGATACTGTAAATCAATACATTTTAAGAGCCAAACAAAAAGACCTAAAAGAAGCAGTATCCTTTATTAATGATCGGAATAATGATATTGAAAATGGAAAAATATATTATTGGGCAATCACTTTAAAAGGGTCAGAAGAATTAATTGGATCTATATGTTTATGGAATTTTTCTGAAGATAAAACCGTTTCAGAAATTGGTTATGATCTACATCCAGATTATTTTCAAAAGGGCATTATGACTGAAGCTATTCAAGAAATTATCAACTTTGGATTTAATAAGCTTCAACTAAAAAACATTGAAGCGTTTACACATAAAGAAAACTGTAGCTCCGTAAAACTTTTAGAAAAAAATGGTTTTATATACGACCTTTTAAGAGTAGACGAAGGTTTCCCACATAATCATATTTTTGTTTTAAAGAACCCTAATTAACAATCTTATCGAAAAAAGTAAATAATGCTCCTTTTGTAATATTTGCTCCTTGCTTAATTAAAGAAAAAATATCTCCATTTCTATCTTCTGAAAATTCTTTAATAGCAGTAAAAAATTCAACATCATCTTCCGCAAAGTTTTTTTGTAGCCATTGATAACCTTCCGTTGTTGTTAAATCGATGCTTTCATCTTTCGTTTTTACAACTATTAGCTTCATCGCATTTTCTTCTACTTTAAACAAAAATAATTGCTGTGGAGAAATGTTTTCAAGGTAGTTTGATTTAGATAAAACTCCTTCCCAGATTAAATCGCTAAAGATGTCTAACTCTTCTTCAGCCGCTTCTGGTTGATTCTCTTTAATTTGTTTCCACTCTTCTCCAGTAATAGATTGAGTTGCTAAAAAATTGATGAACTCTTGGTGAAGTTCTTCAAATTGTTCTTTGGTAAGTCTGCTATATTTTATCATAAAAAAACGCCCCTTTATTAGGGGCGCAAATTTACTAATTATTTCATTTATATTTTAGAAAATATAACGTAATCCAAATTGAACTTGCCATCTAGACGCCAAACTTGAATCGTAACCATACGTTTCTGTTAAGTCTGAATTAAATGTATAGGTTGGAACATTTGTATCTGGGTCAACAGATACTCCAACTGGTTGTACATTATTAGGCTGCTGAATTAATCCCCAATCGGAGCTAATTAAATTACCAACATTTAACATATCAATACTAAACTGAATGGTATTGGTTCTGTTTTCATTAATCTTAATATTATAATCTTGCATCACTTTTAAATCCCAACGACTTCTCCAAGGAGTAATCGCTCCATAACGCTCTGTATATTTCCCTCTTCTATCACTTAAATAATCGTCTTGAGCTATATAAGCATCAAAGGCTATTCCTTGTCCTTCTCCAGAAAATTGCATTTGCCCAATTTCTTCAGAAGTTGGTACATAGATTAAATCGTTTAAGTTAGAACCATCTCCATTAAGATCCCCACCATAAGTATAGTTATAACGTCCTCCTTGAGCATATTCAAAAAATGTAGAAATCGTAGTTGCCCATTTATCATTACTGTATTTCCATTGTTTACTAGCTACACCAATAATACGATGTTGATCTCCATATTTTGAGTTAGCCAAAACATCATCATTTACATTTCCGTTTGCCGCATTAAATGCAAATGCATCCCCAGTAATTTCAGCTTCAATAGAGTTTACATCTTTAGAATCAAGATAATTATACGCTAACATGGTATAATAGCCATCTCCAAAAGTTTTTTGTCCTTTCAAGGATGCATTCCAAGTTCTTCCTTTATCAGAATTAGTCATAACGTAAGCATTATTTATAAGATCATCTGAAGTGTAAATAGGGCGGTTATCTACTCCTCCTAATGTTCCTGAAGGAGGTAATAATCCCCAGTTTTGAACGTGAGCTGCGTTAATGTCTTTTGTATAAGCAACATCTGCAGTTAATATTAGCCCATTTTCGAATTTATAATCAGTTCCAATATTGGTTCTCCAAACTTGAGGGAATTTAAAATCTGGATCTACTGCTTGTAAAAAGAAAACTTCTGGACTAGAAACTTGATTTCCTATCCATACAAATGGCAGGCGACCCGTAAATACTCCAGATCCTCCACGTATCTGTAATTTACTTTCTCCTTTATGATTGTAGTTAAATCCAAATCTTGGCGAAATCAACACTTTATTAGATGGCATTTGAGTATTATCAATATTTACTGTTTCTCCTGTATTAGGATTAACATAAGGAATTCCAGGTACATTACAACAAGCGTTGTCTATTACATTTTGAGCTTTTACTGAGGTATCGAAAAATAAAGGTTTGTCGAAACGAACTCCTAATGTTAAGTTTAAATTCTCGGTAGCAGTCCATTCATCTTGTGCATAAAAAGCCAATTGTCCTACATTTGTTTCTGCCAATGCCCATCCACCTGCGACACCTTCTCCATTAGAATTAAGAGAAGAATGTGCAGCTGCAGCTGCATCAAAAGAAGCTTGTAGCTGACCAGAGTCAACATAGTCCTGAAATCCTTCCATAGTAGAAGTTGGGAAAAACACCCCCTGTGCACCATAAGCACCTAAATTAAATGAATTGTCAAATTGAAATTTTTCAAAGGAGATTCCTATATTAACAGTATGATTTCCTTTTACAAAACTTATATTATCTGAAAACTGAAATACTTTCTGATCCAATTCATTATGAATAGAAAATGGCTCATGCCCTGCTATAATATAATTGGACCCATCTTTTGTTATAGTAACCGTTGGTGCTGGTGTTGAAAATGGATTCCTGAAATCATCAAAATGAGTATAACCAATTTGAAATTTATTTGAAGCATTACCTGGCAAAGTAGAGTTCAACTCAACTTGTGCTGATCGTAATTTATTATTGATTTGGTAGCCTGAATTTTTAAACTGTAAGGTGGAAGCACTTGGACCTCTAAAACCTAAAGCAGTTGGATGAGCTGGCTTATCTTTTGAAGCATCTAAGAAGTTATAGATAACTGCCAAACGGTTATTATCGTTAATATTCCAATCTAATTTAAAGATACCTTTAGTAGATTCTGTTTTATGTGTAAATCCTTTATAAGAACCCGGGTCATATCCTACAGATAATAAAGCGTTTCTAACATCGATTAAGTCCTGTTCTAAAACTCTAGATTCGTTAATAGCTCCTGATCCTGTATTAGGTAACCAAGTTTGTCCAAGATCTTCTCTATCGTCTTTTTCAAAATTTGCAAAGAAGAATAGTTTATTTTTAATAATTGGACCACCTACGCTTATTCCTATTTGTGTTTGTTCTAATTCTGGGACAAAAATATCTTCTCCTTTAATTTTACCACCAGTTAAGTTGTCATCTCTGTAAAAACCATATACAGTTCCGTGGAATGTATTTGTACCACTCTTAGTTACAGCATTAACTGTAGCTCCTGTAAACCCAGATTGACGTACATCATATGGTGCTGTTGAAATTTGAATCTGATCTAATGCATCTAAAGATATTGGTTGAGCGTCAGACTGACCTCCTGGAGTTGCAGCATCCAAACCAAACGGATTGGTGAAAATTGCTCCATCTAATGAAAAGTTATTGAATTGATCATTTCTTCCTCCAAAAGAACCACTACTAGCAGAAGGCTCTAAACGAGTAAAATCTGAAGCGGATCGAGAAATAGAAGGTAAACGTGTCAATTCTCTTCTTCCAACATTAGTTTCAGCTCCTGTCTTATCACTACCAAATGTTTCACTACCTCCAGTTGCAGTGATCACTACTGCGTCTAATTGCTGACTATCTTCAGATAAGGTAACATTCAGATTATATGCTTTTCCTAATTCAAGATAAACATTATCATAGGTTTGGCTTTTAAAGCCTACATAACTTACCGTTACAGTATAGGGACCACCTACTCTCATATTTAATAAGTTGTACCTACCATCAAAATTGGTTATTCCACCAATCTTGGTTCCTGAAGGAGTGTGAATAGCAACAATATTAGCTCCCGAAAAAGGTTCGGCGCTTTCATCTAATACAACTCCCTTAATATTAGAGGTTGTTATTTGTGCAGAAGCACTTACAATACATAACAAAAAAAAGGAAGTAAATAATACGTTTTTGAATTGTTTCATAATAATAAGTTGTTTAATTTTTCTTAAAAATATGCAAAAAAAAAACCATCCGCTTAAACGGATGGTTTATTATGCTAACAGAAAACTGTTAATTATTAACAATAAGGTGTTTACTTTTTTGCTTCTGCAATTACTTCGAATGAATAATTAACAATCACATCTCTGTGAAAACGAATTGTTGCATCGTAACGACCAGTACGTTTTATTAACCCACCAGCAATTGTGATAAATTTCTTATCTACAGATACACCTTCTTTTTCAAGTGATTCAGATAAGTTTGCATTAGATATAGATCCAAACAATTTATCTCCTTCACCAGTCTTAGATGTTATTTTTGTCTCTAAACCGTTTAATTTATCAGCTTCCTTTTGAGCATCAGCAATTATTTTCTTTTCTTTAAATGCACGTTGCTTTAAAGTTTCTGCCAATACTTTTTTAGTAGATGGTGTCGCTAAAACAGCCAATCCTTGAGGAAGTAAGAAGTTTCTTCCGTATCCATTTTTTACAGATACTAGATCATCTGTAAAACCAAGATTTTCTACGTCTTTTTTTAATATAAGTTCCATAATCCTATCTATTTTTTATTTTAATAAATCGGCAACATATGGCATTAATGCTATATGACGTGCTCTTTTTACAGCAACAGCTACTTTACGTTGATATTTCAACGAAGTTCCTGTTAATCTTCTTGGTAAAATTTTACCTTGCTCGTTAATAAATCTCATTAAAAAGTCTGCGTCTTTATAATCCACATACTTAATACCAGATTTTTGAAACATACAATACTTCTTTGCTTTCGAAGTCTCTATATTAAGAGGAGTAAGATATCTAATCTCTCCGTCTTTTTTTCCTTTTGCTTGTTGTTCAATACTTGCCATAGCTTATGCTGTTTTTTTGTTACGGTTTCTTCTTTTTTCTGCCCAAGCAATTGCATGCTTGTCTAAAGCAACTGTAAGATAACGCATAATACGTTCATCTCTTCTAAAATCTAATTCTACAGCGTTGATAGCATCCCCTTCTACGGTATACTCAAACAAATGGTAAAAACCACTTTTTTTGTGTTGAATTGCATAAGCTAATTTTTTTAGCCCCCAATTCTCTTTGGATATCATCTTAGCACCTTTAGAAACAAGAAGATCTTCGTATTTCTTTACTGTTTCCTTTATCTGATCTTCAGATAAAACGGGATTTAAGATGAAAACAGTTTCATAATGATTCATAAAAATCTATTTTTAAATTAATTATTACTCTTAGCACCTCGCCAAGAGCGTGCAAAAATACTACTTTATTTATTATTTTCAAACACTATTTTTAAACGATAATCATTTTCCTACAGAATTTGATGAAAGTAACCTTTTTCTCGATAAAAGTTAAAATAACTTGTCATTCATCGATAAATTGACTATAATTGTGCTTAGAAAAACCAACACCGTGGACAAACTAACCCTTAATTGTGCTATTGTAGATGATTCTACTTTACAAAGACTTTCTATTGTAAGGTTAATAGACAATCACCCATCGCTTAATCTTGTTGCAGAATATAACAATGCAATAGAAGCAAAAATGGGTCTTGCTACTACAGATATTGATCTTGTATTCTTAGATATTGAAATGCCTATTTTATCTGGTTTTGACCTTTTAGATGACCTAACTGTTAAACCACAAATAATATTTGTTACCGGTAAAACAAAATATGCCTTTAAAGCTTTTGATTATGATGCTGTAGATTATTTGCGAAAGCCTATTTCTAAAGATCGTTTTTTAAATGCTGTGCACAAGGCAATTACAAACCACAAGTTAAAGAATGATGATGGTTTTGATGAGGAAGATTTCATATTTGTAAAAAGTAACTTAAAGAAACGTAAAGTCTTTCTAAATGAATTACGATACATTGAGGCTTTAGGGGATTATGTGAAGTTAGTTACAGAACATGATTCACTTGTAGTACTATCCACAATGAAAGCTTTTGAAGCACTACTGCCTGAAGAACGGTTTTTAAGAATTCACAAATCATATATTGTAAACCTAGATAAGGTGGAACGATATAATAGTAAGGTGATAGAATTAGACAACCAACAACTTCCTTTAAGTCGTAATAGAAAAGCACAATTAATTGAGGCGCTTACCGCCACAATGAAACGCTAATAATTATCAACATCAATAATAACACGAACGCTTGAAAATTCTTTTATAGAATTAAAGCTTCTATTTATCTTCTCAATAAATTCCTTTGTTTTTGCTAAAGATTGCTCTTTTGGAATTTTTATGGATATATTGGATATAAATAGATTTCGTATTCTACCTACTGAAGGAGTTTCTGGTCCTAATACATTTCCTTTTAATTTTGTTTTTAATGCTTCCGTAAACCACAGAGATCCTTTTTGCATCTTTTGAAAATTACGATCTTTAAATGTGATTTTGATAATTCTAAAATGTGGAGGATATTTAAATTGATAACGATCCTCTAACTGTTCCGCATACATTTTTTCATAATCATTTGTACTTACCTGCTGAAGAATTTGATGGAACGGATTAAAGGTTTGAATCAATACCTTCCCTCTTTTTTTAGTTCTTCCTGCCCTACCCGCTACTTGCTGTAATAATTGAAAGCTTCGTTCGTGAGCTCGAAAATCTGGGAAGTTGAGTAAACTATCTGCATTCATAACACCAACCAAACTAATGTTTCTAAAATCTAATCCTTTAGCCAACATCTGTGTTCCTACCAATATGTCGATTTCGTTATTTTCTAAAGCTTCAATAATTTTTGCATGACCATGCTTGCGTTTTGTAGTGTCCTGATCCATGCGAGCAATGGTATACTTAGGAAATAATTCTTTTAATTCCAATTCGATCTGTTCTGTACCAAAGCCCTTTGTATCTAATGTTTCACTTTTACAAGCTATACAGGAAATCATCATCGGCTCATTATAACCACAATAATGACATCGCAACTGATTTTTATATTGGTGATAGGTTAAACTAACATCACAATTAGGACATTGAGGGGAAACACCACAGGTTGTACATTCTACTATTGGAGAAAATCCTCTCCTATTCTGAAAAAGAATTACCTGCTCATTATTTTCTATACATTGGGTTATTTCTTCCAATAATTGATCACTAAAGTGACCTGTCATTCTTTTTTTTCGATATTTCTCTTTGATGTCTACCAATTCAATTTCAGGAAGCTGTACATCTCCAAATCTTTTCTTTAAAGTTACCAAGCCATACTTTCCTGTTTTTGCATTGTAAAAGCTTTCCAAAGAAGGAGTCGCAGATCCCATTAATACTTTAGCATTATGAATATTTGCCAAAACTACAGCGCTATCTCTTCCATGATACCTAGGAGCAGGACTATATTGTTTAAAAGAAGACTCATGTTCTTCGTCTACTATTACTAATCCCAAATTGGTAAAGGGTAAAAACAAAGAAGAACGAGCTCCAATAATAAGTTGTGCTTTTGACTTGTTATCTAATACATTCCTCCAAACTTCAACTCTTTCATTTACGGAATACTTAGAATGATAAACCGAAATTTTATCTCCAAAATAAACCTGAAGTCTACTAATAAGCTGTGTAGTTAATGCAATTTCAGGAAGCATATACAAAACTTGCTTCCCTGAGGATAACATCTCTTCTATTAACTGAACATAAACTTCAGTCTTCCCACTAGAAGTTACCCCATGAAGCAAGGTTATGGCTTTGGTTTCAAATAATGCTTTTATATTCTGAAGTACTTTTTCCTGAGCATCTGTGAGTGATTTAATTGCCAAAGATTCCTCTCCTTGAAATTCTATTCTGTCTTTTTGAATAAAATATTCTTCTAATATCCCTTTATCAATTAAGGTCTTGATTACAGTTGAAGTAGTTTCGCTTTTTTTCTGAAGTACTACAGAATCTATCGGCTTTTTTTCTTGAGTAGAAAGCATAAACAAAGTCATTAAAACCTGACGTTGCTTTGGGGCTCTAGTTAACTTTTCTAGTAGATCTTTTAGGTTTTCTTCTGAAGAATATGAGGCTGATAATTTTATGTATCTTTTTATCTTTGGACTGTATTTTTCAAACACTTCCTCTTGCACCCCAATAATTCCTCTTTCTAATAATTTTTGAATTACTGCAACTACATTTTTTCTATCCAGAATAGAGCGAATATCATTAATATGCAAGGAGGATTGGTGTTGCAAAGCTTCGAAAACTAAAAATTCATCATCACTAAATTTTGAATCATCCTCTAATTCTTTAACAAGCAAGGTTATTATCGTTTCACTCTCTAATAAAAACGCATTGGGTAATGCCGCTCTCATAACTTCTCCAAGAGTACACATATAATAAGATGCCATCCATTGCCAGTGTTTTAATTGTTGTGGTGTAATGATTGGAGTTTCATCTAGTATTTGATCTATAGATTTTGTTTCATAACCTACAGGGGCTTCACTATGAACAGTATTCACAATCCCCGTATAAATTTTTGACTTTCCAAAAGGCACAGCAACACGCATTCCTTGTTTCAGAAATAAAGCTTCATCCTTATTTACACTATAGGTAAAAGATTGCTTTAAGGGTATTGGAAGTATTACATCTATAAAATACAAATTCAATTATTTTTTCCCTTTAGGGATTTTAGTGTAGCGTTCAGTTCAAATCCAAGTAAAAGGATATTTGAGTTGATCCAAATATATAGCATCAAGATTAATAAAGCACCTATAGAACCATACAGTTCATTATAGTTAGAAAAGTTATTGATATATATTCCGAAAAAGTAAGTGGTTGCCATAAATAACAATGTGGTAACCAAAGCTCCTAAAGAGAAAAACCGAATGGTTCTCCCTTGTTTAACACCAAAATAATACAGAATAGCAATAACAAGATATACCAATGCTACAAAGATTATATATCGTATAGTTGTCACCCAATGCACATTATTACTTATAATCTCTTCACTCTGTAAAGTTGCTATTAAATATTCGCTATACACAATTAAAAATATAGAGAACAATAATAATAAAGCAAGAAAAACAGAAACTAGTAAAGCAACAAAATATTGCTTTATTACCGTTCGATTCATGGTAACATGATAAGAATATTCAAAACCACTAAAAATGGCATTTATTCCATTAGACATTAAGAATATTGCTAGTAAAAAAACAACTGAAAGCAGTCCTCCCCTAGGATTTTCGGCAATATCTTGAATTATTGGCAAAAAGAAATCGGTAGTTTGTGCAGGTAAAATACTTTCTATAAAACTAAATAAATCTTTATGTTCTATTGGCAAATATGGTATTAGATTTAGTAGAAATAAAATAAAAGGAAACAATGCCATAAAAAAACTGAATGCGATAGACCCTGCTCTTGGTGAAAAAGTCCCTTCAACAATTCCTATTAAATAGGTTTTTATTAGATCGAATAATGACAAACCTTTAAAACCAGGAACTTTAATCTTTTTAATAAGGAATATTACCTGTCGGATAATTGGAATTTTAACAAGAATATCTTCTACACTATTACTCATATGCCTTTAGGCTTAAATCCATATTATGTACCGAATGTGTTAATGCGCCACTAGAAATATAATCCACACCACATTCTGCATATTTCCTTAGAGTTTCTAATGTAATTCCACCACTGGACTCGGTTAAGCATTTACCCCCAATTAAGTCGACAGCCTTTTTAGTATCTTCATAATTAAAGTTGTCTATTAATATTCTATACACACAATCCTCTTTCAGAATTTCTTTAATTTCTTGAAGGTTTCTAGCTTCTACAATTATTTTTAGATACAAATTATTACTTTTTAGGTATGCCTTGGTTTTATTAATCGCTTTATGAATTCCTCCACAAAAATCAATATGGTTGTCCTTTAACATCACCATATCATATAATGCAAAACGATGGTTTTCTCCCCCGCCAATTTTAACTGCCCATTTTTCTAAAGCACGAATGCCTGGCGTAGTTTTACGAGTATCTAGAATCTTAGTATTCGTTCCTTCCAGAAGTTCTACATATTTATTCGTTTTTGTTGCAATAGCACTCATACGTTGCATTGCATTTAAAATTAAACGTTCACTTTTTAATATGGATTGTGAATTACCTGAAACTGTAAAACATATATCCCCATAAGCTACTTTGGCTCCATCTTCCTTTTTTACTATCATTTTAAGTCCAGGGTCTACATATTCAAATACCTGCTTTGCAAATTCTATACCCGCGATTATTCCTTCATCTTTTACCAATAATTTTGCTTTTCCTTGAGCATCATCAGGGATACAAGCAAGTGAGCTATAATCTCCTCCTCCAACATCTTCCCTTATAGCATTGGTAATGATAAGGTCAATTTCTTTATTGAATTTTGCTTCTGAAATCATACCAGTAAGTTTTTAGCTAATTTAATTAAAAGATTGAATACCACATAAAGAATATAGAAATGAAAAATGATCTTTGTAATTTAGCTTCTCAATCAAAAGCATGAAAATTAAGCTTATTACTATTGGAAAAACGGACAACAAAAATCTTCAAACCCTAATTGAAGATTATGCGAAGCGCTTAGGATTCTATGTTCCTTTTGATTTTGATGTAATTCCGGATATAAAAAATGTAAAAAACTTATCTGAATCTCAACAAAAACAAGCCGAAGGGAATGAAATATTAAAGCGTTTGATTAAATCTGACACTATGATTTTATTAGATGAAAAAGGAAAAACCTATAGTTCTGTTCAGTTTTCACAATTCCTTCAGAAGAAAATGAATAGCGGACTTAAAACATTGGTTTTTGTAATTGGGGGTCCTTATGGTTTTAGTGATGAAATTTACAATAGAGCTAACGGTAAGGTTTCCCTATCTACCATGACTTTCTCGCACCAAATGGTTCGCTTATTTTTTATTGAACAATTGTATCGAGCATTTACAATTTTGCGAAATGAACCTTATCATCATCGTTAAAATTTATTCTGCCTTAGGAGTAATCATTGAACGAACATCCTTATCGAATAAGTAGAAGCCACTTCTGTCGTCACCAATAAGATTTATTTTATCTAAAATGGTTCTTGCTGTTGCCTCCTCTTCTATCTGTTCTGCAACATACCATTGCAAAAAGTTATGAGTTGCAAAATCTCTTTCCTCAAAAGTGACAGCAACTAAATCATTAATAGATTCTGAAACAAATATTTCATGCTTTAATACTTCCTCGAACATTTCTTTAGGAGAGTTAAAAACGGATGCTGGTTTACTTAATTCTGATATCTCAGCATTACCTCCTCGTTCAATCAAATACCTAAGTAGTTTAAGCATATGTTCTCGCTCTTCATCTGCCTGGGCAAACATAAACTCTGCAACTCCTTCAAACCCTTTCTTTTCGGCCCAACAAGCCATAGATAAATAAATTTGAGAAGATTCTGCTTCTATTCTAATTTGTTTATTTAGAGCTTTTTCTATTTTATCAGATACCATAATATTATATATTTAAAGAACTATAAAATTAATTAAAATACTTTCAATAAATGTTATTTTACCATTAATTTTACGGTAAAACTAGTTTCAGAATCTATAATATTTAAAACATATAATCCTGAACTTAAAGTATGATTTAAAACAATTTCATTGCTTGGATTCTGAATGTAATCTTGAAATACTTGCTGGCCTGAAATATTATAAATAGCAACTTCTAAATTGGAATATGATTGGCTAGCATTTACTTTTATTTTCACCTGTTTTCCTACTGGATTTTTAATAAGATGATATCTACTACTTAATTCATTCTCATTAACAGCTAAAACTCCCTCTCTAATCTCTTCTAAAGCAAAATCAGCATTTTCTTGAGTAATGGTAACATGTTCTTCATTTATAGAAGGTATATAGCTATTTACAAATGGGGAATCCGAAAGGTTAGGGTTTACATACCAATCGTTCTCATTATCAATTGCCATTGCACTTATTGTAGGAATAAAAGAATATTCCTCCTGCTCTATGGCTTCTAAAAAAGCTTGAATAACTTCATTATCAATATCACCAAGGCCAGATGTCATATTTCCTTTTCCTCCTGGTGTACTATCCAATCCGCTAGTAAAAGCAAAAGACTCTGCATTTGCATCAAAACTACTTACCGGAATGCCTATAAAATATCCTGTAAAGCTTGTTACATTATTTATTTCTCCTGCTTCAGGAGTAAAATGCATATTAATATCTATTGTTATATTATTGCCTAAATCAAGATTCGTATCTATAATTTGCATTCCAGGAGTTCCTGTTGTAGTACCGTTTCCACTACCATTAACAATGGATACATTTCTTACATTATTTGGAAAACCTAAATCATCCATTTCTGTTTGAAATGCATCTCTAAAATTTGGTGCTCCAATGGGCAACAATAAACTAGGGTCTTGCTCGAAATCTGATCCTGCCAATAAATGCCCAGAATAATGGTCCATTAACATTTCTTTAGCTGCAGCGCTATTTAAAACATTATCTACAACTGATTGAGCATCTGTATTATCTTGTTCCTTTGCGAAATAATTAAGTATGTATTGAAAGCTTACAGGTATGTTTGCACCCAAATGTGGCGAATCAAACGAAATAAACAAACGGGTTTCATGATCTAAACTATTTTGCTCCATATATGACAATGCATAACGGGAAATTAAACCTCCCATACTTGGCCCTATTACTACCAACTCTTGGCTTCCTACTTTCTCAGCATTTATTTGATTAATTAATTCAATTAACACCATAGCGTTTCTCTGAATATAATCTGCTCCTCCATCTATTGCATTTCCATCTGTAATATATAGTGGGAAGTTTAAAGCAACTATATCGAAGCCTTCATCTCGTAAAATATCTGCCAAATTGGTGCCTTCAAAATCCAATTCTGCATATAATGCAGCTATGTCTTTAGAATCTCCTGGATCAAAGCCATCCATAATAATAATTGGCTTGTCCAAAACACCATCTAAATTGTCTAAAAATATTTCGAACTCTCCTTCCCCAAAATAAGCTTGAGATTCCTCATAGCCTTGGTATTCTATAGTTGCAGTTACTGTTTGTGAATTTGCATAAAAACTTAGGAATGCAAAAAGAAATATGTAAATATTTTTCATAGTATTATTTTTATCGAAGATAGTATTTATAATTATTCAATGCTGCTTATAATATTGCTCAGAAATTGGTTTACATCAAAATCAGATTCTCCCCTTAATCCAGTTCTTAATACCACTAAATCTTTAGATGGAATTATATATAACCTCTGGCCTTGAAACCCATTACAAGAAAACATATCTTTTGGAACATCAGGATATTTACCTCCAGCATTCATCCAAAAATGACCACCATAAACACCCTTAGAACCATTGGTAGGTTTTTTGGTGAAATCAACCCAAGAAGGATTTAGTATTTGCTCTCCATTCCAGTTTCCGTTATGCAAATAAAGCAAACCAAATTTCGCCCAATCTCTTGCAGTTGCCCACCCATAGGAGCTTCCAACATAATTTCCTGAGTAATCGGTTTCAATTAACATAGAGTACATTCCAATTTTATCAATTAAATCGGAATACCAAAAATCTAAATACTCTTTATGAGATTTAAATTGATTTCGAATATACCTACTTAATAAATTAGTGGTACCACTGGAGTAATTCCAAGAATTATTGGGTGTGCCAACAAAGGACTTCTCCAATTGCATTGTGGACATATCTGAATCTAAAAACAGCATCTTTGTAGCATCACAAATTTTTGAGTAATCCTCTTCCCATTCTAAACCACTATTCATATTAAGCAAATTAGCAAGGCTTATATTTTTACGATCATCATTTTCCCATTCTTTAAATAAATTATTATCATTTAAATCAACCATTCCCTGTTTTTCCATAACACCTAAAACCCCACTTGTCACACTTTTAGTCATGGACCATCCTAATAGTAATGATTTTTCATCAAACCCATTGGTGTATTTTTCTGCCACTACTTGATCTTTATAAATAACTAATACAGAACGAGTCTTTTTCTCTACTAATTCGGTATCCACAAATGCGTCATCAACAGAAGTCATTAATGCTTTATAATCAATATTCGAAAATATGGTGTCTTTTTGTGGCAAGTCCCCATATGGATATGCAAGGTTTGAGGGGGTCTTTTCTCTATTAGGAGCAAGATATGTTTCCTGCTTTATAGTTGCATTTATAGGTACAACAACTGCTCCAACACCTCTTCTGAAAATGGCCTTTCTAGTTTTTATACCAAGTGTCGTAGAGGAAACTGACTTTTCTATATCATTAACCTTATTCTTTGCTAAGTTCATGGAAGGAATATCGTTATCACCCTTTTCTGTAGTTTCCTGTGATCTTTCAGCAATAAACAAATGCGACGCTACACTTTTAGATGAAAATCCACTTAAAATATCCAATTTTGGATAGGTTGTATAAGCAAAATATGCAACTACAATTAATATTAAAAACGCTAAAAACTTAATTAATCTTTTCATATTATTCTTTTAATTCTCTTGTTTTGAACCTATACTTAACCAAACCATACCTATCACAGCAGAAATAAAGGAAGCAGCCATAATTCCAACTTTAGATATTTGTTTGTATTCCTCATTTGAAAAAGCGAGTTCAGAAATAAATATGGACATGGTAAAACCTATTCCAGCCAAAAATGCTACTCCATAGATTTGTCTCCAAGTAATGCCTTCTGGCAATGTCGCAATTTTTAATCTAACTACTAAATGAGAGAATAATGAAATACCAATAAACTTTCCTAAAACAAGCCCAACAATTATCCCCAAAGATAAAGGGTGCAATATCATTCCAATTACAGATCCTTCCACATGTACTCCTGCATTACTTAATGCAAAAACTGGCAGAATAAAAAATGCCACTAGCGGATGCAATGCATGTTCTAGCTTTTGTAAAGGAGTTTGCGCTTGCTTATTTAAAAGTTCAATTTTTGCCATTAAATGCGCTTGTTCTTGTGACAATAAGGATCCCTCTATTCTTTTTTCTTTATTGAATTTCCCTAAGTAATCTGTTAACTTTATAAAATATTCATTTTCTGTTACTTTCGTGTTTGCAGGTATCGTTAATGCAATTAATATGCCCGCTATAGTAGCGTGAACTCCAGAAAAAAGAAAAGCCATCCAAACCCCTAAAAATCCAATAATTCCATAAAAACTTGTTCTGCGAACACCTGCTATATTTCCAATTATTAAAACTCCAATAAAAAAAGCACCAGATATTAATTCACTATAATTAATCGATTCTGTATAAAATACAGCAATTACAAGAATTGCACCTAAATCATCGGCAATTGCTAATGCAGTTAAAAATATTTTAAGGTTAATGTGTACTCTTTTCCCTAGCAATGCTAATAAACCTAATGCAAAAGCGATATCTGTTGCCATAGGAACTCCCCATCCGTTTATATATTCTGGATATTTAATAGTTACAACTGCATAAAGAACTGCAGGAATTATCATTCCTCCAATTGCTGCAGCTATTGGTAAGGATGCCTTTTTAATAGAGGATAGCTCCCCTCCCATTATTTCTCTTTTTATTTCTAAGCCAATAACAAAGAAAAATAAAGCCATTAATCCATCATTGATCCAATGATGTAAAGAGCCTATTAATTCAAAATCTCCCCAAGTATACCCAACTTCAAATTCATGCCAAATATAATGGTAGGATTCATAGAAAGAAGAATTTGCCCATATCAAGGCAATGATTGCAACGAAAATTAAAAATATACCTCCGTAGGCTTCTTCGTTTATAAAGTTTTTAATCCGCATCATAATATTTAATTTTTATATAATTACAACTATTCACCATCCATCAAACTTTGAAATATTTCCAAGTATTTTGAAATATGAAATCCATCTGCTAAACCATGATGTACATAAATAGCTACATTCATTTTATCTATACCATCATTAGAAAACATCTTCCCAAAGGTAATTTTCGGACAGCTATCTTTAATCTTATAATTTCTAGCATGGGTTAATCCTGAAAAGGAATTCCAAGGTATCGAAGAATAATGAATTACATCTCTTCTAGTATCTCCTTCAATCAGTCTTAAACCTGAAGAGCTTTGAACACTTTTTACTTCAGCTTTTAAGGATTCATTAAAAACATCAAAATCTAAATTGAAAGGCACAAAAGTAAATGCAAAAGTTCCATCATCTCTTCCAATAGTCGTAGAAGCATGTATTTGATTATGGATAATGATGTCATTGTCTATAATTCTATACCTCATCTCTTCTACTCGATTAATAGCACAGGTGGATTTATGTAAGTAATATGCAAAAAAAGATAGTTCTTGCTTTTTTGAAATCAGATAAGCTTTCGTGCAATCAATTTCAGTAACAATTCCAAAAAAAGGCTCATCAAATTCTTTGAAAAAATCAAAGTGTTCTTTCCGATTCCAATTGGACTGATCAAGTATTTTATCCATCTACTAAATCTAATCTATAGCATTTTCTAGCTTGTACTTTCCTTTACTTTTTCTAATTCTAACAGCAACAACTTTATATTCTGGACATTTAGCTTCAGAATCATGAACATCTCCAGTTATATTATTAATCATTATCTCAGGGAAATGAAAGGTGGTACTCAAAACTCCTTGGTTAACCTCATCTGTAATTCTGGCTTTTACATCTACCTTTCCTCTTGGAGATTCTAAACAAACATAATCACCTTCACTAATAAGATTAACCTTAGCATCTTCAGGATTAATCATTAAATAATCATCCTTTAGAATCAGTTCGTTTGCAGTTCTACGAGTCATAGCTCCACAATTATAATGTTCTAACTCACGATTAGTGGTCAAAATATATGGATAATCTTTTGCATGAGAAACCAATTCTTGAGTCTCTTTCCAATCATGGAATTCAAAGTATCCTTTACCTCTTTTAAAGTCAGTTGTATGAAGTATTTGAGTGTCGGTTCCATCTTTTGCTACTGGCCATTGCAGACCATTTTTCCCAAGTCTATCCCAAGTTATTCCGGCAAAGAATGGTACAATTTGAGAAATTTCTTCTAACATTCCATCAGGGGTATAATCAGCTTGAGCATATCCCATTTTATTCATGATATCTACAATAATTTGGCCATCTGCCTTAGCACCTTCTTGTGTTTCTACCACCTGACGTACTGCCTGAACGCGTCGCTCTCCATTTGTAAACGTTCCACTTTTTTCTAGGAAAGAAGCTCCTGGTAATATAACATCCGCATATTTAGCAGTTTCAGTCATAAATAGTTCTTGAACTATTACCAAGTCTGTTGCTTCCAGAGCTTTAATTACTTTTTTCGTATTTGGGTCTGTTTGTACTATATCTTCCCCAATTACCCATAATGCTCTTAATTTCCCATCTAAAGCAGCATCAAACATTTCAGGGATTTTATAACCAATCTCTTTTGGCACATCCACTCCGTAAAATTCATTGTATTTTTTATTTACCTCATCGCTAGTAACATCTAAATATCCTGCGCCTTGATGCGGTTGTACTCCCATATCTGCAGATCCTTGTACATTATTTTGACCACGTAAAGGATTTACTCCAACTCCTCTTCTACCAATATTTCCTGTTATTAAGGCTAAATCGGCAATTTGTACTACTGTAAATGTTCCTTGTGAATGTTCTGTTACTCCTAAACCGTGAAAAGACATTGCATTTGGTGCAGATGCATATGCAATAGCCGCTTCTCTTACCAAGTTTCTATCTACTCCAGATACTTTCTCTAATTTATCTATATCAATATTTAAAATCTCTTCTTTAAATGCTTCAAACCCTTCAGTTCTATTTTTAATAAACTCTTCATCCACATATCCTTCCGTTATGATATAATAAAACATCATATTTAAAACCGCAACATTGGTTCCGGGTCTTAAAGCCAAATGATAGGTTGCATATTTTGCCATTTCCGTTCTACGTGGATCAATGACTATGGAAACATTATCCGATTTCATCGCAAATTGTTTCAGCTTAGCTCCAGTAACTGGATGTGCGTCTGTTGGATTTGCTCCAATTACCATAATGCAATTGGTATCTTTTAAATCGTCTATAGAATTCGTTGCAGCACCAGTACCAAAAGTGGTTTGCATTCCCAATGCTGTTGGTGAATGACAAACACGTGCACAGCCATCAATATTATTAGTTCCAATCACGGTTCTAATAAACTTCTGCATTAAATAATTTTCTTCATTGGTACATCTTGCAGAAGATATTCCCGCAATAGAATCGGGTCCAAATTCAGTTTTATAAGTATTCAATTTAGAAGCAATATATTCATAAGCCTCTTCCCAAGAAACCTTTTCAAAATCTCCATTCCTTTTTATCATTGGAGAATCTAAACGATCTGGATGGTTGTAAAATTTAAAAGCGTAACGCCCTTTTATACAGGTATGCCCTTGATTTACCTCTGCATCATAAGGCGCAGTAATACTTAAAATTTCTCCATTACTTGTAGAAACTTCTAGATTACAACCTACTCCACAATAAGTGCAAATAGTACGAGTTGTATCTGTTGCGGCAATAGATTTGGATTGAAAGATATCTGATATTGCAGAAGTAGGGCAAGCTTGAGAACATGCTCCACAACTTACACAGTCCGAATCAAAAAACGATTGATCCAATCCTTTTATAATATGAGAATCGAATCCTCTTCCTGCCATACTTAACACAAATTGACCTTGTACCTCATCACAGGCGCGAACACAACGATAACAGTTGATACATTTTGATAATTCTGAAGTCATATAAGGATGACTCAAATCTTTCAATTTATGCAAATGCGTATCTCCTTCTGGATAACGAACCTCTCTAATTCCTACTTGTGCAGCCACTGTTTGAAGTTCACAGTTTCCGTTTACTTCACAGGTTAGACAATCTAATGGATGATCGGTAAGTACCAATTCAATTATATTTTTCCGCAAAGCCTTTACAGATTCAGTACTGGTATAAATATACTGACCACTACCAACTGGTGTATGGCAAGATGCCATAGTTTTTACCTTACCACCTTCTTCTAAAGCAACCTCAACACTACACACCCTACAAGAACCAAATGGATCTAAATTTGGCGCATCACATAGAGTTGGTATTAAGTTTTCCTCTTTATATCTTTTTATAAAAGCAAGAATGGTTTCTCCTTCAACTATCTCAAAAGCCTGATTATCTATATATGCTGTTTTCATTTTTCTTTTTTAGTTGAAGTATTCTTTTAATTCGTCTTCAAAATATTCCATAGCATTTCTAACTGGCAACGGAATTCCTCCTCCATGTGCGCATAACGAGCCTTGTTCTAAAGTAGTTAGCAAATCTTTGAATAGATTTTTATCAATTTTATAATCTGAATTTAAAGCCTTTGTTGAAAGCTCTTGCCCTCTTTTTGTTCCTAGCCTACAAGGGAAACATTTTCCACAGCTTTCATAAGATGCAAAATCGAAAAGATGTTCAATAAATTTCATCATCGAAAAATCTTTTGGAACACAAACCATAGATGCATGACCTAATAAGAATCCTTCATTTGAAAAAGATTCGAAATCTATAGTAAGGTCATCAATTTTTGATACAGGCACTAATCCACCTAAAGGCCCACCAATTTGTATTGCTTTAACCTCAGTCTTAAAGCCTCCTCCTAATTCATTAACAACGACAGAAAGTGGTGTTCCCATTTCTACTTCATACATTCCAGGACTATTAAAGAAACTATCTAAACAAACTAATTTATTCCCTGAAGATCTTTCGGTTCCAATATTTTTCCAAGATTGTCCTCCGTTTTTAATGATATAATGCAATGCTGACAAGGTCTCTACATTATTCACAATGGTTGGTTTATTAAACAAGCCCTGTTGCGCAGGAAATGGCGGTCGCACTCTTACCTCTGGACGTTGCCCTTCAATAGAGTTTATTAAAGCTGTCTCTTCTCCACAGATATAAGAACCCTGTGCTTGAATTATTTTAAAGTTATAATTAAATCCACTTCCATCAATATTATCTCCCAATAAGCCCATTTCTCGAATGTCATCTATTGCCTTTTGTACAATTCCAACTGCTTCAGGATATTCAGCTCTTATATAAAGAATCCCATAACTTGCATGAGTAACATAACCAGCGATTAGCATCCCAAATAAAACAGAATGGGGTTGATGTTCTAATAAATACCTATCGGAATATGCTCCAGGATCTCCTTCATCGGCATTACAAATAATAAACTTGGTATCGTTTTCTACTTTTCGGCAGAACTCTAGTTTAAGCCCCATAGGAAATCCAGCTCCCCCTCTACCTCTTACATTCGATAACTTTATCTCTTCTAAAACATCTGAAGAATCCTTTTTTAAAGCATCCTTTAAAGGCTGATAATATTCCTCCAAATTAGTGAAATCTGCTGTTAAGATTTTCTTCCCACTAGCCTTAATATTATAACTATCTTGGTTGAAATTAGTCGAAGTGTTTATTATGTTTTTAATTTCGTGAATTGCATTTCCGGAATAATTTTTTCCATCAATATTAAATGCTGTATTTTCATGACATCTCCCCAAACAGGTCATATGCCCTATTTCTTCTTCTTTATAATGCTCTTTGAGGTCTTCAATTAATTTATCCTGAGTACCTGCACAAACACAAGCGGTTCCATTACACACATATACTTTCTTTCCCTTGTTTTCAGGTTTCATGAAATCATAGAAAGAAGCTGTACCGAATGCATTGGCAGTTCCAATTAAAAACTCATTTGCTAATTCTTCTAAGGCTTCCTTACTTGGTGTTCCCGTTTCTTGCGAAAGCTCACCCATTTTATTAAAGAGACTTCCTTCTACTCCTTTTCTTCCTAATAATTCACTTAAATTATCTGACATATATCTTAACTTGCTTTTATCCCGAAGTCTCCGGATTGTTTTCTTAATTTGGTTCTTTGTGGGTTTGAATAACAGGTTGCTCTATCATCTCTGCAAAATGCAAATAGTGTTATCCCCAATTCTTTTGCATAATCTACTGCTAAAGAGGAAGGTGCAGACACTGCTGCTAAAAATGGAATTCCTGCTTTAAAACATTTTATTACTATCTCGTATGAAACACGTCCACTAACAGTAAGTACTGAAGCTTTCTTTAATTCTTTTTCTAATATGAGTTTGCCAATAACTTTATCGACTGCATTATGCCTGCCTATGTCTTCCATAGCGCATAGTAGTTGACCTTCTAAGGTAAAAGCAGCAGCAGCATGAGTTCCTCCAGATTGATGGAAACTATGTTGCAATACATTCATCTTATCAAAAAGATCCCTCAGTAAGCTTATATCTATCTTTTTATTCTCATCTATTGTTTTTCCAATAAATGCTAAATCCCCTAATTCTGTTTTTCCGCAAATCCCACATGAAGAAACCGATAATAATGTTCTACTATTGGAATAACCTTCACCTAATTCTTTTTCAGGAACAGCTAGGTTTACAACGGTAACAATACCTTCGTCATTTTCCTTTTTTAATATTACATCTGGAATAAAACTTGAATTTTTAAGAATTCCTTCCGAATGAAGCATCCCTCTCACCAAACTAATATCGTCCCCAGGAGTACGCATAGATACCGTAAAGGGTTTTTTATTGATATTAATCTGAAGGGCTTCCTCCACTGTAAGTGCGTCAACCGCCTTATTTACAGTATGTTTTTCAAACTTATTTGCTTGATATTTTCTAGTTGCCATTAGATTTGAGAATATACCTACGAAAATAGCGTATTTATTTTATATTCCTATAAAACGTTGTATCCAATTGAGCTTTGTCTTGGAATGTGGATAATACTTCAGAGACAATTCCATTAGTGTTGTTTTCTCTAAAATACTTTTGTAATGACTAAAGGTCTTAAAACCAGACTCTCCATGATAACTTCCAATCCCACTATCTCCAACACCGCCAAAAGGCAACTTTGAATTTGCAATATGCATTACTGCATCATTTACAGCCCCTCCACCAAATGAAATCTCATTTAGTATTTTCTTTACCTGTTCTTTTTTACTCGAAAAAATATAGCAAGATAAAGGCTTTGGAAGATCGTTTACTTGTTCAATTGCGTCTTCTAAATTAGTATAGGAAATTACAGGAAGTATTGGTCCAAATATTTCTTCCTGCATTACATTATCACTTAATATAACATTCTTTAATACAGTAGGTTGGATTATTCTATCTAAACTTTCAGTTTCACCACCATAATAAACTTTATCTGTATCGATCATTTTTGACAATCGATCTAAATTTCGTTCATTAATGATTTGTGTGTAGTTGCCGTTTTCAATGGAGAAATTCTCTTTTTCAATTTCTATTTTAACGAGCTCTAAAAACTCTTTTTCAATAGTTTCATCCACTAACACATAGTCTGGTGCAATACAGGTTTGACCAGCATTCAAAAATTTAGCCCAAACCAATCTCTTAACGGTCATTTTTAAATTACAATCTTTAATTACAAAAGCTGGGCTTTTTCCACCCATTTCTAAGGTAACTGGTGTTAGGTTTTTTGCTGCTGCTTGATAAACTATCTTCCCAACCTGAGTACTTCCTGTAAAGAATATTTTATCAAATTTTTGTTCGAGTAATTCTGTAGTTTCTGGAATCCCTCCCTCAATGACTTTTAAGTATTCTGAATCAAAGTTTTCATTAATTAGCTTTGCCATTACAGCACTGGTCTCAGAAGATAACTCACTTGGCTTTATAACAACTGTATTACCTGCAGTCATTGCAGCTATTGCAGGCGCCAAAGTTAATTGATATGGATAGTTCCAAGCCCCAATTACCAAACACACTCCTAAGGGTTCTGGAATAATATAACTCTTTGCTGGAAAATTGAGCATATTAGTTTTTACACTTTTTACTTTAGCCCATTTCTTGAGGTTCTTTTTAGCCTCTTTTATATCGTGATACAATAAAGCAAGCTCCGTAACAAAAGTGTCAAACTCAGATTTTTTAAAATCTTTATAGATTGCATCGTAAATTAACTTCTCATTAGACTTTAAAACCTCCTGAAGTTTATTTAATTGCTGCACCCTAAAACTCAAGGGCTTTGTTTTGTGTGTTTTAAAATAATTACGTTGTTTTTGTACTAAATTGTTCATAAGCCCCATATTAAGTTGCACTAAAATACTACTTCATAAACAAACAATCAATAAAATCGGTTAGCATATGAAAAAGCAAGCCTATTGCAATTATTCTAAACTTTTTGAAATACAGTAAAACCAAATACACTCCAATAGCATAATAACTATGTAAAATATGAAAATTAATACTACATCGATTCGATGCAAATACTGGGTTTGCCAATAAATGATCTACATCTACTAACATGGTTGCGACCATGATTAACCAGGCTTTTTCCCAATGACTTCTGAAAAACACCCATGCAATTAGTCCTGGAAATAAAAAGTGCAACCCGTAATGAATTAATATTTGAAGCATGTGTAATTAACCTCTATCCCTGCTCAGGATTCGATACTCTTCATAACATTCGCTAATTGCGTCTAGAATTTGAAGATCGTTTGCAGTACGAATAAAATCTTTAGAATAGCTACAATTGACCAATATTTCATCAATATCCACCTTTTCTAACTGTAAGACAGCCATTAAAGTTTCTCTATCGTATTTGCTCTCTAAAAGATTTCGGATTTCATCATCATCCTTCATCTTACGAAGCTTTTTCATGTCATGCGATCGCTTCCCAAAGACATTATATAGAAAATCTGCTGGATTAAAAATAGAATTTAAAACCTTACTAACAGCACCTGGTTGAGATCCTCCACCCTCGTAACCTGACCCTAAGCCTGCAATTCGATATCGATGATTGTCATAAATAGGAATAATCTTAGCATCAACCTCTACATAACCGGTAAGCTGGATTGGGCGAACAACGACTTCTTCAAGTGCGACACTTAATTCTGTCATCTTAATCCGTATTTCCCCAAACTTTAACCAGTCATTTGTTACTCGAACTCTAATCGACTTAAAACCTAAATAAGAAAAATATAAGGTATCATTAACAGTTGCTCTAATACCAAAGTCCCCTTCTTCATCAGTAAGGGTTCCCTTAACCGAATTAAGATTTACCACGTGAACGTTTGATAAGGAAACATTATTGGAAGCGTTTACCACCTTTCCCTTAATAGTTGTAACGTCAGTAATTGCAAGGTCTTGCGACCAAACAGTAGTTGTGATAAATCCTAAAAAAAGTAATACAAATATTTTTCTCATAGTATGAAGTAAAAGTAACGCTTTTGACTTTACTTTATTACCAAAGTTTATCTAAAATCTAAATTATAAGATATATTTAACTTCTGTCGCGCCTTCTACCTCCAGTTCCAGAATTGCTTGGTCGGTCACTAGATCTTCGGCTTCTACCTTTAAATCCTGAATTATCACCATCCCTTTTTTCTCCTTCACGTTTACCGCCTTCATTTCTTCTTCCGTCACCTCTTCTACCTTCACTTCTTCCACCATCTCTTCTACTATCACTTCTTCCACCACCTCTTCTACCTTCACTTCTTCCGCCTTCCTTTCTATCTCCTCCACGACCTTTATAACCACCACGACTTCTACCACCACGATCTCTATCTCTACCTCCACCACGTCTTCCACGACCTGTGTCTTTTGAAATTTCAACCGAAACTCTTCTTCCTTCTAATTCAAAATCTTTAAAGAATTCCATTACCAATTCTTGATGTTTGATATCGGTATTAAAGAATGAAAAGCTTTCTTTTACATCCACTTTATAAAGATCATCCTGATCTAATTGTAGCATTTCTTTTAAGAAATCCTTTAAACTCATCCAATCAAAATCATCTTTCCCTCCAATATTAATAAAGTAACGGACAGAATCTTTTGACCCAACAGACATATCTCCAGGAGCGGCATTAAGATCTTTCGCTTTTTTATAATAATTATAGAATCTTGTAAATTCTACAGAAAAGACTTTTTTAATCAATTCTTCTTTTGAAAACTCTTCCAATACCTCATTGATATTTGGAAGGTAAGCATCAATATCATGATTAATTTCAGTAGCCTTTATTTTATTTGCTAAATGAAACAATTGAACTTCACAAATTTCCATTCCTGAAGGAACTTCTTTTAATATAAACTTCTTTTGAATAATTTTTTCAATAGCATGAATTTTTCGGCTCTCACTTTTTGAAGCAATCACCATAGAAATTCCAGTTTTCCCAGCTCTACCAGTACGTCCACTTCGGTGCGTATAGGTTTCTATTTCGTCAGACAACTGGTAATTTATTACGTGTGTAATATCATCTACATCAATTCCACGAGCAGCAACATCTGTTGCCACTAACATTTGTATTTGCCTGTTACGAAAAGATTTCATCACTAAATCACGTTGATTCTGACTTAAATCTCCGTGTAATGCTGCTGCACTATAACCATCTTCTATTAATAATTCTGCTACTTTTTGTGTATCTCTTTTGGTACGACAAAATATAACTGAAAATATAGATGGATTTGCATCAGCTAATCTTTTTAAAGCTTGGTAACGATCTCTAGCATTTACTAAATAGTATTCGTGAGAAACGTTTTCTGCCCCCATGTTCTTTCCTCCAACTGTAATTTCAACTGGATCATGCATGAATTTTTTAGCAATGGCAGAAACCTCTCTTGGCATGGTTGCACTAAATAACCATGTGCTTTTTTCATCTGGTGAATAAGAAAGTATTTCAGTAATATCTTCATAGAATCCCATGTTCAACATTTCATCAGCTTCATCAAGAACACAATATTCAATTTTTGAAATATCGATCATTCTTCTGCTGATCATATCTTTCATTCTACCAGGAGTTGCTACAATAATTTGAGCTCCTCTTTTTATATCTCTAGCTTGATCAGAAATACTAGCACCACCATAAACAGCAACTACATTTAATCCTTTGTAATACTTACCGTAATTTTTAATTTCATTAGTGATTTGTAAACAAAGCTCTCTTGTTGGAGAAATTATTAAACCTTGAGTAGTGCGGCTTTCCACATTTATTTTCTGAAGCATTGGAAAACCAAATGCTGCAGTTTTACCCGTACCTGTTTGTGCTAAAGAAACGATGTCCGTGTCTTTTTCTAGTAAAATTGGGATTGCTTTTTCTTGGACTTCAGATGGAGCAGTAAACCCCATATCTTCGATGGCCTTTAGAAGATTTTCTTCCAGACCTAATTCTGCAAATTTGCTCATTGTAGTATTATATTAAATTTATTTGTGTGCTGCCTTAGAAGTATGTTCGACAAATAAATCCTTTACTACTCCTTTCAACACGTCCTCATCCTGAGGATTTTCAAGCGGCAAATATACTGCTTTTATTTTGAATTTTATTATTTCAAAAACTTTCACTTATGAGTACTCTCAATAACTCGGATTTTTCACAACAATTCAAGTATTAACGGTATCTAATGAAGGGTTTTACGCTAAGCAATTTACCTAAGAAAGAAAATCAATTAATAAACGAACTGCTTTTCCTCGGTGCCCAATGGCACTTTTCTGTTCCAATGTCATTTCGGCAAAGGTAGTTTTGCTTCCATTCGGTTGAAATATAGGGTCGTATCCAAAACCAGAACCTCCTCTTTTATCGGGAGTTATTTCCCCTTCGCAAATTCCTAAAAACAATTTTTCTTCTGAATTCATTATTAAAGAGATAGCTGTTTTAAATCTAGCCTTTCTAGAGTTTTTGTTTTCAAGGTTATTTAATAATTTTGACATATTGGCTTCTGCATTATTCTCTGGACCCGCATAACGCGCACTATACACTCCGGGTTCATTATTTAAAGACGCAACTTCTAAACCTGTATCGTCTGCAAAACAAGAATAACCATAATTATTTTTTACAAAATTTGCTTTAATAAGTGCATTGCCTTCAATAGTGTTTGCTGTTTCTGGAATTTCTTCGAAGCAACCTATATCAGTTAAACTTAATAATTCAATATTTGAAGGCATCAAAGCTTTTACCTCTTTTAGTTTATTTTTATTGTGTGTTGCGAAAACAAGCTTCATTCTAAATTATTTATTTTTGAGAATACAAAGCTATTCTATTTCCTTCAGTATCTAAAAACATTCCCATATATCCAACTTCTGGAGAAATTTGTGCCTTAGCTTGAAGTATCTTACCTCCAGAATTTACAATTCTATCCAATTCAATTTGAACATCATTACTGCTAAAATAAATTAAAGATCCTTCTTGACTTGGAATATAACTTTCATATTTCATAAGGCTTCCCATTGCTCCAGGAGCCTCAGGATTTGCTGGAAAAAACCCCATCATAACTCCTCCAACATCTTGATAATTTATTTCAATATTAAAAACCGATTCGTAAAAATCTTTAGCTCTATCCATATCGTTTACTGGAATCTCGAACCATGCAACCATATTTTGTTTCATAACTTATTATTTTAATTTTATGCTTTTTTTATCCTAATACATCTCCATTTAATGAAGATTGGTTAATTTTAACCTTCTTCAAAATGCATTGTTATTATGTATATAACGAAGATAAAAAAAATGTTGAAATGAAAATTGCTGTTTTAACTGGAGCTGGAATGAGTGCCGAAAGTGGATTAAAAACTTTTCGGGATAGTAATGGCTTATGGGAAGGACATGATGTTATGGAGGTTGCATCTCCACAAGGCTTTGCAAAAGATCCAAACTTAGTTTTGGGTTTTTACAATCAAAGAAGAAAACAATTATTGGAAGTAAAACCAAATAGTGCACATATTGCCATTGCAGAATTGGAAAAAGAGCATGATGTTTTTATCATCACTCAAAATGTGGATGACTTACATGAAAGAGCTGGAAGCACCAATGTATTACACTTGCATGGCGAGTTGCTTAAAGTTAGAAGTACGGTAATAAAATCTTCCACCCTTGATTGGAATGAAGATTTAAATTTAGGAGATTTATGCAAAGATGGCTATCAACTACGTCCTCATATTGTTTGGTTTGGTGAAGCTGTACCAGAAATGGATAATGCCATAAGGACTGTAATGCAATCGAATCTATTAATCATCATTGGCACCTCCATGCAAGTCTATCCTGCTGCAGGTTTGATGCAGTATGCCAAATCTAATGCGAAAATATTTTTTATTGACCCCAATCCTTCCATAAATTCTAAGGGCAAAATTACCGTAATAGCAGATAAGGCAACAAGTGGAGTGCCTAAGGCAATTGAAGAAATTAACAAGGTAAAATGAATATGGAACTTTTAATCGAGAAATTAAGTTTTCCAAGAGCCTATCGTCAAACGCGATTAGATTTAGCGCAATGGGTTATAGAAAATCCTGAAATATTTCCCGATCTATTAAGTATTTGTTTTGATGAAAAAAACAAAATTTCACATAAAGCTGCTTGGATTTTAGAGTTTGTTTGCACAGAAAAAATTGAAATGCTAATACCACATTTAGATTTGTTTTTTTATTATATCCCAAAAGCTCAAAAAGACCAATCTGTCCGACCCTTTTCAAAAATATGTTTGATGCTTTCAAAACTTACTTACAAAAAGAAGGATGTTTTTGTAAGTAATTTTTTAACCCAACAACACAAAGAAGCTATGATAGTTTGCTGTTTCGATTGGTTGATAACAGAACAAAAAGTTGCTTGTCAAGCCTATGCTATGAATACTTTATTTCTTTTAGGCACAGAAATAGCATGGGTTCATCCAGAATTGGAAATTATCTTAGAACAAAACATAAATTCAAAAACTGCTGCTTATAAATCTCGTGGTATAATAACTCTGAAAGAAATTGAAAAGTATCGGTTAAAAACTCTAAAGGCATAAGCTCAAACCCTTAAACTTCCTTACCTTTGCATCTTTATTTTCCTAAGCAAAATGCTTTGGTAATTATACAAAACTACAACTATGTCAAGCCATTCATTACAAGCCATATCTCCTATCGACGGTAGATACGCTTCTAAAACAAGTTCCTTAATCCAATATTTTTCTGAAGAAGCATTGATTAAATATCGTG
>OLHJ01000087.1_pt1 | contig 35208 bp, 31 predicted proteins | sample 1609491 | NCBI WGS metagenome assembly OLHJ01 (sample SAMN05416861, study PRJEB24817) | seawater metagenome | isolation source: Sea water | place: Canada:Atlantic | collected 2013-11
CGAGATGCTCAGGAGTCTCGTGGGCTCGGAGATGTGTATAAGAGACAGAAATTTACTACTGTCCATCCTTCTAAGCCTCTACATGATTCGTATTGGACAACTCGATACTGATCTAAGCTAATAGGATATTCCCCGCGTAGATCCTGATCAACTGCATCCCACACTTGGAAGCCCCACTTACGGTATTGATCCGCAACTTTGGAGCACTTTGTTCCATCAGGGTTGGTGCGTACCCAGCTTGGTGGGACGCAGAACAACATATCTATTGGTCGGTTGCCATCTTCCCTTGCGGTCGCTGACAATCGCCTGTGGAACTCCTCCGACATTGCATCACCAATAATTACTATTACCCTTCCTCCGTGTGCTTCTGGTAAGGGCTGAAGATTCCAGTTTGAATATTCAATTTGCTCCGCAAAATAGCCAACTGCCTGGCAAAGACTAGACTTTAGTCTTAGGCTCTTGCGTAGCGGCACTACTTGCGATTTAGAGCGATCGATTCCTTCTCGCCAATCTATGCTATTAACACTTCGTACAAATTGATCAACTCCATCTGCAATTATTACTTTTTCAAAACCGTATAGTTTGTAGATCAAATCTCTTTCATTTTCGGGCCAATCTTGCGACTCATCTATTAGAATTAGGTCCCAGGCTAGGTTCTTGCTCGATCGAGTTTTCGCATTCTCGATGTCTTGTGGTAATAAGACATCATCTGCAAAATATTGCAATGTGCTGTCCTTGAATGATTCGTATTTAGAGAAAAAATTAGGTTGCTTTTGAGAAATCATTCCTAGTTGGACGAGCCATTCATGCATAAAGCTATGAATAGTTTTAATGGCAATACTATGACATCCAACAGCATCTTTTGCTCCGAGCAATGTAAGCAACCGTCGCAGATCAGCTACAAGAGCTTTGTTGTAAGTGAGAAGAACAACCCTCAAACCCATCTCACTGTAAGCTTGGTATGCTGTTTGTATCAGCCGGACTGTTTTGCCTGTACCTCCACGACCTTTATAGATAAGCAGCTGCTTGCCTAGTTTATCCGCATACTGTTGTTGGGATCTGTCTAACACGGATTTTGTAATAGCTTCTAGGCGCTTCCTATCTAGTCTCGATGGTTCTAGCTCGTGAGAGAATATGTCACACACGTCTTCAAGGTAGCTCCTGGAGCTAAATGTAGAGACTACGCGATCGGTTCCTCTTGAAAAAAGTCTCAGTTTTTCACAAAAATCTTCCCAATCTGCATCCATACCTAGGATGTTACTTTGTTGTTTTGGTAAATCTGCTTTCGCAACAGAAGTAAGCCAGATCAAATTGCTAATGTATGGTGAAGAATTGTTTCTGTAGTTTTTGACAATGTACTTTCTAACAGAGTATTTTTGTTTTTCACTCTGGTTTGTAACATCGTGATACTCACCGTGATAGCGAACCAAGCATCTGGCTCCTTCAAATTTGACACTATTCTCTGCATGGCCTTTGATCTCGATAGTTGCACAAAATGACTGGATCGATATTTTTTCTTTATGATCTCTATAGTCTGCAAAAAAAACAAGAAGATCGATGTCTTGATAGTTTTGGCCAAAGCATTGGATTGAAGGAAGGATGTGCAATACTATTTTACTGTCGTGCTCTATTGATGGCATCGACTTAACGGCAATACGAGCAAGGCTCTCCGCAGCCGCATACTCAGAAGAGCCATCTTTCATTCCGTGTATTTGCAACATATTTTCTTAGATCGCCTATTCTGGGGAAAATGAAAACGTTCTAAGGTGCATAGTTTGACCAAAAGAGTGCTGCATATTTAGACTCTCTGTCTTTTTACTTTTTGCTTCGCCCATGTCATTGGGTGATGGTTCCATTTTTATCAGGATTTGGCGGAAGTGTATTACCCGTTATTCACGTGACATATAACGATATTTGTTGAAGGACGTCAATTTGTTTGCTGAGTGTGAGGGAGATTTGGGGCAGATTGCTTAATTGTGCGGTGGTTCGGGTTACATTAGGAGAATGTTGGGTGCAAAAGAGGGAAGGGGGTTTGCAACCCACCTCCCTGTAGGTCGTTCTACGGAATACCTTGTAGGCGCCCAAAACTGTTCCGCGTTTTCTGTAATTTCGCCTTCTATAGTAGTCGAGGATCCGGCCATAGCTGTTTTAGCATTTGATGGAGCATCTAGGAGCTGAATAGCTCGCCTAACTTTCTGAGCTCGGAGGGGATTTTCTAGATATGTTCTAGAGAATGTTACTTTCAGTGTTACTAAAACTAAAAGTCATAAACCAACAGAACCCCGGCCGGGGTTCTGTTCACATTTGGTGGAAGCGGGGGGATTTGAACCCCCGTCCGTCAGCTCTCTTCCTTCGGGTCTACATGCATAGCGTCGTCTATTAAGTTAACCCTCATCGGCCCGACGGGCAGGGTGAATTGGGCGAGCTTGATACTTTTTAGCCGCTTCGCGTCAAGCGCGCTCCACTGGCGATTCCGTTCTAGATGACGATTGCGATCACAAGTTTACGGACATCCCTGTGGCAATCGCTAGCAAGCTCTTAGGCTGCTAGGGCGTAGCTTTCGTCGTTGGCAACTATAAAGTTGCAGCGATTGATTTACGAGAGTCACTACCCTCTCGGCATGCACCTTAGGCTTCAATACCGGCGTCGAATCCGAATCGCTCCCAAGTGAGTGTTGATAATAGCATAGATTGGGGCTTGTAGCCTGATATCAAGCTCACAGTCCCGACTATTGATGGGTTGCTAGGGTTGGAAAATGTTGGCTTAGCGGTTTGCGTGACGCACGATGCGCTGCTTGTCCACGGCCCATTCTTGATCTTTCTGTGCTGCACGCTTGTCGTGATCTTGCTTGCCCTTTGCCATAGCGATCTGCACTTTGATCAGATGGCCCTTCCAATACATCTTGGTGGCGACACAGGTGTGGCCCTTCTGTTGAACCGCCGCGATTAGCTTGGATAGTTCCTTAGCTTTCAGTAGCAGCTTCTTGGTTCTGTCTGGGTCGGCAATGACATGGGTGTTGGTAGTGTTCAGCGGTGTGACATGGCAGCCTAATAGAAATGCTTCGCCGTCTTTTAGCAGCACATAGCTGTCTGCTAGCTGCACACTCTTCATGCGCATGGCTTTCACTTCCCAGCCTAGCAGTGCAACGCCAGCCTCATAAGTGTCTTCTATGTAGTAGTCGTGGCGCGCCTTTTTATTGGCAACGATAGTGGTATCTACCGTTTTGCTTTTGACTCTTGTTGTCTTGGATTTTGCCATGGGGCGCGATTATAGCGTTTTCCGTGATCTTAGGCTCAAAAACTTCGCAAAGCGCCATTTGACGCGCGTTGTACTGCTTTGGCGGCACTGTTAGAATCCCTCAACAATAATAATTTGTTAGCCGATAATGAGGCTAATACATTGAGCTAAAAGGGGTTTTTGATGTCACAAGATAGAGGGCAATTTAGCTCAAGACTGGGATTTATCCTCGCCGCTGCTGGCTCTGCAGTGGGCCTCGGTAACCTCGTGGCGTTCCCGGTTATGGCATCCAAGAACGGCGGTGCCGCCTTCCTGATCATCTATCTCTTCTTTATTGCCTTCATCTGTTACCCGGTAATGCTTGCCGAAATTTCCATGGGGCGTAAGACCCAGCGCAATCCCGTGGGTGCATTCTCTGCCTTATCAGACGGCGACAAGAAGTGGCGCCTGGTGGGCATGCTAGGCATCTTGACGCCTTTTATGATCGCCGTGTTCTACACGGTGATAACTGTTTGGTTGGTTGTGTACCTGAAGGAGATCGCCACCGGCGGTCTGGACTCCCTCGCGGATGAGGCGACCTTCGGTGTATTGGTTGCCGAGCCTTCTTTGTTTGGCTATCTCATTTTGTTGCTGGGCATCGTTTTTACGATTTTGCTAGGCGGTGTGAAGGGTGGCATCGAACGGCTCGCTAGAGTGTTGATGCCTACGCTTGCGGTGATGTTGATCCTGCTAACAATCTTCGTGCTGACCTTGGATGGTGCCAGTGCAGGCCTTAGCTATTACCTGGTTCCCGACTTCAGCAAGGTTAGCCTATCGGTGGTTAACGGTGCGCTTAGTCAGGCCTTCTTTTCTCTTTCGCTGGGCATGGGTATCTTGATTACCTACGGTTCTTACTTTGGTCGCGAGGACAATATTCCGCAATCTACGCGCATGGTTGCCATCGCCGATACTAGCGTTGCCTTCTTTGCAGGCTTGTTAATCTTGCCTGCTATTTTTGCTTTCGACCCGAACACCAATACCGATGACCTCTCTACTAGTAGTGTGGGTTTGATCTTTAGTTTCTTGCCGAAGATATTCTTGTCCATGCAGGCGGCGGTGGGTTACACCGGTGCCAGTATTGTCGCGTTGATGTTCTTTTCCTTGGTGTTCTTTGCTGCGCTAACGTCATTGGTTTCCATCATCGAAATTCCGATCTCTTGCTGGATCGATGAGCGGAAGATGAGTCGTAAGAAGGCGGTGTTGTTGCAGGCGTGCCTGCTGTTGATCTTCGCGATTCCTGCGGTTATGTCCCTAGGCATGGTGGACTTCTTTACTAATTTTACTACCTACGGCGGCGTGTCGAAGTCCTTCTTCGATCTGGTGTCCGATGTGTTCTATGAGACGATCTTGCCGCTGGTGGGTTTTACGGTGTGTATCTTCTGTTCCTATAGATGGAAGACCAGTGGCTTGTCTGAGGAGTTAGCAAAAGGCGATCCGGCCTACGAAGGCTCACTGCTGCAGAAGTACATCAACTTTTCTTTGGGTACTATTATTCCTGTTGTGCTCTTGGTGGTTTTCATCAGCACCGTTTACCAGATCTACCTGTAGCTGCCCTATGGTTTCTAGCTCATGACTTCGATCAATCGAAGCGCCCTGGTCGAATACTCTGCCGAGCAGATGTTTGATCTGGTGAATGACATCGAACACTATCCACAGTTCATGCAGGGCTGCGTCTCCGCACAAGTGTTGAGCCAGTCTGACACTGAACTCGTCGGTGAGCTGCGCCTTGCCAAGGCGGGAATCAGTCAGCAGTTTACGACTAAGAACACTCTGCTTAGACCGGAGCGAATCGACATGAGTCTGGTTGAGGGTGGCTTTAAGAATTTCACTTCACAGTGGACCTTTGATGCGCTGACGACAAATGCCTGCAAGGTTTCTTTGTCGATGGAGTTTGAGTTCAAGTCTGGCTTGATGGGCTTTGCGGCGGAGAAGCTGTTTAGTAGTTCGGCGAATAATTTAGTCGATGCGATCGTGCAGCGCGCCCATGAGGTCTATAGTGGTGAGTGAAGACAATTCTTTTGATGACGATCAGCCCGAATCTTTGATTAAGGTTGAGGTCGCATACGCCACACCGCAGCGTCAGCTTATCGTGCCTCTCAATGTTCCAGTTGGGACTACGGCGTTTGAGGCGGTGAAGAGATCGAATATCGCCAGCGAATTTTCAGAGATCGATATCGATAAAGATCCGATGGGCATCTTCTCCAAGCCACTAGATGGCAAGGGCAGGCCTAAGCCGGATGAATATGTAATGAGTGCCGGTGATAGAGTAGAGATATACCGGCCGCTGTTGATCGACCCGAAGGCAGCGCGGTTGGATCGGGCTAAAGTTTCAAAGCCGGCGAAGAAGAAATAGTCTATTCTACGCGTTGGAATTTCAAAGGACTTTCTAGCAGGTGAAAAACGCTCTGGAGTGAAAGTTTTTTGACTAGGTTCTGGTGAAAAACGCTCTGGAGTGAAAATTTTTTGACTAGGTTCTGTCTTATCTTCTAAACCCTTAACGCTTATCGCATAATAGATTCATACACATTCATTAACTCTGGTTTCACCAATGTCTGAAGAAGAACAAAAAGAAAGCCTACTCAAGAAAATCGAGAAAGGCCTGCATGAATACTACGTCACCGGTTATCGACGTTCCTTCGCTCGTGCGCAGCGCGACGAAGAAGACTTATTCATGCTGTTGGTATTCGCCGAGAGTCTGGGCATACCCAACCCCGCTGCCTTCTACACTATGGAATTACTCCCTATCGTCTACGACCGTTTTCATGACTGGCATGTTCGCATGGGCATGGAACGTTCACCCTTGGATCACGTATCTTGCTGTTAGAACTCGCTCGCTCAAAAAAAATACTCTTCTTCGGTGGTAAGGGAGGCGTCGGTAAGACGACTATCTCCGCCGCCACTGCCTTGGCGCGTGCGAACGAGGGTGCAAAGGTATTGCTGGTCTCCACAGACCCGGCACACAACCTTGGTCATTTGTTCGATAGGAAGATTGGCTCGAAGCCGGTGCGCCTCGCTGCAGGTTTGGATGGTCTAGAGCTAGACCCAGCCGAGACAGTTAAGCTACACATGCAAGAGATCACTAATTCCTTGCACCGCTTGATGCCCATAAATTTGCGCAGCGAAGTAGACAAGCACATGGCATTGTCGAAGGACGCGCCGGGCATGCAAGAGGCAGCGATACTCGAGCGCATCGCGGAAGTGGTGGAGCAGGGCACTAAGGACTATGACCTTATCGTTTTCGATACTGCGCCATCCGGGCATACAGCACGCTTGATGGTGCTTCCTGAGATGATGTCAGCTTGGACTGAGGGCTTGATACACCGCCGCGAGAAGGCAGACAAGTTTGCCGAGATCGTGCGTGGTATGGGCAGAGATTCTAGCGTTGAGGATAAGGTGTTCGGCAACGATGCCGAGGACGAAGACAAGTCTCGTGAATCGGGAATACGCAGCTTATTGAACCGTCGTCGGCTTCGTTTTACGACACTGCGCGATAAGATATCCGATAAGAATCAGACTTCATTCGTAATTGTATTGGCGGCAGAACGATTGCCGGTACTAGAGACAATCGAGCTGCAAGCGCAGCTAAAGAAGGCGAAGATCAGTGTCGATTGCCTAGTCGTGAACAAGCGCTCTCCCGAGGGCGAGGGTGGTTTTCTCGAAGAGCGTCGTGCGCAGGAAGAGGCGCATATGGCGACGTTAATCAAGGCGCTGCCAAAAATTCCACGTCAGGATATTTTTCTACTAGCACAGGATATTGTAGGCGTTGGCGCTCTACAGGCTATGGCTGAGCGGCTAAATGACTAGTTACTTTGCTGTCATTACGCTAACAAATTCACAATTTTTAACAGTCGCGATAATTGATGTATTGAAACTTGTGAGTAAGTAATAGTTGACTCTAATGTTTAAATTCTCAATAATCGAAGGCTATTCAGAGTAATTGCGAAGCAGAATCACAGAAATAATGAGTTATTCTATTAACAGTCTAAGCAAGAAGTTGTCCAAGCAAAGGGTCCTTATGCCCGTTGTTGTTGCATCTTTTGCGCTGCTGCTAGTATTCCTGCAAAGCACTGAATTGACGCATACTCATGCTGACGCATCGCAGCAATATCAATGTGAGATATGTGTAAAAGTTGGTGCTAACGACGATCTAATCGCCTCTGGCACTGTAGATTTTTCCTTTAATTTGGTGCAACAAAGCTATCTTGGCTCTGCGCTAAATTCTATTCCCTTTCTGGCGCCTGCACGCGCCAACTCCCGCGCTCCGCCGCAAGCCTAAACTACTTCTAAATCATATATAGCTATCCGTGGGACCACTCCAAATTTTTTTTGACGAGTGCTCGCAATGGTCAGCGAATCATTATTATTTAATTAGTTGTTATTTAGGGATTGTCATGAAAATCAGAAACCTGAAGTTTACTCTCGTTCTTGGAACTCCAATGCTAGGAATTTCTGGGGGTGCAGTTTTTGCAGCGGAAGAAGTACACAATGAAGATAGGCTTGAACAGATTGTAGTTACAGCACCATTCGAGCAATCAGAAGCAGAAACAGCACTGCCAATTGGCATATTGTCTGGTGAGGCATTACAAGAAAAAATTGGAAACAGCCTAGGCGACACACTAAAAAATGAGATTGGTGTAAACAGCGCCTCCTTTGGTACAGGTGTAGGACAGCCGATTATTCGTGGGCAAACTGGTAACAGAGTAACGATCCTACAGAATGGTGTAGGTGTCACCGATGCTTCCAATTTAAGCCCAGACCACGCCAATACTGTAGAAGCAAATCTTGCGGAAAGGCTCGAAGTGGTGCGAGGCCCCTCGACTCTTCTCTATGGAAGCGGCGCAATTGGTGGAGTAGTGAATGTCATAGACAACCGAGTCCCAGAAACGCTGGTAGAAAGCCCTGCGTTTGTCATACAACAGTCCCGTAACTCCGTAAACAATGAAGAAAAGACGGTATTTAAGCTTGATGCTTCAGCAGGAAATTTTGCTTTTCATCTCGATGCATTCCGACGTGACAGTGAGAATGTTGGCATTAACGGCTTCGCCATCGATGAGTTTGCAGTGGAGGAGTTAGAAGAATTAGCCGAGGCGCTGCACGAAGAAGAAGGCCATGACGAAGAGGGTCATGATGAGGAAGAGCACCACGAGGATGAGTTTGAAAACACGAGAGGCTTCATCGGAAATTCCGACTCAGAATCTGATGGCGCTACAATTGGTTTTTCTTGGGTTGGTAGCAATGGTTTTATCGGTTTTTCCGCTAACGAACTGAACAACGACTACGGTTTGCCACCAGGCACTCACGCTCATCATGAGGAGGAGCACCATGATGAAGAAGAGGATCACGATGAAGAGGATACGCACGAGGAAGACGAGCATGAGGATGAAGAAGCCCACGAAGACGTAGAGTTCGTACGAATCGGCATGGAAAGCCGGCGCTATGATATTCGCGGAGGCTACGAGTTTTCGAATAGCTGGATTGATTCTGTCAGAGGCTCATTAGGCTTCACCGACTATGAGCATGGTGAAATAGAGTTCTTCGAAGATGGTGGTTCTGAAGTGGGGACACTGTTTTCTAATGAAGGGGCGGAGGGGCGATTCACTCTGTCCCACGTACCTGTGGGAGATTGGTCTGGAGTTTGGGGATTCCAATTTTCAGACACCGAGTTTAGTGCCGTGGGGGAAGAGGCGTTTATCCCGCGCTCTGATATTGCTTCTCGGGCAATCTTTGGCGTAGAGCGTTATAAGCAAGGTAACCTTACAGCAGAGTTAGGTTTTCGTTTTGAAGACAACGATATCGATCCAAACGGCAGTTGTGGTTTCGACGGCAATGCAACAAGTTTGAGTGGTAGCGTTCTGTATGACGTTAACTCAGACTCGAATGTTCTCTTTGGCATGTCTCGCTCCGAGAGAGCACCATCTGTTGAAGAGCTATTCTCTAACACCTCATCTACAACTTGTGCGCGCTTTGCAGACGACGAAGACCTTGTGTTGCACGCTGCCACTAGTCTATTGGAAGTTGGCAATCCTAATTTGAGCGAAGAGACGTCCAATAATATTGAGTTCGGTTACCGCCTACACAGCGGCCCAGTTACTGGAGAGTTCAGCGCCTACTACAACAAGATCGACGATTACATCTTCCTCAATCTCTCTGGCGAAGAGCACGAAGAGCAAGCAATAGCTAGTTACCTCGCTAAAGATGCCACTTTCCGTGGGATAGAAGGGGAGGTCTCGCTCAGCTTGATGGAGAGAGATAGTGGCTCATTGGAGCTCAGCCTATTCGGCGACATGGTAGATGCCGAATTCGATTCGGGTGGCAACGTTCCACGCATTCCCGCGGCTAAGATCGGCGCAGAGTTACGCTATTTCGGTTCTAGCTGGAGCATGCATTTACATGTTACTGATGTGCAGCAACAAGACGAAGTTGGTCAGCTCGAGCTCGATACGGACGGCTACACGCTTGTTTCTGTATACGCCGATTACCATTGGTCTTACAGCAATGACAGTGAGTTGAAGCTCTTTGTCCGTGGAGACAATCTGTTAGATGAAGAAGTTCGAAATCACGCTTCACTACTTAAGAACTTTTCTCCTGAGCCTGGGCGCGGTGTGACTATGGGCCTCAGGTTTGAGTATTAGCCAGCTGACATTGTGAGCGTTTACCCTGTTGCCTGAAGGTTTCAGGGTTGGCGAAACTCTGTGCTATTGAGCTATGTAAAGTCATGACTATTGATTACAATAATTTTAAGCAAGTGTTTAGGGCAAAGAATTTCAGATATTCTTTTGCGCTATTCTTAACGCTCGCAGTAATTACAGCACAGACTCTTGTGCTGCAACATGACCATGATGGTGATCTTACACATCATGTTGATTGTTCTATTTGTGTTAAGCAGGGTGGCGAGACAGACGCGTTAACTGTTGTTATTGGCATGCCTAAAGTGTTTAGGCATGCTGTAATACCCACCCCAGAACTAAATTTTTTCCTTTCTGTAACCCCTCTTGTTACCCGTTCTCGCGGACCACCTCTCGCTAATTCCTAGTACCCATCTTTATCTTTGAGCTGCTTTTGTCAGGCGTCCTATTCGTCCGACATCTATGCTGCCAAATATGTGTTTCGTTTATTACCTAGTGGTGTAAATGAATCCGAATGGAATTCTTAGCGAGAGAAATTATGAAGCGTAATCTATTAAACAGGCCTGTTTATGGCGCAAAACTGCTGCCCACGAGAAATGTTCAAGCAGTTGAAATTAAGACAATAAATGGAAGTCGAGAATTGGCAGCGATCGATCGACCTCAGAATATTGTGCCTAGTATTGTTAGTGCAAAATTGGGCAATCGTCTTGTTCTTACTGCATTGATCGCTCTGCAAGCTTTGCTCTACCCAATGGCCAATGCTCAGGAAGCGGCGGCTGAAGAGGAGATCGAATCAATTTTCGTATCCGGAAAGCGCCGCGCCTATCAAGGTAATTTCAGTGAGCTGGAAAATCCGACGGCCGTCCAGTTGATTGATGGTGAACTCCTTCGCGATGTCGGTGCTTTGAACTTGAATGACGCGCTGGACCTATCTGCATCTGTGTCGCGCCAAAATAATTTTGGCGGGCTTTGGAATAGTTTTTCAATTCGTGGCTTCTCTGGCGATATTAATCTGCCAAGTGGGTTTCTGGTGAACGGATTCAACGCAGGGCGTGGTTTCGGCGGCCCACGGGACATCGTTGGTATTGAGTCTGTAGAAGTTCTCAAGGGACCGCGCTCAGCATTGTTTGGTCGCGGCGAGCCCGGGGGAACAATTAACCTCACTACTAAGCGCCCACAGTTTCGAAAAGAGGGTGAGTTTCGTGCCACTGCTGGCCGCTGGGATCAGTTGCGTCTAGAGGGCGATGTACAAACCACTCTCGGCGCAAACGATCAGGTAGGTATTCGCTTGGCCGGTTTTTTTGAAGATTCTGAAAGCTTTCGGGAAACAGTAGAGACTGAGCGTTTTGGGTTTTATCCATCCGTTACTTGGGATGTCTCTGCCGATACGAGCATTACCTATGAGTTGGAAGTTACTCAGCAAGAAATTCCTTTCGATCGCGGTGTTGCCTACTCGGAGGATTTCGGCTTTTCTCCTCGAGAAACTTTCGTAGGAGAACCTGGAGATGGTCCTATTGAGACAGATGTTCTCGGTCATCAGCTAGAGCTGCAGCACAATTTTTCAGATAATTGGAGCTTGCTTGCGGGCCTCGGCTATCGAGACACCACTTTCGAAGGCAATGCGTCGGAGCCAAATTTCGGCGGCCGTCAGTCTTATTTCACAGATGGACAAACGCTATCGCGCTTCTTCCGCTATCGAGATTTTGAGTCAGACTATCTTGTTCTGCGTGCGGAAATTGCAGGTGAATTCGAAACAGGTTCGCTTCGTCATAGGCTAATGTTTGGAGCCGATCATGACAGTTTCGATAATAGCCTTTTCATTCAGCGCTTTCGTCCTGGCTTTTTCGGTGCAGGCGGTGACATCAGCCAGCTCGACCCCGCAGAATATCTACTCCTCGATGTATTCAATCCCGTCTATGGTCAGTTCCCGCAACCTATACCAGGCCCCAATACTGATCGAGTAGAAGAGCTAAGTGGTACAGGCGTTTACATTCAAGACCAAATCGATATCACTGACCGATTGCAAGTACGGTTAGGTTTACGTTGGGATGATTTCGAGCAAGATTTGACTAATCAGCGCGCGAATCCAGTTACTACAGTCACTGCCTCGGATACGCGAGTCTCTCCGCAATTTGGTGCAGTTTATCTTCTCAATGAAGGTTTCAGTCTATATGCCTCTTATGGAGAAGGATTCCGTCAGCAAACAGGTTCAGACTTTAGAGGAAGTCAGTTTGACCCAAACCTCACTGAGTCCGCCGAGATTGGATTTAAGTGGGACATGTTGAACTATTTTGACGGAGTGTCTGGCACCGTTACTCTAGCGGCGTTTCAAGTGGATCAAAGCAATATCTTGGTCAATGACGACCGGCCCGAGGCCGTGGCCGCCGGTTTTTTCTCGCAGTCGGCGGGTGAGGCTCAAAGTCGTGGCATTGAGTTTGATGCGAATATAGAAACCGAAAGCGGCATAAGTCTCTGGTTCTCATATGCGTATACCGATGCGGAATTTACCACCACTAATCCAGATGCCGATTTTGGGGCGGTTATTGAGAAAGGAGATCCTTTGATCAATTCGCCAGAGAACCAATTGAATCTTCAGGCTAGCAAAGGATTTCAGTTGGGAGACTTACCGGTTCAATTAGGCGGTGGCGTGCTCTATACCGACGACCGTCTTGGATGGACAGCATTCGACTTTACTTTGCCTAGCTACACAACCGCACGTGTTTTTGGCCAAGTAGATCTCTCGAACGGTTTAACTCTCAGAGTTGATGTGGACAACGTTTTCGATGAGGAGTTTTACACTAATTCCTATGCTGATGTTTGGGTTGAGCCTGGCGCGCCTACTCGGTGGCGCTTAACTGCATCGTATGATTTCTAGAACTAAACACCAGAATTGAGGAAAACAAACTAATGTCTAATTGCGCACTCAAAGCGAGCGAACTCGAAGTTATTCGGGGTGGCAAAGCAGTGTTGACAGGGATGTCTTTCGAGATCAAGCAAGGTGAAGTGTTTGCCTTGCTTGGTGGTAACGGCGCGGGTAAGTCGACTACATTGCTCACCTTTATGGGCCTGCTTAAACCCACTAGAGGTGTGGCTGAGGTGATGGGTCAATCCGCTGCCGAGCAGCCTGACGCAGTAAGGAGTCAGATAGCTTATCTTCCTGAAAGCGCTGCGCTGTACGACCATTTAACTGCCTGGGAAAATCTTACCTACTTCCTTTCTTTAAGTCAGTGCCGGCCTGAGCCAAAGGCTTTGAGTGATGCGCTAGATGCGGTGAGTCTGCCGGTAGAAAGCAGGGGAAAACCTCTGAAATCCTATTCGAAGGGAATGCGTCAGAAAGTGGCGATAGCTCTCGCTTTACTCAGGGAGACGCCGGTGCTGCTTTTAGATGAGCCTACATCCGGCCTCGACCCCTCCGCGGTTGAAGATTTCCACGATATTATTGAACGACTTGCTAGTAATGGCGTGACGATACTGATGGTTACCCACGACCTATACGGTGCTTGTCAGGTTGCCAATCGCGTTGGAATTCTCCGAGCCGGCCAGCTAGTTGATGTGTTTGAGGCGGATGCTGATGGAAATATTGAGATTAATACAGTTCGTGACTTGTTCTTACAACAGCAGGTGGCGTGATGAGCGCAATTACATTAATTGCCGCTGATGAACTGCGTTATTGGCGTAGATCTAAAGTTGCATGGACAGTATTACTCACATTATTGCTGGTTTCGGTTTGCGCAGCATTGGTATCCAACTCAGAAATCTCGCGCAGAGTTAATGAGCGAGTGGCACAGCAAGCTGAGGCAGACGCTATTTTTCAGGCTCAGCCAGATCGTCATCCTCATCGCATGGTTCACTATGGGCACTATGTTTATCGCACTGCTTCACCGCTGGCTGTGATCGATTCTGGGATCGATTCTATGGTTGGCACATCGATTTTTCTTGAAGGGCACAGGCAAAACAGCGCCACATTCGCAGCGGCGAGAGAAACAGGTTTGCTTGCTCGATTTGGTAGCTTCTCGCCAGCCTTCACCCTGCAAGTTTTGGCGCCATTGCTGCTTATAATATGTGGCTTCGCCAGCGTAACGCGGGAGAAGGAAAGTAAGACGCTCTACCAACTGATTGGGCAAGGTGTGAGTAGCAGCAATCTGCTGTTTGGTAAGTCGCTGGCTCTGGGGTTGGTGGCGCTGATTGCGCTTTTGCCGCTAATACTGCTTGGTTTTACTTCGACCGGGAATGATAGTTTCGGGTTTAGACAATCTTTGTTTGGTATGGCTTTCGGCTACTTGATCTACCTTAGTATCTGGGTGTTGTTAATTGTCAGCTTTTCGGCTTTGCTGCGTACATCAGCGCAGTCACTTTCAGTGCTTCTCGGCCTATGGATAATCACTGTAGTCCTGATGCCGCGAATCGCCAGTGAATATGCCAGTGTGTCGGTGCCATCCCCGACCCACGTAGAAACCGATCTGCGAATTGCTGAAACTATGCGCGCCGGTGGGGATAGCCATGATATTGAGGATAATGCATTTGTTGGTCTCAGGTCACTCACGCTGGCTGAGTACAATGTAGAGTCAATTGAAGACTTGCCATTCAATTACAGAGGCCTTGTTGCGTTGCGTGGTGAAGAGGCCGACACAGAGGTTCTGAATCAGTTCGCAGAAGAACGAATGGCGCAAGAGCTTCAGCAAAAAACAATCGCCGATAGTTTTGCCATGCTGTCCCCAGTTGTTGCCATGCGATCGTTCTCTATGGCGCTGGCTGGCACCGCACTGCCTGATCACCATCATTTTCTAAGGGCTGCCGAGGATTATCGCTACAACATGGTGCAAACTTTTAATCGTTTGCAGATGTCTGAGATGACTCTTGCTGAGGATCTAGCTCGAAATGATTCTGATGATTCTGGCCGCCGAACTCGCGTTGACGCTTCTAATTGGGCTGGAATGCCTGTATTCGAATTGCGGCCACGAGATCATGCCCAGCGTAGGCAGGCAGCCTCACAGCCGGGATTCACGATGGGCTTCTGGTTGATTGCTGCTTTCTGTTTGTTGCTTCTTTCTACTCGGTGGTTACGCACTTGAATCTAAATTTTAGGATACAGCAAGAATTCTTCTTTCTGCTAAAAAGCAAAGCCGTACTCGGAGTAATGACGTTGTTATTGATCATGTCCGGAGTCAGTGTGGTGCTGGGGCTTAACTATGTTGCTGCTGAAAGACAGGAAATAGTAGAACTCATTCAGCTCGATACGGAGGAACGTGCCCATAAGCGAACTCTGGCTTATGACTATGGCGGAGCCGCCTATGATGCGTTTCATGCTGCATGGAATCCGCCCTCAGATCTCACTTTTGCTGCGATCGGGCAGCGTGATCTGAATCCAACTTTGATGCGCATTCGCGCTCTGGCTATCGAAGGACAAATTTATGAAACCGACAGTATAAATCCGGAGCTGGCGCTAGCAGGTCGTTTTGACTTCGCGTTTGTTGCTGCGTACTTATTGCCACTGGTAATTGTGTTTGTCTTTTACGACTTATTGGCCGCGGAGCGCGAGAGCGGACGGTTGAATTTGCTCACTGTAACTGCCCAGAATGCGCGATCGCTATGGTCAATCCGGATTCTACTCAGATTCATTGGCGTTCTAATCGCAGTTCTGCTCCCGCTGTGGATAGGGATGTCAGTAGAGGGAGCTTCCGTTGGCTTGATGTTGAGTGCCACTCTTGCGATCACCCTCGAAGCGGTTTTCTGGACTGCTCTAGTTCTAGTTATTGCGACCCGTCCGAACTTCCGGTCTGAAACCATCGCGGCTATCAGCGTCGGTACTTGGATAGTCCTTACTCTTGCGATTCCGATAGCCGGCAAGGTATACATAGAGAGTTCAGTGACTGGGATAAAGGGCAGTGAGGTTGCGTTGGTGCAGAGGGAATCGGTGAATGATGCTTGGGATTTGCCCAAATCAGTCACTATGGATGCCTTCTACGCGTCGCATCCAGAGTGGGCGAATTCTGCGCCATTGCACGAAGAATGGCATTGGAAGTGGTATTACGCGTTCCATCAGGTTGGCGATGAAATGGCAGCAGGCTTGGCTCAGGAATATCGTGCAACAATGTTAGCGCGAGATGAGCTCACGGCTCGTTTTTCCCTGTTATCACCAGCAGTTGCGATTCAGCGTAGACTAGAAGCTTTAGCTCAGACCAATCTCAGTGCTAGCCTCGCATTCGAGGATCAGGTGCGGGATTACCATGAGGAAATTCGCCGCGCTTATTACCCGGTACTTTTTGAAGAGGTGCCGTTCAGTAAAGAACGTCTGGCACAAATAGCGATACCTGATTTTTCAGAGTCAGCTGGGCTAGACTCCGAATGAGATACGTAAATTCTTTCCACGCAGAACGTAGTAGTCAAATAGCGTAAAACTGGAGTGCGATAAAAAATGATCTTGCGAAGATCTTTCATTAGATGGTTTTTAGATTCTACACGTCATAGCTTGCGCTCGATCGTGATTGGCATTGTTTCCCTAGTCAATATTGCTGCGATCGCTCAGGGCAGCAATACTGGTGAGGTGACTCCTTTCGAGCTGGCCAACTTGCTTGTCGAACCGGGCGAGATAGTGCGGGGTGAAATCACTATCAATCCAGTTAATGGCGATACCGGCACTTTTATTCCTGTCACTGTACTGCACGGTAAACAGAACGGCCCTGTGTTATCACTCATAGCAGGAATTCACGGTTCCGAGTATTCGCCAATATTGTCTATGCAGCAGCTGCCGTCATTGCTCGACCCATCCCAGATGGCAGGGACGTTAGTTATTGTTCACATAGCTAATATGCCAGCATTCACTGGTAGAACAGTTTACTTTGGCCCCACTGATCTTAAGAATCTGAATCGCTCCTTCCCTGGAGATTCCAGCGGGACAATAACAGAGCGGATTGCCTATGCACTGACAACCCATGTGATCAAGCCAGCTGACTATTTAATCGACATCCACTCAGGCGATGCGAATGAAAGCCTGCGGCCTTCTTACAGCGCGTACTATGCTGAGGCTGGCGGCGCAGATGTTGTGAGCCAATCTAAACGCATCGCGGTGGCCTTTGGTCTGGAAACCGTTGTGCAGTTTGCGGGATCTTATGATTCAGTTGATGACGCTATCTATACCAGTGCCCAAGCGGTGACGCTGGGAATACCTGCTATGGATGTGGAGTCAGGTGAATTAGGAATCATCGATGACAAGTACATCAATCCAATCACCAAAGGTGCGCTGAACGTGATGCGCGAATTGGGCATGGTGCAAGGGCAGCCTGATCTGCCTGAGAATCCTCTATTTATTGCTGATAGGGCGCGGGTATATAGTGAGCATGACGGAATTTGGTATGCGGACCCGTTGGTAAGCACAGGTGATTACGTCACCGAGGGAACAAAGCTGGGCATGATTACCGACTATTTGGGCAGAGAGTTGGAAACAATTACAGCGCCAGCATCGGGAGTGCTGCTTATTCTATTTGGCACGCCACCTGTGAACGAAGGAGATGCAGTAGTGGTGATCGGTGAGATTGGCGAACTATAAAGCTCGAAATTGGGAATGCCAAGATACGTTAGAGTTTACTCAGGCAGCAAGCTCTCGTAGAGAGTCCGCAACATCATTCCTTCAGTATTCGAGTTAATTGCTGCTAGCTTGAGCATCGGTCTCGCTGGTCGGCGTGAAGTCGCCAGTGAAGTTGATGAGTGCATCTTCTTCGAAGAATACTGACACACGTTCTTGGCCGCGCACGCCGCCACCGGGTTGAAAGTTATAAACATAGTCCCAGCGATCCTGATGAAAGGGGTCGCGTACAAGCGGTGTGCCCATAACAAAGATCACCTGTCGCTTGGTCATGCCGGGGCGAAGTTGATCGATCATATCTTGAGTAATGATGTTTCCCTGTGGAATAGAAATTTTATACACGCCGGGGAAATCGATGGAGCCGATACTGTTGCAGGCAAGCAGCAGGGACATCAGACTGAGCAGAACGCTGTTTCTAAATACTCGTTTCATAATTGTGTCGCTAATCCGCTCTCTTTTAACCTTAGTAAGTGTAAGGTCACTTTTGTTGTAAACCGTCTTAAACCTTCGAAATTGCGGGCTAAATCTTTCATCCCACCCAGCCAGCAGGCATAATACCCTACTCCTAGAGGCAGTAAAACCGCTCGATGCATGTGGCCTCTAGGCGCCAACCCCGATTGAACAAGAGTGATTAAGAGTAAGCTATGGCTACAGAAAATCAGGAACTTCGTAAGGCAGGTCTCAAAGTAACTCTGCCCAGGGTTAAGATACTGCAAATCTTGGAAAGTTCCAAAACCAAGCATCTAAGTGCGGAAGACGTCTACAAGGCCCTAATCGAGGCAGATGAAGACGTGGGCTTGGCCACCGTATATAGAGTGCTTACTCAATTCGAAACCGCGGGATTAGTAATGCGCCATCATTTCGAGGGCGGCAGCTCGGTGTTTGAGCTGGACTCGGTGGATCATCATGATCACATAGTCTGCCAGGCATGCGGCAGCGTAGAAGAGTTCTTCGATGAGGTTATCGAGGAGCAACAAGAGAAGATCGCGAAAAAGTACGGTTTTAAGATAACCGACCACAGCATGTACCTGTATGGACTCTGCAAAGAGTGCCAGGCGAAAGAATAAAAGAATAGAAGCTATTAGCTTATAGAAGGAACAACGGCAGCCTAGTTGCTGCCAGCCACCATCTGCTCGGCATGGGCGAGTGATTCCTCGCTGAGATCTTCGCCACCCAACATCCGCGCCACCTCCCTCACTATTTCGGTTTCCGAGAGTTCTGTTATCTGCGTCAGTGTAGACCCTGCCTTCGTATATTTGCTCACGAAGAAGTGATGATGGCCTTGGCCGGCGACAGGCGCCTGATGGGTTACACACAGAATCTGCGTGCGTTCGGCGAGCTGTCTTAGCAGCTGACCGACTACCTTCGCAACTCCACCGCCAATACCTACATCCACCTCGTCGAATACCAGGCTTGGTATATGGGACGTCTGTGCGGTGATTACCTGTATCGCGAGACTGATTCTTGAGAGTTCACCACCCGATGCAATCTTTATAAGCGGTTTCGCAGGCTGACCGGGGTTGGTGCTCACCAGAAACTCGACGATCTCCAAACCGTTTGTTGATGGCTTGTCTTTGTCGTTGGCGAGTAGCTGGATTTCCAGGCTCGCATGGGGCATGCCCAATTTTTTAAGCTGTTCGTTGACCTGCTTGGCAAGCTTGCTGCTGCCTTTCTTGCGTTGCTTGCTGATCTCGCCGGCTACCTTGAGATACTCGGCGCGCAGTTGCTTGTCGGCGGCTTCTAGCCTCTCGAGTTCGGCATCGCTGTTCTCGATAAGGTTCAGTTGTTCTCTTAAGTCTGCAATGACTTGTGTCAGCTCATTGGGTTTGACCTTGTGCTTGCGCGCGATAGCATGAAGCAAGCCAAGCCGTGTGTTGACCTGTTCGAGTCGTTCCGGGTTCGCTTCGAATTCATCGGAGAAGGCGCGAAGATCCGACACCGCTTCGTCCAATTGAATAGAGGCACTTTCCAGTAGCTCGATGATGCTCTTCACTCGGTCGGTTTTCTCGGGCAGTTCTTGCAGTGCCGTCAAAGCCTGATGCATCGATGCCTTGGCGTTTTGTTCATCGTCACCGCCACACAGAGTCAGTGCAGATTGCACCGAGGCTACGGTTTCATCGGCGTGATTGAGTGACTTAAATTCTGCTTCCAGCTTTGGCACTTCATCACTGTCTATGCCTAGCTCATCTAGTTCCGTTAGCTGGTACGAGAGCAGCTGCGTCTGGGCCGAATCTTCCTGCGAGCGGTTGCTCAGCTGTTCGATCATCTGCGCATTCTTCTGCCACTGTTTATAGGTGCTGTGCATCGCGCTGAGGTGTTTCGCCGAGACGCAAAAATCGTCCAGCAGGCGCTGGTGAGTGGCGCGGTGTAATAGAGATTGGTGTTCGTGTTGGCTGTGAATATCCAGCAGCATCTCGCCTAGAGATTTCAATGACGCCATAGTGACGGGCGAGCCGTTGATGTAGCCTTTTGATCTGCCATCGGCATTCACCACGCGGCGCAGCAAGCAGGTGTTTGCATCGGACTCTTCTTCGAGATCGTTCTCGCTCAACCACTTTCGGGCTGCAGCGATGTCGGCGATGTCGAACTCTGCGCAGATGTCGGCCTTGGTCGCGCCAGCGCGGACTATGCCCTTGTCTGCTCGGTCGCCCAGTGCCAAGCCAAGACCGCCTAGCATGATGGATTTGCCCGCCCCGGTTTCGCCGCTTATCACGGACATGCCGGCCTTGAATTCGATCTCCAGGGTGTCGACGGTGGCGTAATTCTGTATGGATAATTGTTGCAGCATAGTCTCAAAGTATATTGGAACAGGGTCCATTAATGCAGAAAATTTGCGATTAAATACACGGGGTCTATTTTGGTTCCATTTTGGGTAACTAGCCTGTAGATCGGGCTCCTAGAATGGTCACCGAAGAAAATTGCTTGGAATTGCCTCGAATCGCTTGAAACCTCTCCTGAAGCCCCCATATAGCGGACATCGGCTGTTTTGCTAGCCAATAAATACCAACAGAAATCGAACAATAGAATTTAGCTAGGGGACGTCATGAGCACGCAGACTCCAGACCATGAATCAGAGAACGGTTTAGAAAACCAAGGGCCCGAGGATTCTCAGGCGGCAGCTGAAGAGGCAATGCAGGAGCAGGATGCGGAGGTTGCACCCGAAGGCGGTAGCGATCTAGAGCAAGCCTTGGAGGAAGCGCGGGACCAAGCGCAGAACGCAAAAGATGACTTACTGCGCGTGCAGGCGGAGATGCAGAATCTGCGTCGTCGCACCGAGCAGGACATCGAGAAGGCGCACAAATTTGGCCAGGAAAAACTCAGCATCGAGCTGTTGGCTGTGATGGACAATCTGGAGCGCTCTCTAGAAGCCGCCAGCCATAGTGAAGATGAGGCGATCAAGGCGATCCGAGAAGGCGTGGATCTGACCTTGAAGGGTTTTGCCGATTGCTTCACCAAATTCAATATCCAAGTAGTAGATCCCCTAGGCGAGCCGTTCGACCCCCAGCTTCATCAGGCTATGTCTATTCAGGAAAACACTGAATCTGAGCCGAACACCGTAATCGCCGTGATGCAGAAGGGCTATACCCTGCATGGCCGAGTGATTCGCCCGGCTATGGTGATGGTCTCGAAATAGGCTTTACAGCCTATCGAAGCAGGTATTGAAGACCGTCGGCTCAAGTAGCCATAAAGAAATTAGGGAATTAACGGCCTGATCCTTGAATTACACCGGATTGGGCCAATATTGAAGTCATTAGTAATACATACGTCGGATCAGCGCAGCAGTTCAGCTTGATTCAGGCCAATAGAACGATCGGAGATTTTGAAAATGGGAAAGATAATTGGTATCGACTTGGGCACCACCAATTCATGTGTAGCAGTCATGGATGGAGGCGAAGCCAAGGTAATTGAGAACGCCGAGGGCGATCGTACTACGCCTTCCGTCATCGCTTACAGCGCTGATGGCGAGACACTTGTTGGTCAGCCGGCGAAGCGTCAGGCAGTAACAAATCCTAGCAACACCTTGTTTGCGATCAAGCGTTTGATTGGCCGTCAATTCAAGGATGACGTTGTACAGAAAGACATCAAGATGGTGCCTTACAAGATTATCGAAGCCGATAACGGCGACGCTTGGGTTGAGGTTAATGGCGAGAAGATGTCGCCTCCGCAGATCTCTGCGCAGACTCTCATGAAGATGAAGAAGACGGCGGAAGATTTCCTTGGCGAATCGGTCACGGAAGCGGTTGTAACCGTACCTGCTTATTTTAATGATTCGCAGCGTCAGGCAACGAAGGACGCTGGCAAGATTGCGGGTCTGGATGTTAAGCGCATCATCAACGAACCAACGGCTGCTGCACTTGCCTATGGCATGGACAAGAAAGCCGGTGACTCTACTATCGCTGTGTATGACCTTGGTGGTGGTACTTTCGATATCTCGATCATCGAGATCGCAGAGACTGACGGCGAGCACACGTTTGAAGTGCTCTCGACTAACGGTGATACTTTCCTAGGTGGTGAAGATTTCGACTTACGTCTGATCGACTACCTTGCAGATGAATTCAAGAAAGAATCAGGCATGGATCTGCATAACGATCCACTCGCACTGCAGCGCTTAAAAGAAGCGGCTGAGAAGGCGAAGATTGAATTGTCTTCGGCGCAGTCTACTGAAGTGAATCTGCCATATATTACGGCTGATGCTTCTGGTCCTAAGCACTTGGTGCAAAAGCTAACGCGTGCGAAGTTCGAATCTCTAGTTGAAGAATTGGTAGAGCGCACATTAGCTCCACTGAAGATGGCTCTAGCCGATGCCGATCTGGAGAAGGGTGGAATCGACGACATCATCTTGGTTGGTGGTCAGACTCGTATGCCACTAGTACAGAAGAAAGTAGCTGAGTTCTTTGGTAAGGAAGCGCGTCACGACGTGAACCCTGACGAAGCAGTTGCAGTAGGCGCGGCAATTCAGGCAGCGGTACTCTCTGGTGATGTGACTGACGTATTGCTTCTCGATGTTACGCCTCTGTCTCTAGGTATCGAAACTATGGGCGGCGTGTCGAGCAATCTTATCGACAAGAACACAACGATTCCTACTAAGAAGACGCAGGTCTTCTCAACAGCCGATGACAATCAGACAGCTGTAACGATTCACGTAGTGCAAGGCGAGCGTAAGCAAGCTGCACAGAATAAGTCTCTGGGTCGTTTCGACTTGAGCGATATTCCTCCTTCGCCGCGCGGCATGCCGCAGATCGAAGTAGCCTTCGACCTGGATGCGAACGGTATCTTGAACGTGTCGGCCAAAGATAAGGCGACAGGCAAAGAGCAGTCCATCGTGATCAAGGCATCGAGCGGATTGTCCGACGAAGAGATCGATCAAATGGTTAAGGATGCCGAGGCAAACTCTGCCGAGGACAAGAAGTTCGAAGAGCTTATCACGGCCAGAAACACAGCCGATGGCATGATTCACGCGACTAAGAAAACTTTGGAAGAGGCAGGCGATAAGGCTTCTGACGAAGAGAAGGACGCGATCAACAGCGCTATCACCGAGCTTGAAGAAGCAGTGAAGGGTGATGACGTCGCTGATATGGAAGCCAAGACTAAGGCCTTGACCGATGCTTCAGGAAATCTGGCGCAGAAGATGTACGCCGAAGCGCAAGCAGCTGAAGAAGGTGCTGCTGCAGGCGCGGCTGAAGAAGGTGGCAGTGCTGAAAACTCTGATGCCGTCGACGCTGAGTTTGAAGAAGTGTCGGAAGAAGACAAGGAAGAAGAAAAGGAAGAGAAATAATCGTTGTCTTGTGGCGAGTTAGTGGCAACGCTAACTCGTAGCAAAGATGGTTATTCACAGGAAAACTAAGTCATTTCGATGACTTAGTTTTTTTGCGTTTATTGAAGCTAAGAGTTCAGGAAGTAAAAGAGCGGATACGATGTCAAAAAAAGATTACTACGAAGTACTGGGCGTTTCGAAAGACACACCGGCAGCCGATATTAAGAAGGCCTACCGTCGTGTGGCTATGAAAAATCATCCGGATCGTAATCCTGACAACGAAGAAGCTGTCGAGATATTCAAGGAGGCGAATGAGGCCTTCGAAGTACTCTCCGATAAAGAAAAACGCGCGCGTTATGATCAATACGGTCATGCCGGCGTGGAAGGCCAGACCAGTCACGGCTCTGCTGACTTCAGCGATGCCTTTGGCGACATATTCGGCGACATATTCGGCGGTGGTCGCGGCGGTGGCGGACGCAGTCATGTGCGTCAGGGTGCCGACCTACGTTACAACTTAGACTTAAATCTTGAAGAAGCGGTAAAGGGTACGTCGGTTAAGATTCGTATTCCGACTACTGTTACATGTGACACCTGTGAGGGAAGCGGCTCGAAGAAGGGCAGCGATCCGATCGACTGTACGACCTGTGGTGGTCACGGTCAGGTGCGCATGCAGCAAGGCTTCTTCTCGGTGCAACAGACTTGTCCGCGCTGTCAAGGTGCTGGCAAGCAGATTAAAGACCCTTGCGGAAGCTGTCACGGTCGCGGTCACGTTGAAGAAACGAAGACGCTGTCGGTTAAAGTACCGGCCGGTGTTGATGTTGGCGATCGCATTCGCTTAACGGGCGAGGGGCAGGCTGGAACTCACGGCGGACCTCCCGGCGATCTGTATGTAGAAATGTCCATCAGGCCACACAAGTTATTTGTAAGAGAAGGGCGTGACCTGCATTGCGAGATACCGATCAATTTTGTCGATGCGGCATTGGGTGGCGAGTTAGAAGTGCCAACTCTCGATGGGCGTGTGAAGTTGAAGATCCCTAGCGAGACGCAAACAGGCAAGCTGTTTCGTCTCAGAGATAAGGGCGTTAAGCCAATTCGCGGCGGCAGCACCGGCGACTTACTCTGTCGAGTGGTTGTAGAGACACCGGTACATTTGACGAAGCGTCAGAAAGAAATTCTAGGTGAGTTTCGCGATATTCAGAAGGGCGAAGGTAAAAAGCAGTCGCCGAAGACCGCTACCTGGTTCGACGGAGTAAAGAGCTTTATCGACGAGTTGCGATCTTAAGCTCTAGATTCCGTATTACCTTACTGATGCATCAAGTCTGTGATGGAAGTTAATCAGTAAAGCAGTCGCCTAAGACTGCTTCTTGGTTCGATGGCGTCAAGAGCTTCATCGACGACCTGCGCAGCTAGCCTAAAATATCTGCGGCAACCTTTTTGTGTTGATCGGCTTCCAGTCTAGGTCCGAAGTTAGACACTACGGTTGCCGATGCAAGGCTTGCTAGTTTGCCCGCGGTTTCAAAATCCTTTCCCTGTGTTAACGCGTACATAAACGCACCGGCAAACATGTCGCCGGCACCGTTTGTGTCGACAGCCTCTACCGAATGCGCATCCACAGCAATGTAGTCATTGCCATCGAATAGTCGAGCTCCGTCTGAGCCTCGGGTAATGGCGAACTGCTTGGCCTTGCTCTTCATCTTCTCGCAAGCCTCGTCGAAGTCCTCGGTTCCTGCCCAGAGTTTTACTTCTGTCTCATTGCAGAACAACAGATCGACGCCAGTACCTAGTACGTCGTTTACGTTGTCGAGGAAGTATTCCACCATAGCTGGATCGGAGAAAGTCATCGCCGTCTTGATGTTGTTTGTCTCGGCAAAACTCTTCAGTTCGACCACAGCCGCTTTCGCGCTGGGAGAGGTGACTAGATAGCCCTCTATATAAACGTATTCAGATTGTTTTACCGCTTCGAAGTCTATCTCTGCTTCGGAGACTGTTTCAGACACGCCTAGGAAGGTATGCATGGTGCGTTCCGCGTCTGGGCTGATCATCACGATGCAGCGCCCGGTAGTGCCCACTTCGCGTTGGCTCTCGGTGTTTGTCTTGATAGTTTGGTTGCCCAGCTCATTGATGTAGAAGTCGCCGGTCTCGTCATTTGCTACCTTGCAGCTTAGGAAGGCATTGCCACCAAATTGGCTGAGGGCATACAGAGTGTTCGCGGCAGAACCGCCACCGGCGCGCTTCTTGATGCCGTATTTCTCAGTGAGGACGTCGAGCAATTTCTGTTGCTCTTCTTGACTGACCAGAGTCATCAGGCCCTTCTCGATACCATGTTCTTGAAAAAAGCTTTCGTCGACTTCAAATTCTTTGTCGACTAGCGCGTTACCTACTCCGTATACATCAAATTTCACTATTGAATCCCCATCTATCTAGATTTGTATTTATTTCGGCAATGCAGAGAAGGCTTTCTCGGCAGCGTCCAGTGTGAGTTGAATTTCTTTGTCGCCGTGTGCGCTGGATACGAATCCAGCCTCGAACGCCGAAGGTGCCAGGTAGATGCCATTGTCTAGCATGGTATGGAAATAATGCTTGAAGCGCTCAGCGTTACTGCTCATTACCTGGGAGAACTGGCTGACCTTCTTCTCTTCTGTGAAGAAGCAGCCGAACATGCCGCCAACTTGATTCGTGGTGAAAGGAATGCCGGCCTTATCGGCGCGTTCCTGCAGTCCACTTAACAGTGTAGTAGTGCGCGCAGTTAGCTGTTCATGAAATCCAGGCTTGGAGATCACATTCAACATCGCTAAACCTGCGGCAACAGCGAGTGGGCTGCCAGCCAATGTGCCAGCCTGATAGACCCCGCCTAACGGCGCGATCATATCCATAATTTCTGCTTTGCCGCCAAAGGCCCCAACCGGTAGCCCGCCGCCGATCACCTTGCCGATCGTGGTTAGGTCGGGTTCTATATTGTAGACAGACTGAGCGCCACCTAGTGCGACACGAAAACCGGTCATTACTTCGTCAAAGATCAACACTGTGCCGTGCTTGCTGCAATGTTCGCGCAGCGCCTCAAGAAAGCCCGGAACCGGAGGCACGCAGTTCATGTTGCCGGCAACTGGTTCGACAATTACGCAGGCGATGTCATCGCCATTGGCAGCGAAGAAACTTTCCATCGCCTCTATGTCGTTATAAGGAAGCACATGGGTTAGGTCGGTATAGGCTTTTGGTACGCCTAGTGAATCGGGTTCACCGAGGGTGAGTGCGCCGGAGCCAGCCTTAACCAACAAGCCATCGACATGGCCGTGGTAGCAGCCTTCGAATTTTACGATACGGTCTCGACCGGTATAGCCGCGCGCGACGCGAATGGCGCTCATGGTTGCCTCGGTGCCGGAGGTAACGAGTCTTACCTTCTCTATAGAAGGCATGAGTTCGCAGATCTTATCCGCTATTTGAACTTCCGCTTCAGTCGAAGCGCCGAAGGCGAGGCCTTGCTGCATCTGGTGGCGCAATGCTTCGATAACATCTTCGTGGCAGTGTCCCAAGATGAGCGGACCCCAACCGCCTACATAGTCGATATAGCGATTGTTATCGGCATCGATCAGGTAGGCATCTTGGCCGGCTTTGAAAAATAGCGGGTTTCCGCCAACGCCCTTGAAGGCTCTGACTGGAGAATTTACACCGCCGGGAATATGTTTTACTGCCTGCTCATAGAGATGTCTGGAATTTTCGTTACTCATTTAGGGGGCCTTCTGTTAATTGCTTACTCACTGCTACGTCGAGGATAGGGCAGTTAGTTTTTTCATTGTTGTTGCGACATCAAAGATAATCGAGGCGACATTTTGCGCATTGATTCCTGCAATAGCAACTTAGTCTGCACCCTGCTGCGCTGCGAGCAGGGCATCTCGATATAGGACTGAGTGTCAATTCAAGCTGCTTGGGGTTTCTAAAGCACAGGTTTGACGACGATGAGTATTACGATCGCTACCAACAACAACACCGGAAGCTCATTGTAGACGCGGAAGAACTTGTGGCTGCGAATGTTTGAGTCTTCTCTAAGCGCCTTCATGTACCACCAGCAATAGTAGTGATAGGCAATCAGTAGAACGACTAGGCCAAGCTTCGCCTTCATCCACCACCAGGCCATGAAATAGCCATGATTAGCGATCAGCAGCCAGGAACCGAGGATGACAGCAAACACCGCCGAAGGGGTCATGATGGCCCAAAACAGCTTTCTCTCCATGATTTCGAAGCGATCCTTGCTGATCTGGTCCTCACTCATGGCGTGATAGACAAATAGGCGCGGGAGATAAAAAATCCCAGCAAACCAGCAAACGACTCCGATGATATGAAAGGCCTTAACCCACAGCATACTGCACTCCTAAACGCTTGAAAGAGAAGCTATCACAGCTCTCAGTCGAAGTCTCGATGATAGCAGGGATCGTCGCTAAGCTGTTGATTTTACGCAATGAAATGCCTTCAGATATTGCAATCTAGGCGTCGAAGTGTAAGATACTCCGTCCGGCAATTCAGATCCGCCGGCACGTACATAAGCTGCATTTGATTCACCCCGCTGTACAGATTGAAATCTGGATACCACCCACGGAGTCTATTTTGATAAAAGTTGGAATTATAGGAGCCACTGGCTACACCGGCGTCGAGCTACTCAGATTGCTCGCTCCACGCACTGACGTCGAAATTTCAGTCGTGACTTCGCGAGAGATGGCGGGCGTGGCTGTGCATAGCCGCTTTCCTAATCTGCGCGGGCATTTAGATCTTCAGTTCTCAGCCCCCGATGCGGATTTGCTGCAGGCCTGCGATGTCGTCTTCTATGCGACGCCTCATGCTGTGGCGATGAATACCGTGGCAGAATTATTGTCGAAAGGGGTCAAGGTCATCGATCTCTCGGCGGATTTTCGAATTCAGAATATTCCTCTGTGGGAGCAATGGTACAAGACCAAACACGTCTGCCCAGAGTTAGTAGCCGATGCAGTCTACGGGCTGCCGGAAGTGAACCGCGAAAAAATTAAGGCAGCCCAGCTGATTGCAGTGCCAGGCTGTTATCCCACGGCGATTCAGTTGGGTTTCTTGCCGTTACTGGAAAACGGCCTCGTCGAAACAGATCGCCTTATTGCCGATGCCAAGTCTGGCGTGAGCGGCGCCGGCAGAAAGGCAGTTGAAGACTTCCTGCTCTGTGAGGCTACCGAATCTATTAAGGCCTATGCGCTTTCCGGCCACCGTCATCATCCGGAAATCTGCGAGAGTTTAAATCGTTACAGCGAATCTGAGATTCGACTGACCTTTATTCCACACCTCACGCCGATGATAAGAGGCATTCTGGCCACACTGTATGCACCGGTTAAGTCGGGTGTGGAAGTGTCGCTAGACCAACTGCAGGCCGTGTATGAAGAGCGTTATGCCGACGAGCCGTTTGTAGATGTGCTGCCCCAGGGCGAAGTACCGGCGACCAGAAATGTGAAGGGGTCGAACAAATGTCAGATAGCAGTAGCTTATTCTGCAGACACGAATACGATCGTGGTGCTTTCGGCAGAGGATAATCTGGTGAAAGGCGCTGCAGGACAGGCGATACAGAACATGAACATCATGTTCGGCCTGGAAGAGACTACAGGATTGCAAAATATCGCCTTATTGCCCTAAGCTCTAAATAGAATGAGCTGCGAGCAAGGTTTATCGAATTGTTTTATGGACTGGAGAAGTCTGCGTGCCCAATGTAGTTAAAGGCAGTAAGCAAGAAAAGATGGTAGTCGTGCCCCATAGGCCCGGCCGACGCTTCCTGCTTGTTAGCTTACTTGTGTTGGGTGTAGGAGGGAGCGCGATTGGTGGCTTCATGTATGGCTACGCGAATACGCTAAACTCTCAACAATCCGAGCAGGCAACTCAGCAAGAATTGAGTGAGCAGCTGATTGCTGTCGAGACAGAAAACTCAGAACTACGCCGGCAGGTTGCGATATTGGACAGGTCTAGCGTGATGGATAAGCGCGCGACCGAAGAGGTACAGGAAACGATTCTCGGTTTGCGTGATCGGGTCGCGCAGCTAGAACAAGACGTTGTTTATTACCGACAGGTGGTGTCTGAGGAAACCGAAGACACCGGCCTGATAATCAGTCAGCTGGATATCGATGCGACGCGCGAGGCCAATCGTTTTCGCTATAAGCTGGTGCTGCGGCAGCAGGATGCGGACGGCGATTCGTTCTTAATCGGCCACGTAAATGTTAATTTGGTTGGCTCTCAGGGCGAAGAGCAGCAGATATTGTCGCTGAGCGACCTGTCAGCAGAACAAGATCAGCTGGATATTCGGCTGAGGTTCAAATACTTTCAGAGTATAGAGGGCGAGCTAGTCTTGCCGGACAACTTCGTTCCAGACCGTCTGCAAATTGCTGCAGTATCGGTGGAGCCGGTTGAGAAAAGCATCAATCAGAATTTTAGTTGGGTCGTTGAGCGATGATTGTTTACAGTTAATTCAGCAAGCACGACTATTTAGAAATTTTGCAGTACGCAATTGTTAGGAGAGGACGGCAATGTTTAACAAGTCAGTACCAGAGAAGACGTCAACCGGGCCAGCCCATACCTTGATTTCGAGAGCTACGGAGATCGTCGGTGATATCCATTTCAGTGGAGAGCTGATCATCGAGGGGCGAGTGAAGGGAAATATTTACGCCGAAGACGATTCAGAGGCTCTTATTCGTATTGCGGAGAAGGGTGCGGTCGAGGGAGAGGTCTGTGTACCGTCGGCAATCGTAAACGGTCTGGTTCAGGGCGATCTGCGTTCCACCAAGCATTTAGAGTTGGCAGCGAAGGCAGTGGTAGTTGGCAGTGTTTACTACAACTTAATCGAGATGGTGATGGGTTCTGAGGTAAACGGCAATCTAATGCATATCAGCACTAGCCAGAACGAAAACAAGCGTCTGGCCGCAGACAAGAAGAAGCTCCCTTTCGATACTTCTGTCGTTCAAAATAGCTAGTTGTAGCAAGCCCATTAGGGCTGGGGCGTAGCGACCGACAGTGTCCTGCAATGCGGCCTACAAAAAGACTCGAGGAATAATTGACTAAATTAGTCGGTTATTGCGATAATCATTTGAATTAAGCGAATATCGAGCCTCTCTATGAGCTCGATTTACTGCAACTGAGAACCCAAATGTCAGTAGTACAATCACAAGAGCCAGTCATCATGTCCTTCACCGATAATGCGGCGGACAAGGTGCACAATTTGATCTCTGAAGAGGGCAATGACAAGCTCAAGCTGCGGGTCTTCGTGACCGGTGGGGGCTGCTCAGGGTTTCAGTACGGATTTTCTTTCGATGAAGACATCAACGAAGATGACACTATCATCGAAAATAAGGGCGCCAGCCTGCTGGTCGATCCCCTTAGCTATCAATATCTCGTGGGTTCCAGGATCGACTACGTCGAGGGCTTGGAAGGTTCGCGCTTTATTGTGAGCAACCCGCTGGCTACCGCAACTTGTGGTTGCGGCTCCTCGTTCTCTATCTAAGGCTCTCTTGTCGATACTAAAAAGTCATCCATGACTTTGGAGTATGTCGTGGGCCATCAGCTGGCGTAAAAAAGTCATTTTACTTGTCTTTGCCCACTCGCATTGCCCTTGGCGGGCAATGGTTGCACATTCATGTGCAACTAAGTCGATCTTCTAAGCTTTGTAGATTCCGCCTAGGACGGCAGCTTTTGTCGCGCCGGTAAATGGCGTCGTATCGATGGAGCGTCCTTCAATCGTCTGTTTCGCCATCCAGGCAAAGGCGATCGCTTCAACCCAGTCCGGATCGATGCCAAGCTTTGTGGTGGATAATACGTTGCAGTCACGTAGTCTGGCCTGCAAGCCAACCATAAATGCGTTGTTATGTGCGCCGCCGCCACAGACATAGACTTCGGTTGGTTGGGAAGTCTTACGTATCCCGTCCACGATGCTGTCGATGGTAAAGCGCAGCAGCGTTGCTTGCACATCGGCGATTGCGAGCTCCTGTCCGAGTTTGTGCAATTTCTCTTCTAACCACAAACCATTGAACAGTTCTCGACCGGTGCTCTTCGGCGTTGCCTTCGAAAAATAAGGCTCTTCCAGAAGCAGTTTGAGTAGCGGCTGAATGATATTTCCGCTGGCTGCCCAGTCACCATTCTTGTCATAGTTTTTTTGTTGGTGTTTCGCAATCCAATAATCCATCAACACATTCGCTGGGCCGGTATCGAAGGCGAGGCAGGTTCCGTCTTTGTTTAATACGGTAATATTTGCGATTCCACCAACGTTTAACACGACGCGATCAGTGCTGGCTGACTGGAAACAATTTCTATGAAGTAAGGGAGCGAGCGGTGCGCCTTCGCCACCGGCGGCCATGTCTCTTCTGCGAAAATCAGCGATGGTAGTGATGCCAGAAAGATGTGCGATGCTATTCGGGTCGCCAATTTGTAAAGAAAAACGAGTATCGCCTTCGGGGTAATGAAAGACAGTTTGTCCGTGGCTACCTATCGCGCGAACCGCTGTTCTTTCGATATTTTCATTTGCAAGGAGCGCGAGGGCTGCCCGAGCAAACAATTGACCTATGGCGACGTCGGTGTTGCCGTACAATTCTAGATCGATATTCTTGCCACCGCATAGCTGCAGAATATTCTCTCTAAGGCCAATTTCTATAGGCTCAGAGTGAGTTGCTATTAGTTTAGGTTGGTCATCAATGAACTGCACGAGGGCGCAATCGACACCATCGACACTGGTGCCTGACATCAGCCCAATATAGTAATCGGAGTTGGCCAAGGGTTGCCTGCTTTAGTCAGCGCTAGGTTGGTTCAGTGTAATGAACGTCGTGCTATTCATATCTGAAAAACGTTTTAGTAGATCGGCAGTCTGCGTGCGAAAGCTATCCATCTCTGCAGGGTCGATAGACTCAGCCTTTGGAAGCTTGTCGATAATGGTGCGAGGATTCTGGTGAACACCGCCCATTAAGAATTCATAATGCAGGTGAGGTCCGGTTGCGCTGCCAGTTGTGCCGACGTAGCCAATAATGTCGCCCTGTCTGACGCGCTTACCTTTCTTTATACCATTTCCATATTTAGAGAGGTGCGCATACTTTGTTTCGAAGCCACCAGCGTGCTTAACGATGACGAGATTGCCGAATGAGCCATTGCGTGATGCGCGAGTAACTTGCCCGTCACTGGTTGCACGAATCGGTGTGCCGCGTGGCGCAGCATAGTCCGTTCCCTTGTGGGCCCGTATTGTATTGAGTATTGGGTGACGACGGTTAGGATTGAAATTAGAACTGATGCGGAAGACATCAAGTGGGCTGCGCAGGAATGCTTTACGCATGCTTTCACCTTCGGCGTTGTAGTAACCAACTTCGCCTTCTTCATCTATATAGCGAACCGCAGTAAAAGTCTTTCCTTGGTTGGTATATTGCGTCGCGAGTATGTCGCCGTTTCCTATAAATTCGTCATCAAGGTATTTCTCTTCGTAGAGAATGCTGAAGTCATCGCCAGTTCGCGGGTCGAGTATGAAGTCGATAACACCGCCGAAGATGTTCGCCATCTCCATGATCGTTACGGCTGGGATCTGCTCGCGCTGTCCAGCCATGAACAGACTGTCTGCTATCGTACCTACCTTAAAGGCAGATTTTAGCTGCGGAAAATTGAGGATCGACTCAACGTCGTAGTTGTTATTGTTGAGTGTGAATAGGAAACCTTCCAGAGGAGACTTTAATAGACGCAGTTGCTCGAGCTCGCCTTGATTTGGAATCAGGAAGTCCAATTGGTAACCGGGGTATACCTGATTTAGAACCTTGGCTTCGTCACTACTATTAAGGACGCGAAATAGATCCTGATCTGAAAGGCCTACCTTGCTGAATATTGCAGATAGATTGTCACCGCTCTTTATTTCAAAGTTCTGCCAGAGGGTCACGTCTTCTAGCACTGGCTGAGCTTCGGTCTCTGGGGTGATGACGAAGTCTGACATGGCAAGCGCTGTGGGCTGTTCTTGCTCGGGTTCAACGCTTTGCTGTAGGTCGATATTCAAGGCTATTTCTGTTCGACCGCTGGGCTCAATGGTGTCGTCACCAATTGGTAGGATCAACAGAACCAAGACGAGGCCACATAATGCACCAGCTATAATAAGGTGATCCCGCGGATAGTGAGCCACCACAAGATACTGCTTGCGGGCAAATTGCTTAATTAATTCAATGAGTTCCATAGTTTAAACTACTGCAAAAGCTCTTTTGGCGCCGGAATGCGCGAGTTTATAGTAAGTCGCAGCGCATTTCCTAGGCGTTTTTGCCCGTATTGCCGCACAACTGGGTAGTTCTAGTGTAAAATCGCCGCCTTTTTAGCATAAACAAAACGCGGGTTCTCCTGCTTTGGTCGGCTAAACTGCTAATTTAATTAGTTTTATGCCACAGTGACTTACGATAATAGTGACTCCTCGACATATGAATAGTTCCGAAGATAGTTCTAATAAAGACATAATTTCTGACCTACAGAGCCGTAATATGGTAGTTCAGCTCGCCGGCGGTGATGAGCTCAAGTCTCATTTATCCGAAGGCAGCCGTGCTGTGTATTGCGGATTCGATCCTACGGCCTCCAGTCTGCATATAGGTAGCTTGGTGCCTCTATTGGCGCTAAAGCGTTTCCAGATGGCCGGTCACAAGCCGATTGCCTTGGTTGGCGGGGCTACCGGTATGATCGGCGATCCGAGCTTCAAAGACAGTGAGCGAAAGCTCAATACTACCGATGTAATCTCTGATTGGGTTGAACAGCTGAAGCCACAGCTGAGCCAGTTTTTGGATTTTGACTGTGGTGAGAACTCGGCCGTTCTGGTGAATAACCTGGATTGGACCAAGGATTACGATGTACTTAGCTTCCTAAGAGACGTAGGTAAGCACTTCGCCGTCAATGCCATGATTCAGAAGGAATCGGTTAAGCAGCGTATAGAGAGAGAAGGCGAGGGTATTTCCTTCACCGAATTCAGCTACATGATTCTGCAGTCTTTCGATTTTGCTGAGCTGAACAAGCGCTACGACTGCACCGTGCAGATTGGCGGTAGCGACCAGTGGGGGAATATTACCGGTGGTATAGACCTAACCAGGCGTATGAACCAGGCGCAGGTATTTGGTGCGACCTTGCCCCTAGTCACTAAGTCAGATGGTACGAAGTTCGGTAAGAGCGAGAGTGGCACTATCTGGCTGGACGCGAAGAGGACCTCTCCTTATGCCTTCTATCAGTTCTGGCTAAGCACGGCTGATGCCGACGTCTATAACTTCATGAAGTATTTTACTTTCCTCTCAGCTGAGGAGATAGACGCGATCGAAGCAACAGACAAGGCATCGGGCACTAAGCCTGAGGCGCAGGGCATATTGGCTAAAGAAGTCACCGAGTTGGTTCATGGGGAGCAAGGCCTAACGGCCGCGACACGTATCAGTGAGGCGCTGTTCTCGGGGGATATCACCTCTCTTACCAGTGATGATCTGCAGCAATTAGAGTTGGATGGTTTGCCTTGTTCTAACTTTTCAGCCGACAGTGCGGGCATTGTTGAGGTGCTGGTAGCCAGTGGATTGGCGAAGTCGAACAAAATGGCGCGGGAATTCATTGGTAACAACGCTGTGTCAGTGAATGGGCAGCTAGTTACGGAGCCTGATTTCCAGCTTTCTGCAGAAATAGCCCTACAGGGACAGTACTTCGTGCTGAAAAGAGGCAAGAAGTTGTTCCATCTGGGTAAGCTCTCTTCGTAGAAGATGCTGATTTTAAGGCGATTTCTCCCGTTAATATGGGCCAGAAATCGCCTCTCTAGGGGCGCGACACAGTTGCTCTGCAATAGCCAGTAAACTAGTTACAAATTCTTTTTAAAAAACCCTCTGAATCCCTTGCCAAACCTTGCCGTCTGCGTATAATGCCGACCTCTCGCTGATGAGGCGAAGATGTTTTAAAAGTTCTTTAAAAATTAGATTAAGTAATAGAGGTGGATGCTTGCTGTTGATGGTTTC
>OLHJ01000088.1_pt1 | contig 35110 bp, 31 predicted proteins | sample 1609491 | NCBI WGS metagenome assembly OLHJ01 (sample SAMN05416861, study PRJEB24817) | seawater metagenome | isolation source: Sea water | place: Canada:Atlantic | collected 2013-11
AGTAACTTTTACTCCTACAATTTCTGATAACTGTGCTGGTGCGACATTTGTAAGTATACCTGCTTCAGGAAGTATATTCCCAGTAGGAACTACACTAGTTACCGTTACTGCAACTGATGCAGCCGGTAATACTAATGTATGTACCTTCAATGTAACTGTAAATGACGATGAAGATCCAGTAGTGACTTGTCCAGCAGATATTACAGTAAGTAATGATGTCGGTAGTTGTGATGCTGTGGTAACTTTTACTCCTACAATTTCTGATAACTGTGCTGGTGCTACATTTGTAAGTGTACCTGCTTCTGGCAGTGTATTCCCAGTGGGAACTACACTAGTAACCGTTACAGGAACAGACGCAGTTGGGAATACTAATGTATGTACCTTCAATGTTACTGTAAACGACGACGAAGCTCCTGTAGTGACTTGTCCAGCAGATATCATCGTAAGTAATGATTCTGGATTTTGTGATGCAGTGGTAACCTTTACACCTACTGCAACCGATAATTGTGCAGGAGTAACTGTTTCTAGTGTGCCAGCTTCTGGTAGTGTGTTCCCAGTGGGAACTACAACAGTAACTGTTACGGCTACAGATGCAGCTGGTAATACCGATGTATGTACTTTCGATGTTACTGTAGACGACGACGAAGATCCTATAGTTACCTGTCCAGCAGATATAATCGTAAGTAACGATCTTGGAGAATGTGGTGCTGTAGTTGACTTTACGCCAATAGCAACCGATAATTGTTCTGGAACAACGATTTCTAGTGTACCAGCTTCTGGTAGTTTATTCCCGCTTGGAACCACAACGGTAACAGTTACCGCAACTGATGCAGCTGGAAATATAGTTGTATGTACTTTCGATGTAACTGTAAATGATGACGAAGAACCTGTTTTAACTTGTCCAGAGGATATAGTAGTAGGTAATGATCTTGGTCAATGTTATTATGTTATCGTTGGTGATGAATTTGATCCAATAACAACAGATAATTGTACAAGTTTAACCGTAACCAATGATATCAATGGAACCTCTAGCCTTGGTGGTGAGAAGTTCTTACTTGGCGATACGATGGTAACTTGGACAGCCGATGATGGCAATGGAAATGTATTAACATGTACAGCAACCATTACCGTAGAGGATACGGAAGCTCCAGAACTAACTTGTCCAGAAGATCAAACACATTTCTTGGAAGAAGGAGAGACCTTATGGGAAGTTCCAGATTTCTTTGCAATTGGAGAAGCGAGTGCAGAAGATAATTGTACAGAATCTGATATGCTTTATATCACACAGGTTCCAGAAGCAGGAACATTGCTTCCTGAAGGTGTTTATACCGTAACTATTGATGCTAAGGATGAGGCTGGTAATTTTAGTACTTGTACTTTCGAGCTTACTATAGAACCTCTTCTTGGAGTTGGTGATAATGAATTAACGATTGAAAATATAATACTTTATCCTAATCCATCAAAGGATTATGTAATTATAGGTAACCCACAATCTCTATTATTGAATAAGGCTGTAATTTATGACCTTAACGATAGATTGATAAGAACTATCGATCTTAGAACTATGGGAACAGAAATGACAATTGATGTTTCTCGATTGGCCGCTGCATCCTATAATATTATAATATATGGGGATCAAGGTTCTATTATCAAACGTATGATAAAAGAGTAGATTTAATTTCAATTTCTTAAATAAAAAAACCCTTCGAATAAATCGAAGGGTTTTTTTATTGTTTTAATAAGAAGTATTTAAAATCCGAAATCTTCTTTTATTTTATCTGCCTTGTCTAACATAAGGTCGATGGTAATAAACTCAACCTCTTCCTTTTCATAGGCAGCTTGAAAAGTACGCATTGCTTTTTTAGGCTCACCAGTTTCTTCATAAAAACGACCCATATAATAAGGTCCTAAAGCAGTTTCTGGATATTGCCTTATTGCCATAGCAGCAATATCTCTTAATGATTCCCATTGTTTTCTTTTTTCAGCAGCTTTTAGTGTAGCCATATAATCATTTACACGAATAGGGTTTGTTAAGCCAAATAGGTCTTCGATTGTTTTATATTTTTCTACTAAATATTGGTGAATTGGAGTTTCTAATTTTAGTAATACATCTGTATATTCTTCTTTGCTTATTGGGCGATATACAGAAAACATTTTTTCTAATGCTGATGGAATAGCTCTTGCAACTAAAGAATAGTGAGTTGCCCCATCAAAATTATCGAAATAATAATCAAAGTTATCGCTTTCTACACTTTTCAATGAAATATCTAGCATTTCAGATATTTCTCTTAAATCTTTGATGTCATCAGACCCTGTTGCCAAATAATAGAATGTTTTTGACTGAATATTTAGAACTCTTTCTGGAATTCTTTCGTCCATTAATGGTGCTAAATCTGGACTTAGGTTAATGTATCCATTAAATAATGGTGGATCTTTAAATAAATAATAGTTAATAAAGTTAGCTGTAAAATCATGCCCAATAGCAATAGTAAACTTTGCAGTTCTATATTTTTCGTCAATGTATGGAATAAGTTCTAGGCCAATAAATTCAAAAAATTTAGCGCCAGTATCTATTGGCATAAAGGTGTTGTCATCATAATTACAATCATCGTACCGACTATCGCCTTGCATAATTCCTACTACAATGGATTCTGGCATGTCTTCCCAATAACTAAAATAATCTACATTACCAGCTACAGGTTCAAACAAATAATTAGCATCTAGCACTAAAACAATTGGATAAACTTTGTCTGTATTGGTTTCATAATCTCGTGGAAGTTGGACTTTTAATCTACGAGATTCGTCTAATTTAAAAGATTTAATTTCTTCGTAAATAATTTTAGATTGAGCGAAAGTAGTAACGCTAACTAATAAAAAAAAGGATGTTAGAATGATGTTCTTCATAAAATATAGATTTTTTCAATGGGGAAAGATAACGATTTTTATAAGCTATATATTTTCAGAAATAAAAAATTGCTATTTAGTATTTCTGTTATAAAAAGGGAGTAAAATAAGAGAAAGCCCTCCAAAAAATATTATGGATGCGATATTTGAAGTCCAAACTATCCAGCCAAAAGCGGTACCGATAGTTTCAGGAATGCTGAATACAGAAAGAATTCCTGCAATAAAGAAAGGATAAGTTCCAAAGCCACTATTGGTAAATGCAAATGAAAAACTCCCTACTACAAATGTGATAATTATTACTGCAAAAGATATAGCAGCCGTTTCTTCTAAAGCATGTAATGCTGTATAAAATGAAAGTAAATAGAGTCCCCAAATTAGAAAACTATATAAAATAAAAGCTTTCTTTTTTTTCATTTTAAGGATGCTAAACACGCCTTCTTTAATCCCTAAATAAAATTGCTTTAATTTTTGTTGAAAACTAGATTTAGAATACTTTAAGAATAAAAAGAAAGCAATAATTAATAAACAAAGTAAGCCAAATGCTAAATAAAGTTTGGTGGGTTGAATGATGTCTGTTAGAAAAGTGTACAGTAAATCGAATTGAAGCATTAATGCAATTGCGGTAAACCCGAAAAGGATTAATACGTCTATTGCTCTTTCAGATATAATGGTTCCAAAAGCTTTGTCAAAAGGAATGTTTTCGTATTTATTAATAATTACAGCTCTGGATACTTCTCCACTTTTTGGGATAAAAATATTCATTATATAAGCAACATTTACTGCCATAAAGTTGTTAAGAATTTTTGGGGAATAGCCTAAAGATTCTAACATAAAACTCCAGCGATATGCTCTTAAAAGGTGACTTAATATGCTTAAAAATACGGATAGAGCAACAATTGTATAATCTGCTTTTTTAAAATAAAAAGAGATTTCTTCTAATTGTTGGGCGCTAAATTTATTATAAGAATAATAGATTAAAAAAATACCAAGCCCCAAAGGGATTGCTATTTTTAAAAATTTTATAATTGATTTATTCAAATTAAGAGAGTAAATTATTTTCTTCGTTCGGAAATACGAGAGCAGGTTTAAAGTTTCTAGCTTCGTCTATAGACATCATCGCATAAGTGATTAAAATTAGAACGTCTCCTGGTGCTACTTTTCTTGCTGCAGCCCCATTTAAAGTTATTTCTCCACTATTTCGAGGTCCAGGAATTGCATAGGTTTCTAAGCGCTCCCCATTGTTGTTATTTACAATTTGAACTTTCTCTCCTTCAATAATATTTGAAGCTTCCATTAAATCTTCATCTATAGTGATGCTTCCAATATAATTAAGGTTTGCGTTAGTTACTTTAACTCTATGGATTTTAGATTTTACTACGTGTATTTGCATGGGGGCAAAGGTATTAATTTAAAGCGATATTATCTATAAGTCTAACTCCATCTACAAAAACTGCAATAAAGGCTCTATAGCTGGTGTTAGGGGAATTATTTGATTCGGTTTTAAGGGTTTTGCTATTGGCAATTTCGAAATATTCAAGTTCTAGAAATTGGTTTTTATCAAAAGTATTCTCAACTAATTTATTTAATTGTGAAAAGTTCAAAACATCAAAATTTTGTTGCACTTCTGTTAGGGTTTTGAAAATTAACGCAGCCTCTTTTAACTGGTCTTCATTAAGTCTTTTGTTTCGAGAACTCATGGCTAAACCACTCTTTTCTCTAACTATCGAACAACCTATAATGTCTACAGGAAGTTTTTCTATTTCAACTAATTTTTTCACAACTTCTAATTGCTGAAAATCTTTCTCTCCAAGATATGCTTTATTGGGTTTCACCATTCTGAATAGAAGGTTAAGAACGGTTCCAACTCCATCAAAATGACCTTCACGATGTTTGCCCTCCATTTCATTTTCAATACCGGAAAAATTATATTTTTTTGATGTTATATTATTTTCATATAATTCTGAAACATTTGGTGAAAAAACAAAAACATTTCCTTTTACACTTTTTAATAATTTAAGGTCACTTTCAAGAGTCCTAGGATATTTTTCTAAATCTTGTGCTTTATTAAATTGAGTAGGGTTTACAAAAATACTAACCACAACACAATCGTTTTCGTTACAAGCTTGTTCTACTAAGGAGATGTGCCCTTTATGTAAAGCTCCCATGGTTGGTACAAAACCGACACTTTTGCAATTCTCTAAAAATGGAGAAAGCGCTTTTTGTAAAGAAGCATTATTTTCGTGATTTATCATAAATATAAATTAAAAACAGTAAAATTAATATATTAAAGTCAATCTGCATAAATTTTCGTAATTTTGCTTGCTTTTAAAAGCAACTCGAAAAAGTATATTTTATGAAAGATAAGAGAATCTTGTATGTGTCATCTGAAGTAATACCTTACCTTCCAGAGACAGAGATTTCTTCAATGTCGTTTGAAGCTCCCCGAATGGTTAATAGTAAAAAAGGCCAGATTAGGATATTTATGCCTCGATATGGAAATATCAATGAGCGAAGACATCAATTACATGAAGTTATTCGTTTATCTGGTATGAACTTGGTAATTAACGACATGGATATGCCTCTTATTATTAAAGTGGCTTCTATTCCTAAAGAGCGTATGCAAGTTTATTTTATCGACAATGATGAATATTTTAAGCGTAAGGCTACTTATGCTGATGAAAATGGGAAATTTTATGACGATAATGATGAGCGTGCTATTTTCTTTGCAAAAGGTGTTATAGAAACAGTTAAAAAATTAAATTGGTCTCCAGATATTATTCATGTTCATGGATGGTTAGCTTCTTTTTTGCCATTATATTTAAGAACCTACTATGATAAAGAGCCTCTATTTGAAAACAGTAAAATAGTAACTTCTCTATATGGCCAAGGCTTTGACGGAAATCTTAGTTCTGAAGTTATCAACAAATTAAAGTTTGACGGTATTAAAGAAGAGCATGTGGAAGAATTAAAAGAACCAGATTATGTAAATATGATGAAGGTTGCAATAAATAATTCTGATGCTTTAATAATTGGTTCAGATAAATTACCAGAAGCACTTGATGAATATCTTAAGGAACTTGAAATGCCAGTGTTAAATTATCACAAAAAAGAGGTTTTTTCTGAGGCTTATTTAGATTTTTGCCTTTCAAAAGTATTACAATAATATATTCATTTTATTTTTTATGAAAACATTAAATGCCTTGCCAAAAATTATGGCAATATTATTCTTTATTATAGCAATTTCTTCCTGTGATGAAGATTTTAACACTATTGGAGCAGATATCGTAGGTAATGAAGACCTACTAACTCTGCCATATGAAAGTAATAATATAATAGCATATAGTAGAATTTTAGATCCTGTTCAAACTAACATTGTGCCAGTCCATAATATGGGAGTTTATAATGATCACGTTTTTGGAAAATCTACATCAAACGTAATAACTCAACTGGTTTTAACAGAAACAGATCCAATTTTTGGAGATACACTTGGTCACCCTATTTCATTGCAAAGTGTTATTCTTTACATCCCTTTTTACAGTAATGCTACTTTAGAAGGCGAAGGCGAAGATGAGATGACAACTTATACATTAGATTCTGTTTATGGTAATCAACCAATTAATATTTCTATATATGAGTCTGGTTATTATTTAAGAGATTTAGAGCCAGATTCAAATTTTGAAGAATCGCAATTATATTATTCTAATCAAAGTAGTTTGTTTGAAAATTCTTTATTGGAATTAATAGACGAAATTGAAGATTTTGCGCCAAGTGATGAGGGCTATATTATAGTGGATGGAGAAGGAGACGAGGAAACAGAAACACTAGTAGCTCCAGGCTTACGTGTTAATTTACCTTTACAGTTTTTTCAAGAAAAAATCTTAGACCAAGAAGGAGAACAAGTTTTATCAAGTAATAACAACTTTAAGGAATATTTTAGAGGATTGTATTTTGATGTTGAATCGAATACAGAAGACGGGAGTTTGTTTATTTTTAATCCAGAATTTGCTAACATTACAATAAACTATAATTTTCAGAGCCCTAAAGAAGATGAAAATGGAAACCCTGTTTTGGATGATGAGGGGAATCAAATTATTGAAACAGTTGATGAAGATTATGTGCTAAACTTTGGAGGAGTGAGCTTAAATACTTTTACTAATGAATTGCCGCAAAATATTATTGGAGATATTGAAAACCCAGACCTTGTTAATGGAGAAGAAAGTTTATATGTAAGGGGAGGAGAAGGAATATTAACAGTTATAGATCTTTTTAGCGGATTAGATTCGGATGAAGATGGTGTTTCTGATGAATTAGATTCATTAAGACAAAGAGAAGTATTAGTAAATGATGCTAATTTAAAATTTTATGTGGATCAAGATAAAATTACTGGTGGATCTACAGAGCCAGAACGTCTTATTATTTACGATTTAGATAACAACACTGTCTTAACAGATTATTTTTTAGATACTACTTCTGGTAATGAACCTCTTGAAGCAGTTACTACCCACCTAGGAAGACTAGAAAGAGGAAGTGATAATTTAGGAGAGTATTATAAATTAAGACTAACAGGCCATATAAGTAACCTTATAAATAAAGACTCTACCAATGTACAATTAGGGCTTATGGTTTCTCAAAATGTACTAATAAGTGGTTTTCATGTTGTGGATAGCCTTACAAACCCAGCGGGTCCATTACCAAGAATAAAAGAAGTGCCTAGAAGTGGTGTAATTTCTCATGAAGGAACGATTTTGTTTGGTAATAACACATCGAATGAAGACAAAAAGTTGAAATTACAAATATCATATTTAAACCCTAATTAATAAACGTATACCTTATGTGTGGAATTGTTGGATATATTGGAAATAGAGATGCTTACCCTATTATAATGAACGGATTAAAACGTTTAGAATATAGAGGCTATGATAGTGCGGGAATTGCACTTTATGATGGAGAAACAATTCAATTATGTAAAACAAAAGGTAAGGTTGTTGATTTAGAGGCTAGTGTAGAAAAAGAAATTAGTAAAACTGGTAAACTGGGTATTGGTCATACACGTTGGGCTACTCACGGAATTCCAAACGACATTAATTCTCACCCACATTTTTCTAATAGTGGCGATTTGGTAATTATCCATAATGGAATTATCGAAAATTATGCTACTATTAAAAAAGAATTAATAAATAGAGGATACATTTTTAATTCAGATACGGATACAGAAGTATTGGTAAACTTAATTGAAGATGTAAAGAAAAAGGAAAATGTAAAGCTTGGTAAAGCTGTACAAATAGCATTAAACCAAGTAGTAGGTGCGTATGCAATTGCAATATTTGACAAGAAAAAGCCAGACGAAATAATTGTTGCAAAACTTGGAAGTCCTTTAGCTATTGGTATTGGTGATGATGAGTTTTTTGTAGCAAGTGATGCTTCCCCTTTTATAGAATTTACAAATAATGCTATTTATTTGGAAGATGAAGAAATGGCAATTATTCGTAAGGATAGAGATATTGAAATTAGAAAAATTAAGGACGACAGTATAGTTGCACCTTATGTTCAGGAACTTCAACTTAACTTAGAACAAATAGAAAAAGGAGGTTACGATCATTTTATGTTAAAAGAAATTTTCGAACAACCTTCTGTTATAAAAGATACATATAGAGGTAGGCTTCTTGCAGATAAAGGAATCATCAAACTTGGTGGGCTAGAAGATTATATTGAAAAATTTACCAATGCCGATCGGATTATTATAGTTGCATGTGGAACTTCTTGGCATGCTGGTTTGGTTGCTGAATATATTTTTGAGGACTGGGCAAGAATTCCTGTGGAAGTGGAATATGCTTCAGAATTTAGATATAGAAATCCTGTCATCACAGAAAAAGATGTAGTTATTGCAATTTCACAAAGTGGAGAAACTGCAGATACACTTGCTGCTATAAAGCTTGCTAAAGAAAAAGGAGCTTTTGTGTATGGTATTTGTAATGTTGTTGGTTCTACTATCTCTAGAGCTACTCATAGCGGAACTTATACGCATGCTGGACCAGAAATTGGAGTTGCTTCTACCAAAGCATTTACAACACAGATCACGGTATTAACCATGATTGCATTAAAATTAGCTAGAATTAAAGGGACGATATCTCAAAGCGATTATATGTTGCATTTAAGAGAATTAGATCTTATCCCTGAAAATGTAGCAAAGGCTTTAAAGAAAAATAAAGAGATCGAAGAGATTGCTGCAGTTTTTAAAGATGCTACTAATTTTCTATACCTCGGAAGAGGCTATAATTTCCCAGTTGCATTAGAAGGAGCACTAAAATTAAAAGAGATATCTTATATTCATGCAGAAGGTTATCCAGCTGCAGAAATGAAACATGGCCCTATTGCATTAATAGATGAGCAAATGCCAATTGTTGTAATTGCGGTGAATAGTAATCATTACGAAAAAGTAGTGAGTAATATTCAAGAGATAAAATCAAGAAAAGGAAAAATTATTGCTGTAGTAACTGAAGGAGATACGGTTGTTAGAGAAATGGCAGATTATATTATGGAAGTGCCCAATACTCCAGAAACATTATCTCCATTGGTAACAACTATTCCATTACAATTGTTATCCTATCATATCGCTTTGATGTTAGATAGAAATGTAGATCAACCTAGAAATTTGGCCAAAGCCGTTACAGTAGAATAACTTATAAGGTTTTTTTGTCTTTTATTTTCGATTGCAAAATTCTTTTTTGCTAATCTTGGTATTTTTTCTTTTTAAATTTCCGTATATTTCGAGAAACAAACCAATTCAAATAAAAAAACATGAAGACTATTTTTACGATTTTATGTTTGTGTTTTAGCGTTATTGCTTTTTCACAGACAACTATAACTGGTAATGTTGTAGATCAATCTCAAGAGCCTGTTTTAGGTGCCAATGTAATTGTTGTTGGATCTTCCGTAGGAACTGCCACAGATTTTGAGGGTAACTTTACTTTAACAGTGGATCAATCCCCTCCATTTTCAATAGAAATTAGTAGTATAGGTTATCAGTCAACAACAGATGAAGTAACGACAAATAATCAATCTTTTTCTATAGTATTAAATGAAGGAGACGAATTAGACGAAATTGTTATTTCTGCCTCAAGAACACCAGAAAGTGTTAGAGAATCCCCTGTAACAATAGAAAGGATGGATGCCAGAGATATCGAAAATGCATCATCCCCAAATTTTTACGCAAGTTTAGAAAACCTTAAAGGAGTAGACGTAAATAAAGGTTCGTTGACATTTAACTCTGTGAATACTCGTGGTTTTGCAACATTTGCAAATACCCGATTTGTTCAATTAGTAGATGGTATGGACAATGCTTCACCAGCCTTAAACTTTGTAGTTGGAAATTTCTTAGGGATGAATGAATTGGATGTGAATAGTGTCGAATTATTGCCAGGTGCATCTTCTGCTTTATATGGAGCAAATGCATTTAACGGGATCTTATTTATGACGAGTAAAAGTCCATTCGATGATCAAGGGATAAGTGTTTATGTTAAAACAGGAGTAACTTCTCAAGAGGCAGCTGGTGATAATACGTATTACGATTTTGGAATTAGAGCTGCCCATAAGTTTAGTGATAAATTTGCTGGTAAAGCATCTTTCTCATATATGCACGGAACAGAATGGTATGCAACAGATGACAACGAATATGTTTTGTCACCTTCAGGTTTTGCAGATGAAATTATTCCATTTGCAAATCAACCTTCCCATGATGGTTTAAATATTTATGGTGATGAAGTTTCTTTGGCTAATAATAATACAAATTTAAATGAAGTAGCACAATCATTAGAAGTGCTTTATCCAGACCTATTTCCTGCTGGAGTTAGTAATTTAGTGCCTGCAGTAGATGTATCTAGGACAGGGTATAGAGAACAAGATTTAACAGATTATAATGGAGATAATGGAAAAGCAGATTTCTCTTTGCATTATAGACCTAAAGGAGACGACTTAGAGATTATTTGGAATTCTAAATTTGGTTGGGGTAGAACAATTTACCAAGGAGCTAATAGATACCAATTAGATAACTTTTTAATGCAATCGCATAAGTTAGAAATTAGAAATGATGAGTTCTTTGTTAGAGCTTATAATATTAATGAGACTGCAGGAAACTCTTACGATATGCGTTTTACGGGTATTAATATGAATAAAGTTGGAGCGACAGAATGGTTCGGTACTTATGCTGGAACTTATATACAAGGAGTGTTAGGAGGAGCATCAGACGAACAAGCACATGCTGGTGCAAGGATTGCAGCAGACCAATTAACACCACAACCAGGAACAGCAGAATTTAATGCCTTATTTGATCAAGTAACTTCTGATTCTGATGTGAATACAGGTTCAAAATTTGTAGACAATTCACAAATTTATGTAGGTGAAGGAAATTATAACTTTAAAAGACTTTTAAATGAGTTTATGGACCTTCAAGTTGGTGGGTCGTTTAGACAATATTCTCTAGATTCTGGAGGTACAATATTTACGGATTACGATGGGCCAATTGAATATGATGAATATGGTGCTTATATTCAGGCTTCAAAAAAGTTTTTAGATGAAGATAGAATGAAGCTAACTGCTTCTTTACGTTATGATGAAAACGAATATTTCGATCCTAGTTATTCTCCAAGAGTTTCTTTAACTTATTCTGCAGGAGATAGAAAGCAACATAATTTTAGAACTTCTTTTCAAACTGGTTTTAGAAATCCAAATACACAATCCTTATTTATTGGGTTTGATGTAGGTAGAGCTATACTTGTTGGAGCAGCTCCAGCGAACTTAGATAGAGATTTGCCAGGTACCAATTTAACTGGTAGAGATGCTTATTTCGATTCTTATTCTAGAAATTCTGTGGAGGCTTTTGCTGCTACTGGAGATGTATCATTATTAGAAGCTGTGGTAACGCCATTAGTAGAGCAAGAACAAGTTACTACTGTGGATTTAGGATATCGTGGAAAAATAGGGCCTGTTACTTTAGATGCAGATGTATATTATAGTGTTTATGATGGATTTATTAATGAGAAAATAGTAGTAACACCAAATAACGGAAGTGCTTTTGACCCTTCAGGGATTCAAGACCTTGTTAATGGGGAAACTACAAACTTTCAAGTGTATTCTAATTCTACTGCAGATGTAAATTCTTATGGAGCGGTAGTAGGAGCTTCTATTAAATTTGCTGGCGATTATAGATTGGGTGTAAACTATACCTATGCGGAACTAGATTTTGATCAAGCTTCAGATCCAGATTTTAGTGCTGGATTTAATACACCTAATCATCAATTTAAATTATCAATAGGAAATCCTGAGTTGTTTAAAAACTTTGGTTTTAATATAGATGGTCGTTATAAAGGAGAATACTTATGGGAATCTACAATTGCAAATGCTGTAATGCCAGAAATCGTTGTTGTAGATGCACAATTAAATTATTCTATTCCTTCTCTTAAATCTTTAATTAAAGTTGGAGCTTCTAATTTAGGAGGAGATGAATATCAAAGTGCTGTAGGTACCGGTAATATTGGATCTATATACTATATTTCATTAACGATTAACAATTAATATAACTTTAAAAACAAACAATAATGATACTAAATAAATATAAAAATCTTTGGTTACTTGCTTTTGCAGTTATATTAATAACTTCATGTGAGTCTGATGAATGGGATCTTCCAGTAGAAGAAGAAATTCCATTAACTGCTGGAACTGCAGACTTTTCAACCTTTGTTTCTGTTGGTAACTCACTAACAGCAGGATATACGGATGGAGCATTATTTCTAGCTGGTCAATCTTATTCTATGCCAAACTTATTAGCACAAAAATTTGCTATGGTAGGTGGAGGAACATTTACACAACCCCTAACAAATGACAATATAGGTGGATTATTACTTGGAGGTAATATTATTCAAGAGCCTAGATTATTTTTTAATGGAGCTGGGCCGGCTAGACTAGAAGGTATGCCTACAAATGAAGTTTCCAGTGTGTCTCCTGGGCCTTATAATAACATGGGAGTTCCTGGAGCTAAAAGTTTTCATTTGCTAGCAAACGGTTATGGAAATGTAGCTGGTGTTGCAACAGGACAAGCTAGCCCTTATTATGCAAGAATGGCATCCAGTCCTAATGCAGCGGTAATTGAAGATGCTGTGGCGATGAACCCTTCATTCTTTTCTTTATGGATTGGAGCTAATGATGTATTAAGCTATGCTACTACGGGTGGAATTGGTGTAAATCAAACAGGAAATTTTGATCCTTCAACTTATGGACCAAATGACATTACTGATCCAAATGTATTTGCAGGTACTTATTCTGGTATATTAGATGCATTAACAGCTAATGGCTCTCAAGGAATTGCATTGAATATCCCTTATGTTACTTCTATTCCATATTTTACAACAGTACCTTATAATGCTATTCCTTTAGATGCAGCCACTGCTGCTCTGTTGAATGGAGGATTCGCAGAATATAATGGAGGTTTGTTACTAGCTGAAGCAGGTGGATTTATAACTGCTTCTGAAAGAGCTGCAAGAACCATAAATTTTGTAGAAGGAAATAATGCAGTAACTATAGTGGATGATTATTTAACAGACCTAAGTGCATTGGGTGCTCCGTCATATAGACAAGCAACTGCTGATGATTTAGTGATTCTACCTGCCTCTACATTTTTAGGAACAGTTGTTGGCGGAAATCCAACATTGGTCAATGGTCTTTCAGTGCCACTGGAAGATAACTGGGTGCTTTCATCCAACGAAGTTTCTGAAGTTACCGTAGCAGTAGATCAATATAATGTGACTATCGCACAAATAGCTGCACAAAAAGGAATTGCTTTTGCAGATGCAAATTCTATTATGCAAGAAATCGCTGCTGGTGGATTGCCTTTTGATGAATTTACTATGAAATCTAACCTAGTCTTTGGTCTTACCTTTTCTTTAGATGGTGTGCACCCTACACAAAGAGGCTATGCTTTTATAGCAAATGAAATGTTAAAAGCAATTGATATTACCTACGGATCTAATTTTGTTGATGCTGGAGCTTTATTAAAAGCTGCAGACTACACTACTTTCTATCCGGAAGGAATCTAAATCAATAATACTATATAAATTAAAAAAAACCGAAGTTAATAGCTTCGGTTTTTTTAGTTATTAAAAGCCATAGTCTTTATTTTTTATTGATTTTTCTTCAAATTAGCTAGAAAGTTTTTCTTTATTAATTTAAAGAAAGAAGAGATATTATTTCTAAAAAATATTTAAGCAAATGCTTTATTATTTTTCAATTTAAAAAACTATCTTTGCCCCGTTTAAAACAAGGGATATAAATAACCCTTACAGTACTAAAAAATAAACAGTTAATAATGTCAAAAGTAATAGGTAAAGTTGCACAAATAATCGGGCCAGTTGTAGACGTTGAGTTTGCTAACGGAGCAGAACTTCCAAAAATTTACGATTCTCTTGAAGTAAGTAATGATGGGAAATTATTAGTATTAGAAGTACAATCTCATATTGGTGAAAACACCGTGAGAACTATTTCTATGGATTCAACAGATGGATTAAGTAGAGGGGTTGATGCAATTGCTACTGGAGCGCCTATACAAATGCCAATTGGAGATGACATCTACGGACGTCTATTTAATGTAATTGGAGATTCTATTGATGGAATTGGAGATCTTCCTAAAAAAGGAGATGATGGAATGTCAATTCACCGTCAAGCACCAAAATTTGAAGATCTATCTACTTCTACCGAAGTGCTTTTTACAGGAATTAAAGTAATCGACCTTATTGAGCCTTATGCAAAAGGTGGTAAGATTGGTTTATTTGGTGGAGCAGGTGTTGGTAAAACAGTACTTATTCAAGAGCTTATTAATAATATCGCAAAAGGACACGGTGGACTTTCAGTATTTGCTGGGGTAGGAGAACGTACTCGTGAAGGGAACGATTTACTTCGTGAAATGTTAGAGTCTGGTATTATAAAATATGGTGATGACTTTATGCATTCTATGGAAGAAGGAGGATGGGATCTTTCTAAAGTTTCTAAAGAATCTTTAAAAGAATCTAAAGCAACATTTGTTTTCGGACAAATGAACGAACCTCCTGGAGCTCGTGCTCGTGTTGCATTATCTGGATTGACTATTGCTGAATATTTCCGTGATGGAGATGGTGAAGGACAAGGAAAAGATGTACTTTTCTTCGTAGATAATATCTTCCGTTTTACACAAGCAGGTTCAGAGGTGTCAGCACTTTTAGGACGTATGCCTTCTGCGGTAGGTTACCAACCAACTCTAGCAACAGAGATGGGAACTATGCAAGAGCGTATTACTTCAACAAAAAGAGGATCGATTACATCAGTACAAGCGGTATACGTACCTGCAGATGATTTAACAGATCCAGCACCAGCAACAACTTTTGCTCACTTAGATGCAACTACAGTATTATCTCGTAAAATTGCAGAGCTTGGTATTTACCCAGCAGTAGATCCATTAGATTCTACTTCAAGAATTTTAACGGCAGATATTTTAGGTGATGAGCATTATGACTGTGCGCAACGTGTTAAAATGTTATTACAGCATTATAAAGAATTACAAGATATTATCGCCATTTTAGGAATGGAAGAATTATCTGAAGATGATAAACAATCGGTTTATAGAGCAAGAAAAGTACAACGTTTCTTATCTCAACCTTTCCACGTAGCTGAGCAATTTACAGGTATTCCTGGATGTTTGGTAGATATTAAAGAAACCATAAAAGGTTTTAATATGATTATGGATGGGGAATTAGACCATTTACCAGAAGCTGCTTTTAACCTTAAAGGGTCTATTGAAGAAGCAATGGAAGCTGGTGAGAAAATGTTAGCAGAAGCATAAAATTGCTTAAAGCCTAAAGCTTAAAGCCTAAAGCAAAAATATATGTACTTAGAAATAGTAACTCCAGAAACCTCTTTAGTATCCGGTGAAGTAGAATCGGTTAGCGTACCAGGTGTAAACGGTGAATTTCAGATGTTGAATAATCACGCATCTATTGTTTCGTCTTTACAAAAAGGGAAAGTAGTATTTAGAGGAGAGCCTGTAATAACGGAAGGCTTTGAAGATAAATTTACTAAAGACGGTAAAGACACTTGGATTCTTGAAATCAATGGTGGAACTATCGAAATGAAAGACAATAAAGTAATTGTTTTAGCAGATTAAGCATTTCAATTATTAAATATATAATCCCAAATTTACATCCGTAAGTTTGGGATTTTTTTTATTTCAATTCTGAATTTTATTAATTTTAAAAAGGTAGTAGAATCCATTTCTTCCATAGTATATTTACCAAATGTTACCTAAAAAGTTACAAATAAAAGTTGAGGAAAGAAGTGCAATTAATGCTATGCGGAAACTTAAAAGTTCGCCTGGTTTAATCGATTTTTCATCAAACGATTATTTAGGGTTTAGCAGTTCATCTATAATATTTAATAATACAACTCAACTTTTAAAAGATAAAAACCATCAAATTAATGGTGCTACAGGTTCTCGACTTTTATCTGGAAACTATTCTTTATACCAAGAAGTAGAAAGTAAAATTGCAGAAATTCATAAAGTAGAATCGGCACTTATTTTTAATTCTGGTTATGATGCCAATATTGGTTTTTTCTCTGCAATTCCGCAACGAGGAGATGTCATTTTTTACGATGAAAGTATTCATGCTTCCATTCGGGATGGCATTTCTATGAGTAATGCAAAGTCTTATAAGTTTAAACATAACGATATCCAAGATTTGCAAAATGTTGTAGATCGAATAAAAGATAGTAGTAATTTAAATAAGGATGAATCCCAAGAGATTTATGTCATCACCGAATCTGTATTTTCCATGGATGGAGATAGTCCAGATTTAGTAAAGCTTTCGAATTATTGCACAGAAATCGGTGCTCATTTTATTGTTGATGAAGCCCATGCCTTAGGAGTATTTGGATTAGGGCTAATACAGCAATTGTCTTTAGAAGATAAAGTATTTGCTCGTCTAGTCACTTTTGGAAAAGGACTGGGTTGCCACGGTGCTGCTTTTTTAGTTGCTACAGATTTAAAAGAATACTTAGTTAATTTTGCACGGAGCTTTATCTATACCACTGCATTACCCCCTCATTCTGTTGGAACTATTATTTCAGCCTATGATGAACTTATCACTTCAGAAAAAAGTGAAAATCTTCAGGAAAACATACGGCTATTCAAAAGTGAAATAATAAATAAAAAATTGGAAGCATATTTTGTTGCAAGTGATTCTGCAATTCAATCTTGTATTATTGCTGGGAATGATAGGGTAATAAATATTTCTTTAAAACTTAAAGAAAACGGATTTGATGTGAAACCTATCCTATCTCCAACCGTAAAATTAGGGCAAGAACGGCTAAGATTCTGTTTGCATAGTTATAATACTGAGGAAGAAATTTTGAGCCTAATCCATTTATTAAGCACTTTATTAAAATGAAAGAAACCTATTTTATAACCGGTATTTCTACCGATGTGGGTAAAACTATAGCATCAGCAATATTGGTGGAAGCTTTAGAGGCGGATTATTGGAAACCGATACAAGCAGGAGAATTAGAAAATACAGACACGCATAAAGTGCAATCTCTAGTTTCGAATGCAACATCTAAATTTCATAAAAGCGCTTTTGACTTGCTAACCCCTATGAGTCCTCATGCTGCTGCTGAGATAGATGACCTAAAGATTTCTTTAGAAAAAATCATTAGACCCAAAACAAAAAACAATTTGATTATTGAAGGTGCTGGAGGGTTACTGGTGCCTCTTAATAAAAAGGATACTATATTAGACCTTATTCATTCAAAAGACAAGGTAATTGTTGTTTCTCGTCATTATTTGGGGAGTATCAATCATACCTTAATGACCATAGAGCTTTTAAAGCAAAAAAAAATAAAAGTCTTCGGAATTATATTTAGTGGGGATGAAAACATTAGCTCTGAAACCATAATCGAGCAAATGTCTGGTGTTTCCATATTGGGTAGAATTGAAGAAGAGCCTTATTTTGACGCCAATGTTGTTAAAGAATACGCAGAACAGTTTATTGAAAAATTAAGATAAAACTAGAATGATATGAGCCTATCGGAAAGAGATAAAAAACACATTTGGCATCCGCTTACACAACATAAAACAAGTGCATCACCTTTAGCTATTGTAAAAGCAAAAGGGGCTTTGCTTTGGGATGAAGATGGAAATGAATATATAGATGGGATTGCATCTTGGTATACGAGCATGTATGGGCATTGTAATGAGGCTATCACTTCTCGTGTTGCAAAACAAATGCAAGTTTTAGATCAGGTGGTTTTTAGTGGTTTTACCCATGAGCCTGCGGTAGAGCTTTCAGAAAAATTAATAGAAATATTACCAGACAATCAACAAAAGTTATTCTTTTCAGATAATGGATCCACTTCTGTGGAGATTGCTATAAAAATGGCGCTACAATTTCATTTTAATAAAGGAGAAAAAAAAGTTGCCTTTTTGGCATTCGAAGAAGGATTTCATGGGGATACTTTTGGAGCGATGTCGGTTTCGGGATTGTCGGTTTATAACGGACCTTTTGAAGGTTTTTCATTAGAAGTGTACCGAATAGCAACTCCAAAAGGAGATAATAATAAAGTTGTTTTAAAGCAACTAAAAAGTTTGGTTTCAGAACATGCAATTGCAGGTTTTATCTACGAGCCTTTAGTGCAAGGCGCTGCGGCTATGAAAATGCATGATGCGGAAGGATTGAATTCATTATTAAAGCATTGTAAAGTAAATAATGTACTAACCATTGCCGATGAGGTAATGACGGGATTTGGAAAAACGGGAAGAAATTTTGCTTCAGAATTTATGAAAATCAAACCCGATATTATTTGTTTGAGTAAGTCCTTAACCGCTGGATTAGTTCCTATGGCAATTACCAGTTGCACCCAAGAAATTTTTGATGCCTTTTATAGCGATAAAATTGCTAAAGGACTTTTTCATGGGCATACTTATACCGCCAACCCTTTAGCTTGCCAAGCAGCTATTGCGGGAATTGATTTGTTAAATTCTTCCGAAATACAGGAAAATATAAAACAGATTATTGCATCGCATCAGACCTTTGCAAAGCGGATTAAAAATAATAAAAAGGTGATTAATATAAGACAGATAGGAGTAATTTTTGCCTTGGATTTAAATATTGAAATGGAGCGGTATGGAAATTTAAGAAATAAATTATTTACCCATTTTATGAAAAAAGGAGTCTTTTTGCGCCCCTTAGGAAATACCATTTATATTCTGCCTTCTTTTATCATAAGTAAGGATCAGTTAACTAAAATATACGATGCCATCGAAGATAGTTTTTCCTTATTCTAATACTTTAATATTTTCAAGGATGTCTATTTCTTCTTGGGTGTCTTCTATAAAAATATTTAAAACAAGATAAGTCCATTCCCCATTAACCTTTTGCGCAACAACAGAATATAAAGCCTTTTCTTTTGGTCCTCTAACTGGGATTTCAAAAGTTGCATTTCCTCCATCATTTTGTATGTTGATTCCGCCCTTTATTTCTCCTTCAATTTCAATGGGTTCTCCTAATAGTTCTATCGCTTCAGGATTACTTTTTAAAGTAGTCATGGCTTCTTGATATGGAGTAGAATTTTCGAAAAGGGAAGTGATTCCACTAAACATAGCTCCAGCTAGAACAATAAAGAAAATGATAATTCCTAGGCAGCCACCAGTAGGTAATACCCATTTCCAATTACGTGCAAACCAACCTTTATTATTTTCTTCCATAATTTTCAGTATTACTATTTAAGAACCTTTATTTTTGTGCAAAATACCAAAAATTGCAAAGAATCATTTCAATAAGACAAATAAACTCTATTTCAGCTTTGGGAAATTCCCCAGAGGCTGTTTGTAAAAACTATCATCTAGAAAAGCCTTTATTTCAGAAGAGAGAATTTTCTGGAAAAAACTTTTGGGTGACTCCAGTTTCGGAACCAATTGAAAAAAATATTCAGGAGCTTAAAGAGGAACATTCGAGTTATAATTACTTAGATAGATCTGTTTTATTGGCAATTTTAGCTTCTAGAGAGGCAATAAAAAAAGCAGGTATTTCTACAGAGAGCTTGGGTATAAATTTAGGTTCTTCCAGAGGAGCAACCCAATTGTTTGAAAGCCACCACCAAGAATTTTTAGAAACAGGAAAAGTAAAAACAAGAACCTCTCCATCCACTACTTTAGGAAATATCTCTAGCTGGGTTGCACAAGATTTGCAATCTCAAGGACCGGCATTATCACATTCGATAACCTGTGCAACGGCATTACATGCAATTTTAAATGGTGTTGCTTGGTTGCGTTCTGGTATGGCAGATGCTTTTTTAGTAGGAGGAAGTGAAGCTCCATTAACTGCTTTTACTTTGGCACAAATGGAAGCTTTAAAACTATATGCTAAAAAGGAAGGAGCATTTCCTTGTGAAAGCATGAAATTCGATAAAAAAAGCAATTCCATGATTTTGGGGGAAGCTGCTTCTGTTTGTATTCTAGAAGTTGGAGTTTCCGAAAATACCAAAGCAATTATAAGTGGGATTGGATATGCTACTGAACCTCTTTCTCATTCCATTTCGATTACTCCAGATGCGGTTTGTTTTCAGAAATCTATGGAGATGGCACTTAAAAGTGCAGATTTAAATACGGTAGATGTGGTGATTATGCATGCGCCTGGAACGATAAAAGGAGATCTGGCAGAATTAAATGCTTTGCAAAAAACATTTGCAACCACTTCTCCTTTCTTAACCACAAATAAATGGAAAATTGGCCACACCTTTGGTGCTTCAGGAGCGATGAGTTTAGAGATGGCTGTTTTAATATTGCAACATCAAGAAGTAATTCACAACCCTTTTTATAGCAATAAAACGATTCCGAAGACGATAAATCACATTATGATAAATGCAGTCGGATTTGGTGGAAATGCTGTTAGTATTATTATATCAAAACCTTAATTTTTACCTTTAATTTTAATTATTTTAGCAGTCATTAATTACACTATGAGCGAGATAAAACACGATTGGACTAAAGAAGAAATACTAAGTATTTATAAGCAACCTTTAATGGAATTGCTCTATAGAGCATCTACGATTCATAGAGAGCACCATGACCCGAATACGGTTCAGGTTTCTACTTTGATTTCAATTAAAACTGGAGGTTGTCCAGAAGATTGTGGCTATTGTCCGCAGGCAGCTCGTTACCATACGGATATTAAAGGGAACGATTTAATGTCGGTTCCTCATGTTAAGGCACAAGCTTTACGAGCTAAGGAATCTGGAAGTTCTCGTGTTTGTATGGGTGCAGCTTGGAGAAATGTAAAAGATGGCGAAGAGTTTGACCAAGTTTTAGAGATGGTTCGTACGATTAATAAATTGGACATGGAAGTGTGTTGTACTCTAGGAATGATTACTGAAAACCAGGCAAAGCGTCTTGCGGAAGCAGGGCTTTATGCTTACAATCATAATTTAGATACTTCTGAAGATTATTACGAGGATGTTATTTCTACAAGAGCTTTTCAAGATCGTTTAGATACCATAGACAATGTAAGAAAGTCTAATGTTACGGTTTGTAGCGGTGGAATTATTGGAATGGGAGAGAAAATTGAAGATCGGGCAGGAATGTTAGTTGCCTTATCTACTTTAGACCCACAACCAGAATCCGTGCCAATTAATGCTTTGGTTCCTGTAGAAGGAACGCCAATGGAAGACATTAAAAAGGTTTCTATTTGGGAAATGGTACGAATGGTTGCTACTACAAGAATAATTATGCCGGAAACGCAAGTTAGACTTTCTGCTGGAAGAACCGATATGAGTAGAGAAGGACAAGCGCTTTGTTTCTTTGCTGGTGCAAATTCTATATTTGCTGGTGATAAATTATTAACCACTCCAAATCCAGATGTAAATGAGGATATGAAAATGTTTGAGGAATTAGGATTAATACCACAAAAACCTTTTACTAAAATATCACAACCTGAAACGGTAGAGGCAGCCGATTCTAATTTAGAATCTTTAGGTGAAAAACCACGTTGGACTCGACCAGATCATAAAATAGAGCGAAACGAAGAAGCAAAACAGGCTGCAAAAATTACTAATTAGTTTTTATTTAATCAATTCTCTAGCTTTTTCATAGACCAAAAAACTTTCCCAACCTCGGTAGAGTAAATAATCCACAAACTTTTTTCTTTTCTTCTGAAGGTTTTTTTCGGAAGCTAATTGTAATAATCGTTTTTCAGCAAGAGTATCTAAAGTGGTGAGGTAATCGGTATCCGAAATTTCTTTAAGCGCTAAATCTATATTGTATTTAGAGATGTCTCTAAATTTCAATTCTCTTACAATCCGCATTTTCCCCCATTTTTTATGATTGAATTTTCCTCTAGCAAAAGCTTGAGCAAAACGGGATTCATTTAAAAAGTTATGTTTTAATAAATGTAAAACGATAAGGTCTACAGCATCGGGGATCATTCTCATATCCCTCAACTTTTGTTGCACTTCTTTATGGCAACGCTCTTGGTAGGCACAGTATCCTTCTAGACGAGAAGTAGCTTGGGCAACGGTATAGGTTTTTTGAGAAATCAATAAATAGATATTTGTATAAATCTACGTAGTTTGAGTGATTTTGCAAAGCAAAAATGTATCGAAAATAAATTAATGGGCATAAAAAAACCCTCTAAAGTTTTAACTATGGAGGGTTTTAGGTTTATTTAATATGAACATCATCTTTATCATGAAAATGATATTCTAGATATGTGTAAGCATCTCTTGGTTGAATTGTCACCCATTTTTTGTGCTCCAAAAACCACTTGGTTCGCACAGATGGAAATCCTTTTGTTAAAAAGGCTGCTATAAAAGGATGTGTGTTTAATGTTATCTTTTTATAGTCTTTTTTAAATAAGCCTTTAAGTTCATCGGTCATTTTATTTACCAGAACTATCGGTGCTTCAATTTCGGTCGTTTCTCCGCTATTTGGATTTTCTTCCCGAGTTTTAATATTCATTTCCGGCCGAACACGTTGCCTTGTTATTTGGATTAATCCAAATTTACTTGGCGGGAGTATTTTGTGTTTTGCTCTATCGTCTTTCATTTCATCACGCATGTGATCGTACAATTTTTTTCTATTGGCTGCACTTGCCATGTCGATAAAGTCAATTACAATAATACCACCCATGTCTCGCAACCGTAATTGTCGCGCTACTTCACTTGCAGCAATCATATTTACTTCTAATGCAGTATCTTCTTGATTATTTGATTTATTGCTTCGGTTACCACTATTAACGTCAATTACATGTAATGCTTCGGTATGTTCTATTACTAGGTAAGTTCCCTTACTTCCAGAAACAGTTCTTCCAAAGGATGTTTTTATTTGACGTTCGATCCCAAATTTTTCAAACATGGGATTTTTAGAATCGTAAAACTTTACAATATTCTCTTTATCAGGTGCGATACTCTGCACGTAATCTTTTATTTGTAAGTATAGTGTTTCGTCGTCTATATAAATAGACGAAAACGAATCATTAAACACATCTCTAATAATAGATGCGCCTCTATTTAACTCACTTAGCACCTTTGAAGGCAGGTGTGCGCCTCGTAACTTCTTAGACATCGCGTTCCAGCGATCCATAAGGTTTTCTAGATCTCTATCGAGTTCAGCTACTTTTTTACCCTGAGCTACAGTTCGTATAATCACTCCAAATCCTTTAGGTTTAATGCTTGTTACCAAACGTTTTAACCTTTCCTTTTCTTCTTTAGATTCTATTTTTTGAGAAATAGAAACTCGATCTGAAAAGGGAACCAATACAATATAACGTCCTGCTATTGAAAGCTCTGAACTAATTCTTGGTCCTTTAGTAGATATGGGTTCTTTTACAATCTGAACTAATATAGATTGATTCGACTTTATAGCATGATTTATGCTTCCGTTCTTATCAATCTCTTTTTCAAATGGGAAATTCTTTAAAGAATAATCTTTAAGTTTACCTGTGCTTACACTTTTAACGAATTTTAAAAGAGAAGTGATTTTTGGACCCAAGTCATGATAATGCAAAAATGCATCTTTTTCATATCCTACATTTACAAATGTAGCATTTAGACCAGGGACAACTTTTCGGGTTTTGGCGATAAACACATCGCCCACCGAAAACTTATTGTCATCTTCTTCCTTATGTAATTCAATTAGTCTTCCATCTTTTAAAAGGGCAAAATCAACTGTTTGCGAACCGGATCTTATAAATAATTCGTAGTTCACTTTTCATTAATTTTTATCCATCCCGAAAATCGAGACAAATGGATTAAACAATATTTTATCACAGGTTTTTTTACTACCTATATATAGGTAGATTTTTAACCCGTCGAAACCATTTTTTTAATTAAAAAAAACAATTTCATTTTCAAAGAACGTTTCTTGATTTTTTAACTAGGACAGTAGTCTACTACTTCTTAGTTTTATGGCGATTAGCACGACTTCTTTTCTTACGTTTATGAGTCGAGATCTTTGCTCTTTTTCTTTTTTTACCACTTGGCATAGTAATATTTTTAAATTTTCCGATTAGTCGGAAATGGTTATTATTTTACCTTTACATTCGTTTTTACTCCTTCTACAAAAACTTTTGCAGGCTTAAAAGCTGGAATATTATGTGCAGGGATTTTTATTGTAGTATTTTTTGAAATGTTTCTTCCAGTTTTTTCCGCTCTTTTCTTCACGATAAAACTTCCAAAACCTCTTAAATAAACATTGTCTCCACCTTCAAGTGAATTTTTCACTTCGTTCATAAAGGTTTCAACTGTAGCTTGTACATCTCCTTTTTCCATTCCTAATTTGTCTGAAATTTTTGCTACGATATCTGCTTTCGTCATTCTGTAATAATTTTATTAATATTAATCTTCATTTTTCAAGAGGGCAAATATATGAATTTTATAATCAAAAAATCAATCCTTAAACCATTAAAATATAATTAGATAAAGGCTAATTTAGTCAAATGCCAAATAGTAACACTCATTTTAGTAATTTACTCATATTGTGGTACATAGACCATAAAAGAGAATTGCCTTGGCGACAAACTAAGGATCCTTATGCAATTTGGCTTTCAGAAATAATTTTACAGCAAACAAAAGTTGCTCAGGGATTACCTTATTATAAGGTATTTATTTCTACATTTCCTACAGTTCATGATTTGGCAAATGCACCCGAAGAAAAAGTTTTAAAACTTTGGCAAGGATTGGGTTATTATTCTCGAGCTAGAAATTTACATTTTACTTCCAAATACATTTCGAAAGATTTAAATGGCGTATTCCCAATTAATTATACAGAATTATTAAAACTAAAAGGCGTTGGGGATTATACTGCTAGTGCAATTGCATCTATATGTTATAATGAAGCAGCTGCTGTAGTAGACGGTAATGTTTATAGAGTATTGGCTCGCTTTTTTGGAATTTCTACACCTATTAATAGTAGTCTAGGTATTAAAGAATTTAAAAGCTTGGCACAACAATTAATAGATCCTTCTCAATCTGGCACATACAACCAGGCTATTATGGAGTTTGGTGCTAGGCACTGCAAACCTAATAAGCCAGATTGTACTTCCTGTATATTTAATGATAAATGTGTAGCGCTTCAAAAAAACTTAGTTGCAGAGCTTCCTGTAAAACTTAAAAAGACCGTCGTTAAGAAATGGTATTTTAATTATTTTATCATTCAATCTGAAGGGGGTAATATTATTCTTCAACAAAGAACCAAAAAGGGTATTTGGCAACAATTATACGAGTTCCCACTTATTGAAACAGATAAGGAAATCGAGCTGAATCAATTAATTCAACTAGAAGATTATAAAGAATTGTCTAAAACTCATTCTATTTCTACCATAACACTTTATAATGAAAAATCGATAATTCATAAACTTTCACATAGACATTTACATACTCGATTTTGGTTGGTAGAAACAGATAATAATAGTGTTATGGAAATACCATTGGCTTCTATTACTAAATATCCAGTTCCAACTTTAATCGAAAATTTTATAACTAGTTATTTCGGTTTAAAAGTTTAATTACAATAACAAAAAAAATAGCTATATTTAAATCACAAAATATAACTTTGCAGAAATTAAAAATATAATTATTATGAGTGGTACCATTAACAAAGTGATTCTAATTGGACATACGGGAGATGAAGTGAAAATGCACTATTTTGAAGGTGGCGGAAGTGTTGGAAACTTTCCATTAGCCACTAATGAAACTTATACCAATAAAACTACAGGTGAAAAAGTAAGCAATACCGAATGGCATAATATAGTCGTGCGAAATAAAGCAGCTGAGATTTGCGAAAAATACTTAAAAAAGGGAGACAAAGTTTATATCGAAGGGCGATTAAAAACTAGAAAATGGCAAGATGACCAGGGTAAAGATCGATATACTACAGAAATACAATGTACAGATTTTACCTTTTTAACACCTAAATCTGAAGGTGGAAACCCGAATCCAAATGCAGGAGCAAATCAAGGTCAAGCAAGCCAAGTGCAAAAACCTGTTCAAAATACAGATTCAGTTAAACAAGAGGAAGACGATTTACCTTTCTAATTAGTAACGAAACCAATATTTTGGATATAGAACCTCCTAGTTTATTATTAGCAACTCTTTTAAACGGTACTCCTATTACAAGTATCCTTATGCTTTTAGTTTTATTAATCTGCTCTGCTTTAATATCTGGTGCAGAAGTTGCTTTGTTTTCATTAACACCTACCGATTTTGAGGTGGATCCTTCAGAAAAAAAGGGTTCTAAAAAGTTGGAAATTGTAGAGAAACTTTTGTCAAAACCAAAAAAGTTATTGGCGACAATTCTTATTGCAAATAACTTTATAAATATTGCTATTGTACTTCTTTTTGCTTCTCTAGGAGACCTTATGTTTTCAGGTGTAAGCACCGATTATTATGGGATAAACCTTCGTTTTATTACCGAAGTAGGTCTAGTTACTTTTGTGATTTTGTTGTTTGGAGAAATATTGCCCAAAGTTTATGCAAGCAGAAAAAGTGTTTCCTTTTCTCTTTTTATGGCATATCCCTTAAAAACTTTAGAAACACTTCTTACTCCTTTAAGCTTGCCGATGCAATCTGTTATAAAGTCTATAGAACGCAAGTTTGGGAATAAAAAAGCAAATATTAGTGTAGATCATTTGTCCCAAGCTTTAGAGTTGGCTTCAGATGAAGATACTACGAAAGAGGAACATAAAATTCTTAAGGGAATAGTAACCTTTGGTAATACAGATACCAAAGAAGTGATGAAACCTAGATTAGATGTTTTTGCGATAGATCAGACTGCATTATATGAAGATATTATGCCGGAAATTATTAGTAATGGATATTCTAGAATCCCTGTATTTAAAGATAATATAGATACCATAACTGGTATTCTTTATGTAAAGGATTTAATGCCCTATATAGATCGTAAAACTTTAGATTGGAATACCTTATTACGGAAGCCTTATTTTGTTCCTGAAAATAAAAAGCTGGACGATTTGTTGAATGAATTTAAAGAAATGAAAATGCACATGGCAATCGTTGTAGATGAATATGGAGGGACTAGCGGCCTTATTTCTTTGGAAGATATCATTGAAGAAATAGTTGGTGAGATTAGTGATGAGTTTGATGATGAAGATTTAATTTTTTCAAAATTAGACGATTCTACTTTTGTTTTTGAAGGCAAAACAGCCTTAAAGGATTTCTATAAAGCTATAAAATTAGAAGACCCAAAGATGTTTGAAGAGCATAAAGGGGAGTCGGAAACTATGGCGGGATTCTTATTAGAGATATCGAGGGGTTTTCCTAAAAAAGGAGAGGTAATAAAGTTTCATAAGTATACGTTTACTGTGGAAGGTTTTGAAGGCAAACGAATAAATCAAATAAAGCTTTATATAAATAAATAGTATGCGTTTTTTATTAGCACTTTTTTTTATTCTAGGTTTAGTGTCCTGTAATGATGAGGTTATTATTAAGCCTAAAGCAGAATTAAGATTGGATTATTCTAAAGCAAATTATGAAGATTTTGCAGGGGATTGTTTTTATAGTTTTCAGAAAAACGAAAGAGTAATACTAGAGAAAAAAAGGAATTGCGGTGTAAACTTACACTATCCTAAAATGAAAGCTACCTTGTATTTGTCCTATCAAAAAGTAAGTGACTCTAATTTGGATTCTTTATTAAGAGATGCTCAAAAACTAACTTATGATCATGCGATAAAAGCGGAAAGTATACCAGAACAACCTTTTGTAAATCCTGACCATAATGTATATGGGATGTTTTATATGATTAATGGAGATGCAGCAACACAAGCGCAATTTTATGCGACCGATAGCCTAAAGCATTTTATTAATGGAGCCTTATATTTTGAAGCCAAACCAAATTTTGATTCCTTGTATCCAGCAGTCGTTTATCTAAGAAATGATATTCGAAAAATTATGGAAACATTAGAGTGGTATACTGAAGAATAGATTTAATAAAACACTTAAATAAAAAAAACCATCCCGATTAAGGATGGTTTTTTTATACTTTAATATTCCTGAATTATTGGAAATATAATTTATGCTTTATCAGCACAACAATCTTTTTTGCAATCTTTTGCACAAGCAGCCATTTTCTCTCCATTAGCTCCTTTTTTGCCCATCTTGCAATCTTTAGATCCTTTTTTGCATTCTGTTCCTTTATGATCACATTTTGTTTTGTCTTCTCCTTTAGCAAAATCTGTAGAGAAAGATTCTACGGTTTTCATATCGGAAACAATATATTGTTCACTAGTTTTAGCTACTGTTTTTTCAAGAGAAGTGGGAGTAACTTTAGCTTCATCGTATTCTACCATCGCTAATTTCGTATCAAAATCTACAGTAGCAGACTTTACACCTTCCATTTTAGAAAGTTTCTTTTCGATAGTTTTTGCACAACCTATAGCACAGGTCATTCCATCAATAGTAAATTCAGCTTTAGCAATAGTTGCATTAGCATCCATTTCTTTAACAGCTTTGGTTTCAGCAACCTCAATAGTTTCTATTTTTGGCTCTACTTCATTTTTACAAGACCAAAGTACCACTGAAAATAATGCAATTCCGAGTACTAATTTTAATGTTTTCATAGTTTTGTGATTGAATTTATTTTAAACAAAAGTAACAATTGTTTCCACTATATTATTTAATTGTGACATTTTTGCAAAATAATTAACATAAAAATGCTTCAGAAAAATAATAAATGGATCTACTTAATTATACTTTCTTTAATATGGGGAAGTTCATTTATTTTAATTAAAAAAGCATTAATAGGTCTTACTCCTCTTCAATTAGGGTCTTTACGAATTATTATTTCTGGAATAATGTTATTTTTTGCAGGTTTTAAAAGTCTAAAAGGACTTTCTAAAAACAAGATAAAATGGTTAGTGTTATCGGGGTTTTTAGGGACATTTTTTCCAGCCTTTTTATTTGCATTTGCCGAAACTGAAATTGATAGCGCTATTGCTTCTATTTTAAACTCGATAGTTCCTATAAATACTATTATTTTGGGCTTTGTAGCTTTTAAAATATTCTCTAGCAGAAGACAAATAATAGGTGTGCTTATTGGTTTTATGGGTACGCTGCTGTTAATTGCTAATGGGGCATCTATCAACCCAGATCAAAATTATTGGTATGCTGTTTTGGTAATTATCGCTACCATTATGTATGCCTTAAGTGTAAATATTATAAAACGGCATCTTCAAAATGTACCAGCAATTACTATAGCTGTTGGGAATTTTGCAGCGATTATGATACCAGCAATAATTGTACTTATATTTTCTGGTTTTTTTACTTCGGAAGTAATTCAAGCGCCAGATTTACCAATGTCTTTGTTTTATATTTTACTGCTTTCTTTATTCGGAACTGCAATTGCCAAGGTATTCTTTAATAAACTAGTGCAAATATCGACTCCTGTTTTTGCGTCTTCAGTCACTTATTTAATGCCAGTAGTGGCAGTAATTTGGGGGCTTTTAGATGGAGAAGGTTTTGGTATTTGGCAAGTAGTTGCAACACTTATTATACTATTGGGTGTGTATTTGGCTAATGCAAAAACCAAATAATTTTAATTTAAGTTCTTCATTAATAGATTTCTAATGTTTTTTTTGCGAAATTTAAGGTGTTAATTAGTTAAAATACAGTAGCATGGAAAAAATATATTTGAAATATGGTTTCAGTATTGCTGGTACTATGATTGCTTATTTTTTAATTTTAAAATTAGTTGGATTGCATGAATATCCAATACTTAGTGCTGTAAACGGAGTAATAATGGGAGCAGGAATATTTTTAGCCTTAAGAGATTATAAAAGAAAAGCAGATTCTTTTAAATATGAAGTTGGTTTTCAGTTGGGAATTGCTTCTGGAGGTATTGCCAGTTTTATATTTGTGCTGTTTATGGCAATTTATATTTTTTATTTAGACAAAGACTTCGCCTTAAATATATTAGATTCTTGGAATCTAAACTTTGATAATGGAGCTCAAATATTATTGTTCTCCTTATTTATAATGAGTTGTTCTACCTGTATAATTCTAACCTTTACTTTTATGCAATTGTTAAAAGAAACTATAAATCCCAAAAAGTAATATTTTGGGATTTATAGTTAAATTTTATTCAAAAGTATACGTTGCTCTTACTACTTCTGTAACTCTAAAATACCCATAAGCATAATTTTCTGGATTTGTAGGATTAATACAGTTCCCTCTAATTTCTGCAGCTATGGAACTAAATGGGTCTCCACCTGCATCGTATTGTTCAATTAGAATACGCATAAAGTTATAATATTGTTCGGAAATTCCATACAAAGAAATGTTAACGACATCACCAGGTTTAAAGTTATCGTCATCATCACCGTTGTCATCATCCTTTTCGTAGAAATTAAACATTTCATTTCCATCTGTAAATTCATCAGACATGCCCTCTAAGTTTTGAAATAAAGTGCCTACTTCCTGAAAAGAACTTAAATAGTAATTCTCAATATTTGGAGGATCATCAAAATAATAAGTAACTTCTAATGCTTCATCGTTAAAGCCTCCATCAAAGGATTGTTCTATTCGGTTAAATTCTGGTACTGAAAGCAAAGTTTCTTCCGCAATATAGATTTCATTATCATAAGAAACTTCAAGGGAGTAAGTGTGGTTTATGAAAGGTTCAAAATCTGAAATGGTATAACTGCCATCTTCTTGATCATTAAATATATAAGTACTTCCATTTGTTTCATTAGTCACCTTAACCAAAGCTCCAGATACAGGGTTTGGTGTAGTGTCGTAATATGGAGTTGACATGCTAATCTTTACAGTTTGCTCATTACCAATGGTTCCTTTTTCCCAATCTAATGAAGCCTCAATAACTAAACGAGGCTCTTCTGTAGATACATCAATATCCACAACATCTTCGCATGAAAATAATGCGATACTGATGGTTATTAGAAGTAGGTTCTTTAATTGTTTTTTTAAGGATATATTATTTTTAAAATACATAATTTCTGAATTATTAAAATTTGAAGTTATAGGTAACCGATGGTATAATACCGAAAATAGATAGTCTTGTTGCTTCATTTACTCCTGTATCTGGGTTCTGTGAAAAAGAGATAGAAGCAGCATTTTTACGGTTGTAAACATTATAAATACCAAAAACCCATTCTCCTTGCCATCTTCTATCAAGGTTTTTGTTTGGAGTAAATGTGGCTGCAATATCTAAGCGATGGTATGCAGGAAGACGATCTGAATTTCTATCGGAATAACTAGTTACCGAAAGGCCCTCGTATTCGTACTGTCCATTTGGATAAGTGACAGGCCTACCGGTTTGAAAAACGGTATTGGCACTAAATCTCCAACGATCACTATATTTATAGGACCCTGTTATAGAAAAATCGTGAGTTCTGTCGTGACCGGTATTGTACCAATTTCCGTCATTAATACCTGGCCCCCCAGCATTACCTCCTGGTGTTCTTTGTTCCGATTTAGCTAGTGTATAAGCAAACCAACCAGTAAATTTACCTTTGTTTTTGCGAAGCATTAGTTCCAAACCATAAGCTCTTGCTTCTCCGCTTAATATTTCAGTTTCAATATTGTTGTTTCCTATTAGGTTAGAGCCATCGATATAATCGATTCGGTTTTCGGTTGTTTTATAATAGGTTTCTGCTTCAAAAGAATAGATCTTATTTTTAAATTCTTTGTAAAACCCTATAGCATATTGATTGGATAATTGTGGGTCAATAAATTCTCCACTGGTAGTCCAAACATCTACAGGGGTTACCGAGGAAGTATTGGATAATAAGTGCATGTATTGTGCTGATCGAGTAAAACTTGCTTTAAGAGATGTGTTTGTGTCTAGTTGGTAAGAAAGTCCTAAACGTGGTTCGAAATTACCAAAGCTTTTAATTGTTTCTCCTTTATCATATGCCGTTTCTCCTATTTCTATACCACTTTCGTAAATTCCTAATTCTTCATTATAAACTACAGGCCGATCATCTTCATAAACAGCCATGGATTGTCCTCCCAAACGATTAAACATGCTGTAGCGCAAACCGTATTGTGCGGTAAGCTTATTATTAATGCTATGTTCTGCACTAATATATGCGCCACCTTCAAAAGCTCTTTTCTGATCTAACTTAAGGTAATTAATAGGAGATTCTGGTCCAGTTGGTTTAATTTCTCCTGGATTTAAACCGTAGGAAATACCACTAATTCCAAAATCTAGTTTTATTTTTTCATTGGCATAATATTTAAAATCATATTTTAAATTATAATTTTCGATATCAGCTATCCAATCCAATTCTACAAAATCAAGAACTATTTGATAGTCATATTTACTATATATAAAGGAAAGGTTGGAGAACAATCTGTCATTAAAAATGTGATTCCAACGAAGGTTTCCTGTAACATTTCCATAATTATTTTCTAAAATGTTATTTATATTAAATTGATCTCTTCCATAATATCCAGAAAGGAATAGCTTGTTATTAGAATTGATTTCATAATTTGATTTAAAATTTAAATCATAGAAACTTAATTTATCGTCTTCTAAATCTTCAATATATCTTGTAAATACATGAGCGTAAGTTGCTCTACCTGCCAGAAGGAAGGAGCCTTTACCTTTAAATAAAGGTGCTTCTAGAGTTAATCTGCTTGAAATTAATCCGATTCCTCCATTAATTTTAAATTGTTTCTTATTTCCGTCTTTTTGTCTAACATCTAATACCGATGAGGTTCGACCTCCAAATTTTGCAGGGATATCTCCTTTATAAAGTTTTACATCTTTAATAGCATCATTATTAAAGACAGAGAAGAATCCAAAAAAGTGTGAGGTATTATAAATAATTGCCTCGTCTAACAATACAAGGTTTTGGTCTACAGCACCACCCCTTACATTAAAACCAGAAGAGCCTTCCCCGTTATTTGTGATTCCTGGTAGCATTTGGATGGATTTAATAACGTCGACTTCTCCAAGAACAGCAGGCATTTGCTTAATGGTTTCTGCTCTTAATTTGATGACACCAGTCTGTGGGGTTTTAATATTTAATCTTTCGGTATCATCTTCGGCGATAATAATAACTTCATCTAAGACGTTTTCAGATTCCTTAACTTCTAGATTAAGAGTAAGGTTCTGATTTAGATCGATTTCTTGGTTTACTTCAGAAAACCCTACATAAGAAACTACTAGAGTGTATTTTCCTGCTGGAGCAGTTATGGAATAAAATCCATATTCGTTGGTTATGGATCCTATGGAAGTTCCTTTTAAATAAACGGTAGTTCCAAAAAGAGTTTCTCCATTGGCTTGATCACTGATGGTGCCATGCACCGTGTACTTTTCTTGTGCAAAAATGATGCTACTAAAGCATAAAAAGCCCAGTAAAAAAATGTTTTTCATTAGTTGGTTTTAATTTTGATTGATAATTTTTTATAAGACTACCTAAGAACGCATTCGTAACTTCTATTGTACCTTTTATTTGTTAAATAAATATTAATAAAAACAATTATACTGTTAAATCGTATTAAGTCAGCAAGTTATGAGGGATAATATTTTAAATAAATGTGTAAGGAATTGGAATTGGTAGTGGTTTATGAATCATTATGGTTTAAATATAGAAGATAAATAGGTTTATAAAAGGCAATATTTGATTTTTTATAGAACCGTTTGTAATTTAAGTAATATACCCTATATTTGCACCCGCTTTTACCCTAAGGTGAAGGTGATTAAATAAATTTAAATAATTAAACGAAACGCTATGTTCGCAATTGTAGAAATAGCAGGGCAGCAATTTAAAGTTGCAAAAGATCAAAAAGTCTTTGTACACCGTTTAGCTACAGAAGAAGGGAAAAAAGTTTCTTTCGATAATGTACTAATGTTAAGCGATGGAAACAAAGTTACTGTTGGCGCCCCGGCTATCGATGGAGCTCAAGTAGGAGCAAAAGTCATTAAGCACCTTAAAGGTGACAAAGTTATTGTATTCAAAAAGAAAAGAAGAAAAGGATACAGAGTAAAAAATGGTCATAGACAAGCACTTACTGAAATAGTAATTGAAAGTATAGTTGCTAGTGGATCTAAAAAAGCTGCACCAGCAAAAGCTGAAAAAGCTGCACCTAAAAAAGAAGCAACACCTGCAGCTCCAAAAGCTGAAAAGGCTGCTCCTAAAAAAGAAACAGTATCTACGGATATTAGTTCTATGACAGTTGCTGAGTTAAAAGCAATGGCTAAAGAAAAAGGAATTACTGGTTATACTTCTATGAAGAAAGCCGATTTAATTGCTGCATTAAGTTAATTTAATATAAAAGTTATATAAAATGGCACATAAAAAAGGAGTTGGTAGTTCGAAGAATGGTAGAGAATCAGAATCAAAACGTTTAGGTGTTAAGATTTTTGGTGGTCAAGCTGCTATAGCTGGAAATATCATTTTAAGACAAAGAGGAAACACTCATTTTCCTGGACAGAATGTATATGGTGGAAAAGATCATACCTTACACGCAAAAGTGGATGGTTTGGTGAAATTCACTAAAAAAAGAGATAATAAATCATACGTTTCTATCGTACCTTTCGAGGCTTAAGAAACACGATATTTTTATCACATATAGAAACCTTCAACTATTTATAGTTGGAGGTTTTTTTTGTTTTATAATTAAGTCCTATTATTGTAAAGCTGTCTCTTATACACATCTCCGAGCC
>OLHJ01000089.1_pt1 | contig 34972 bp, 33 predicted proteins | sample 1609491 | NCBI WGS metagenome assembly OLHJ01 (sample SAMN05416861, study PRJEB24817) | seawater metagenome | isolation source: Sea water | place: Canada:Atlantic | collected 2013-11
CTACACAGAGTAGATCGTCGGCAGCGTCAGATGTGTATAAGAGACAGGTTCATATTTCTTCGCATAAAAACCTAAGTGAATTAAGTCAAGAAATCACCGCTACGTTTGGATTGGGAGGCACATTAGTCAGTGGACAAGATTTGTCAGTAAACGAAAAAAAGGACGTTATCTTTATTACCGTTGAACGTAATCGACTCACCGCCTTAAAAGATTTGGTGCACCAGTTTGATGATAAAGCGCGCTTAGTGGTGATGGAAGCAGCAGAGCTACTAGGAGGGAATAAGGTTAGATGATGGAATTGCTTGATGTATTAGTAAAAGCTATTGTAGTAATTGATTTTGTAATTGAATTAATTTTAGTAATACTACAAGATACTGCAACTTTGCCAAGTAAAAAACGTAAATAGAAACATAAAACATACTATTATGAACAGCATAGGATTAAATAAAGCGCAATCGTTAGAGGTATCCAATCAATTAAACGACTTGTTAGCCAACTACCAAATTTTTTATATGAATGTGAGAGGTTTTCACTGGAATATTAAAGGAAACAAATTCTTTGAGTTGCATGTGAAATTTGAGGAGTTATATAATGATTTACAAATTAAAATTGATGAGATTGCAGAGAGGGTTTTAACATTAGGAGAAACACCGATGCATAGTTTTTCGGAGTATCTAGGGCAATCTGATATTACTCCGGTAATAAATACTTCAGATAGCGAGGGAACCGTTTCTTCGGTATTAGATTCGTTTAAGAAAGTAATCGTTAAACAAAGAGCAATTTTAGATGCAAGTGAAGAAGCAGATGATGAAGGAACAAACTCACTAATGAGTGATTACATCAGTGAGCAAGAAAAGTTGGTTTGGATGTACACAGCATACCAAGGCTAATCACAAAACTGGTGAGAGAGAGAGAAATCCCGTCAGCAATGACGGGATTTTTTTTATTTTATTCGGATGGTTATGGTATCATAGGTATCAATAAACTCAAATTGCCTTCGAACCACTTTGTTATTGGATACAATTTGATCAAACAGCTTCTTATTTTTTTCCCCATACTGGATATTTATTTCATTCATATATAAATACGTGGAATCATTAATGTATTTGAAATTACTTACCTGATCAGGTCCGTGACCTAAATACAAATCTCTTGAAAGCAACAAAGGAAAAGTGTACTCTTCAGACACAGCTATTTTAGATATGATTTCCAGTAGCTTGTATTCAATACTTGAGCCGTCTTCAGGAGGATTAGCCAATGTTATTTCTTTTAATTTTACTCGATACTCATACCCCCATTCGTAATCAAAACCTTCCAAGTACTCCACATAACAATCAGGCGAGGAGAGTGTAATGACCTGATAGAACGCCCCGTTTGTCACTTTTTTGTAAGGAAGTATAGTGGCTTCAATTTCACGCGATACATCTTGTGCTTGTATAAAACTCAGGAGGCTAGTAAACAGTAATGATAGTACGAGTTTTCTCATGATTTTCTAATTTAATTCGTTGTGCTTCTTTTAATGGAACTATAAATTCTGACAATCAAAATCCATTGAAAAAACCGTTCCGCTATTGTTACTTTGAGCAAATAAACGAATCAAATTTAAGCATGTCGCAACATAATCAACGTAAAGGATTTTCATTTTCTAGCTATCAAGCTCCAGAAACCACTCCCTTTGAGCGGTTGTTTGAAATTTTCAAAGAGTTGATTACCCATACTTCTGGCGACTTTGATGAAGCGATGGATTGGCTTCGGGAATTGGATAAAGAGTATTCCTTAACCGATGAAAATTACACTATTGAGGATTTTATTGCCGAGTTGAAAGAAAAGGGGTTTATTAAAGATGAAATTAAACCCGATGGTACCAAAGGTTCTGGAATTACGGGAAAAACAGAACGTGCTATTAGAAAAGGTGCTATGGATCAAATTTTTGGTAAAATCAAAAAGAACGGTTCCGGTAACCACAATACCAAAATTGTGGGCCAAGGAGATGAGCATACGGGTGATTTAAGAAATTACCAATTTGGCGATGCATTAGAAAACATCTCGATGACCGAAAGTCTGAAAAATGCGCAAATCAATCACGGGTTTGATTCCTTTCAATTAACCGAGAACGACTTGGTGGTGGAGGATACCCATCACAAATCGCAAATGAGTACCGTGCTTATGATTGACATCAGTCATAGTATGATTTTATATGGAGAAGATCGAATCACTCCTGCTAAAAAAGTAGCTATGGCTTTGGCAGAGCTGATTACCACACGTTATCCCAAAGACACCATTGATGTGTTGGTTTTTGGGAACGATGCTTGGCCTATTTCCATTAAAGAGCTACCGTACTTAAATGTAGGACCTTACCATACCAATACGGTGGCGGGATTGCAGTTAGCGATGGATTTGCTCCGAAGAAAACGGAATACCAATAAGCAAATATTCATGATTACCGATGGAAAACCGAGTTGTGTAAAAATGCCAGATGGTACCTACTATAAAAATAGTAACGGTCTAGATAAATTTATTGTAGAGAAATGCTACAATATGGCGTCTCAGGCTCGAAAACTACATATTCCCATTACCACATTCATGATTGCTAGAGATCCGTATTTACAGGCCTTTGTAGATGAGTTTACCGCTTCTAATAGGGGTAAGGCTTTCTTTACTGGATTAGAAGGATTGGGAGAAATGATATTTCAGGATTACGAAACGAACAGAAAGAAAAGAATTAAATAAATGAGCGAATTATTGACTATTACCACTTTAGGTGCGTTAAAAAAATCAGGTTACCAAAGCAAAACCATTAAGCAAGAGCTTAGAGATAATTTAATCGCCAATATTCAAAATGACACGCCTTCGTTTGAAGGAATTCACGGATATGAAAACAGCGTTATTCCAGAATTGGAGCGTGCTATTTTATCACAACACAACATCAATCTTTTAGGATTGAGAGGCCAGGCTAAAACACGTTTAGCGCGCTTAATGCTGAATTTGTTGGATGAATACATTCCAGTAATTGAAGGTTCAGAGATTAATGACGATCCGTTAAATCCAATCAGTCTTTTTGGTAGAGAAACAATTGAGGAAAAAGGAGATAAAACACCTATTTCTTGGTTGCATCGTTCCGAACGGTTTTATGAAAAACTAGCTACGCCAGATGTGACCATCTCTGATTTGATAGGGGATATAGATCCTATTAAGGCGGCTAACATGAAGTTGAGTTACGCCAATGAACGTGTGATTCACTTTGGTATGATTCCACGCGCTAACCGCTGCATTTTTGTTATAAATGAGTTGCCCGATCTGCAAGCGCGTATTCAGGTAGCGTTGTTTAACATACTGGAAGAAGGTGATATCCAGATTAGAGGATTTAAATTTCGAATGCCGGTAGATTTACAGTTTGTATTTACTGCCAATCCCGAAGATTATACCAATAGAGGAAGTATTGTAACTCCGTTAAAAGATAGAATTGGATCTCAAATTCTAACACATTACCCCGAAACCGTTGAAATAGCGCAAACCATTACCCAGCAAGAAGCGGGATTGCAAGGAAATCGGGTAGTGGATGTACATGTGCCTGAATTGGCTAAAGAATTGGTGGAGCAAATTGGTTTTGCCGCCCGTTCTAGCGAGTATATTGATTTAAAAAGTGGCATTAGTGCGAGAATGAGTATTACCGCTTTCGAAAACCTGATGAGCACCGCAGAACGCAGAGCTTTGGCCAATGGAGAAAAAGCCACGGTAGTTCGCTTTGGTGATTTAATGGGGATGATTCCTAGTATTACTGGAAAGGTAGAGTTGGTGTACGAAGGAGAGCAAGAAGGATCTGTGATGGTAGCCGAGACTTTAATAGGAATGGCTGCTAAAACCATGTTCTTAGAACGTTTTCCAAAAATTCAGAAGTTGACCAAGGAAAACGAGAAAACACCTTACGATGACATTGTAAATTGGTTTATGAACGAATCCAATTTCGAATTGTTAGATGAATACACCCAAGAGGAGTATGAAACCCAAATGGACCGAATTTCTCCTTTAGAGCGCTTAGTCATTGCCTATTGTCCGGATTTAGCAGATCAGGACAGAAACTTTATGAAAGAGTTGATTTTATGGTCGTTGGTAGAGTTTAAGCAATTGTCAAAAAAGCGTTTTTCTGAAGGATTTACATTCAATGATTTGGTAAATGGTTATTGGTCTGATGTCAATTAATATTTGTCGGCAAACTGACCTATACCACAACAAGTAGGATAGGAGACTCGTAATGTATACTGGCTTACAAACCGGCATTGAGTTGACGATGTAAGTTTGTAAAATGAAAGCACAAAAATTGGAAAAGCTACAAGATATTCAACAAGCATCACGCTATTTTTCGTATTCAGAATATAAAGAAATGGTGGTGGACTTGTTTGCAGATAATAAGGTTACTGGACCCCATCAAATTCCAGCGTTTATGGATAGTACAAAGATGAGTATCCAAAGAATGAAGAAATGGGATAAAATTTATAAGCTTTCTGACGAATTAAAAGAGAAATTAGATAAAGTAAAAGGTCAATGGACCTGGTATGTAATTACAGAAGGTTGGTGTGGTGATGCCGCTCAAATTCTGCCCGTAATTGCTAAGGCAGCAGCGTATTCAGAAAATATTGAGTTAAAAATGCTTTTGCGCGATGAAAATGAGGATATCATGGAAAAGTACTTGACCAATGGAGGGAAAGCTATTCCAGTACTAGTAATGGTGAACAACACTACGGGCGAAGAAATGCCGCATTGGGGACCCCGTCCAGTATCCATCATTGAGAAATTAGGCGAAACAAAAAAAGAAAGTCCTGACATCACGAAATCAGAACTTTCTAAACAATTGCATCTGTGGTATGCAAAGGATAAGGGAATGTCAACTCAGCATGACATCCTCGAATTGGTTAAACAGTATATGATTCCACAAAAATCATTGCTGCATAAAGTGAGTTAGTTTTTGGTTAATCTAGGGAGTAAGTAAATGGCTGAACCCAGCGTTTTAATAGGAAGAAGCCAACTCCACTAGATTTACAAATTCTTTTCGTGTGCCATCCCTGTCTTTACCTGTGTTGGCTTTGGCTAATTTCATTACTTGTTTGTATCCGTATTCTTCGCGGTCAATACTGCCTCGCAATAACATCCCGAAAGAAGCTACAGAACTAGAAAACTGGCAATTGGTACTCGCATATTCAAAGGGTATCGATTTGTTTTGCAGTACATGAGTAATCAACACCGATTTATCTCCCGTAGGTGGTTTGTAGCGGAATTTCACCGTTAATACTTCATCTGTATTTCCTAAAAGCACCTCTTTTTCCTTTTGATATTTTAATGGATCAATGTTATCTACTAATTCGTCTGAACTAGCAGGAATGATTTCATACATCATGGTAACACTGTGTCCAGAACCAATTTCACCCGCATCTTTTTTGTCATCGTTAAAGTCTTCGTTGGCTAGTTTTCTATTTACATACCCAATTAATTTGTAGCCTTTTACAATGTTTGGATTAAATTCTACTTGAATCTTAACATCCTTAGCAATGGTGATTAAATTAGAGCCCATTTCCGATACAAAAACTTTACGCGCTTCTAAGGCATTATCAATGTAATTGTAATTTCCATTGCCCTTATTCGCTAACTGTTCCATGTTGGCATCGTTAATGTTTCCCGAACCAAATCCTAGAGTGGTTAGAAAAATGTCTTTATCACGCTTCGTAGCAATAAATTGTTTCAATCCTTCCGTACTGGAAATCCCTACATTAAAATCTCCGTCAGAAGCGAGTATTATGCGGTTATTTCCATCTTTAATAAAATTCCTTTCGGCAATATTGTAAGCTAACTCAATGCCTTGACCACCGGCAGTAGAGCCTCCAGCTTGCAATCTATTTAAGGCATCTTTGATTTTTTCTTGGTCTTTGCCTGAAGTAGAAGGAAGAACGACTCCCGCAGCGCCAGCGTACACCACAATGGCTACTTGATCTTCGGGTCGCATTTGATCAATTAATAGATTTAAGCCAATTTTTACCAATCCCAATTTGTTTTGAGCAGCCATTGATCCGGAAACATCCAGTAAGAAAACTAGGTTGTTAGGTGGAGCAGTTTCCATTTCAATTTCTTTTCCTTGAATTCCAATATGGACCAGTTTATGACTCGCGTTCCACGGACAGTCCGTGTATTCTGTTTGAATAGAGAAGGGGTGCTCGCTATCCGGTTGAGGATAATCATACTTGAAATAGTTGACCATTTCTTCAATACGCACGGCATCTTGAGGAGGTAAATAACCCTGAGTTAAAAACCTACGAACGTTGGTGTACGAAGCTTTATCAACATCTACACTAAAAGTAGATAAAGGCTCATTTGCCACTTTAAGAAATGTGTTATCTTGAATCATAGCATAGTTTTCACCATAAGTAACCGCTTGAGTTTGTGGTTTTACCTGATATTGTTTTTTGGATTTATTTTTTCTCTTTTTTGTATATCCATTATGCGCTGATTTAGGCAGGTTACTAGAGCCAATCACTTTCATGCCATCGATATAATAGTAATTGGCATCACTTCTCGCACCCCGAATATTTAAGTTACTAGAACCATCATCCGAAGAGTAAACTCCAGCAGTGTTTTTACCTGCATCCGCAGCTGAACGAACAGCCATATTTCCAAAATCTTCCATACCCACAGTGGCCTTAACTGCCGTATTTCCTTTGTCAATTAGTTTATTTTTATAGGTTGTAATAACTAACTCTTGCAGCATCACTGGGTTGTGTTTTAAACGTATATCCACAAATTGAGAGGACTTTAGACCTACCCAAATATGAGTGACTTTGTGAGGTTGAAATCCTAAAGAAGTCACTAGTATATCGTAATAACCAGATTCCAAATTTGTGAATTGAAAAATTCCATCTATATCTGAAACAACGGTTTGTAAGGTATCCTTATCCTGAAGTAACATCAGCTGAGCAAAGGGTATTGTGGAAACAGAATCTTGTTGGATAACAACTCCTTTAAGCTCGCTACTAGCTTGGGATAGGTTAGAAATTAATATAGCGATAAGTAGGAGGAAGGCGTGTGATTGAAATCGTCTCATATAGCAGTTATAAAAAAATGAATATTAAATGGGTAATCACTTTTAATCACGAGACAAACTATAAAATGGTTAGGTTTATATTTTGCAGAAGTATGTTTGGGTGGTGTCAGAAATTTGTCATCACATCAATAAATTCAACGGTTTAGGTAAGTGAAAAATATTTTCAAAAAACCTAAAAATTAGGCGCAATTTCTATTGTTTGTCTTTTTTGAGTTAAAGGATGGTCAAAAGCTAAAAACTCGGCATGTAAATGCAGGCGATTACTCTTTTTTCCGTACAGACTATCTCCAATGATTGGAGTGTCTAATCCTAGATGGTGCGCGGCATGCATGCGTAATTGATGCGTTCTGCCTGTTACGGGGTGAAAGTGAATTCGAGTGGTAGAAGATGTTCTTGAAATTACCTCAAAATGGGTGCGCGCACTTTTACCGTGCTCAAAACAAACCAACTGGTGCGGTCTATTTTCTAAATCTACCCGTAAAGGAAGATCTATGGTTCCAGATTCTGGTTCAATTACCCCGTCTAAAACAGCGATGTAGCGCTTTTCAATAGTGCGACTTATGAATTGCTTTTGCAGTGCATCATGAATTTCTAAATTCTTCGCAATTAGCATAATACCAGAGGTGGGCATATCTAATCGATGAACAATTAATGGGCCAGAAGCTTCAGGGTATTTTGCTTTCATTCGGGTGGCTACTGAATCAGTCACCGCTTTTCCAGGTACTGATAACAATCCGGCTGGTTTATTGATCACCACCAAATACTCATCTTCAAACAATGTTTGAATGGTTAAATGGGCAGATTTTTCAATAGTCATAGGGTTTTCATCCACATTCAAGCCTTGCAACATATGACTTAAAATTGGCTGGCATTTTCCCGTGCAAGCAGGGTAGTAATTTTGATGAATTTTTATCTCAGACTTAGGTGATTGCCCCCACCAAAACTCCGCCATGCAAATAGGCGTGTATCCCATTTTATACGCGTATTGAAGCAGTTTAGGAGCTGCGCAATCGCCTGCACCCGCAGGTGGTTGATGTACACCAAGGGCATTGAAAATTTCTAATAGGTTTTGTCTTTCTCCCTGTGCATTTAAAAATTCATAGTGCGCAAAAATTTGCTGTTGCAAACCAATAGAACCTGATTTTCTAGCTTCCTTCAAGCTATGGTGCTCTTGGTAGAAATGAGCAGTTTGTTTTTCGGCTTTTTCAATTTTATCTTCCCAGTTCTCCGTTAGGTGTTTGATGTAAAATTTCTTTTGAACGCTTTCTTGATTTAGCTGATCTACCAATTCCGCATATTCCCTTTCAGAGAGTTGATCTTTCAGTTCTTTTTTTTGTTTTTTACGTTCTTTTTTAGCGAGTTGAGCCACTTCATTTACTTTCTCCAAGTCCTTTGCGGCTCTAGCTTTTAGCTTTTCTAAATTCTCTTGGGTAATGTAGAATAGGGGATGTTTTTCAAAAGCTTCAATTTTTGCGGTAATGGCATTAATTTCTTCCATGCCCACCTCAAAAAAGTTTCTCCCAGGTAGTAAATCATATACGTGAGGCACAAATCTCTTGGGTTTCGGGGTGTTGGCTAATTTACCTGAGAATCCCTTTAAAAAACCAAGGTTTCCAGATGAATCTTGAACCACTAAAACACCAAACATTTTCCCTGAGTTTACGTTCTCAGATGGAGTTACCCCAAAATCATGTTTCCAGTCCGTTGTTTGCGCTAATTCTTCCTGTAACTGATTACTTGCTAATACGCTTAACTCATGCGGTTCATAATAGAATGGGAAAGTGAATTTTTCGGGCAATTCAATTCCAGTAACATCTTTGTGAAACGCTTGAAAACATGGATCTGTATGCATGAAATTATTAGCCATTAACCGGTTTGGGATAGGGCGGCAAAAGTAGGCAAGATAAGCGGAGGAAAAGGACTTAAAGATCTAAAACATCATCTAACTCTTTGTTTCTTTGCTTTTTTTGATAGTGATAAATGTAATCCAGAAAATGAAGAATACTTAGGCATTGGATAAATATTAAGAACATAAACTCTGTATTGGGATTCCAATAAGAATGGGTGATTACATCAATAAATACATAAGTTATATATAAGGTTATTGGAGAAGCTAAAAAGAAAAGTACCCCCATAAACTTGTCGTCCCTTTTCATTTCTAAATAACCTTGTACGGCTTGGTAAAGGCCGTAAAATCCAAGCAAAGGAATAGCCGAAATCCAATGGTTTACACTTAATTCAACAGACCAATCAGAAAACTGTTCAGTCTGCTCATAAATAATTAGCCCTAATAATAGAAAGGTTAAAAAGGCAATAACCATCCTTCCTAGACTTATGAATTTTGTCAAGTACATCAAAAATCAATTACATCTTTTAAATCATTACCCTCTGCATTTCGAGTTTGGTAATAGATGAAATCATACACATGAAGAGCAAAAAGAAACGGGGCTAAAAGAAGAATTTGATTTTTCCCAGTTGAAAAGCTCAATTGTTTGATTAATCGTTGAAGAAAAACAACATTTAACAAGGCTATAGGAATGCAATTTAACCAATACAAAACCTTCACGCACTTTCGCTGTTTTTTTAGATCATAATACATTTGAGAAAAGTGATATGTCATGAAAATAAAAAGAATGGAGTTACCCATAGTTCTTCCGACATTCATCAGGCTGTCTACAGATGTGAGCCCATAAGAATCTTTGTATAAGTTAAACACAGTAAAGTACAGGGTAGTGCCTGCTAACCCTAAACGTATTATGACTTTCATTAGATGCATGATCATAATTAAAAATCAATGATCTCTCCCATTTCTGATAACTGTTCCGGAAATGGGTTTCTGTAGAAAAAGAAGTCAAATACATGCAGAGATAACATCAATAATCCAAAAATAAACACAGAAATTTCAGTAATATCAAGATTAGACTCTAGCATTTGAAAAAGAAAAACAATAGGTAAAGCAATTGGAATAAGTGCAGCAAACCAAAAGAGAATCGAATAAACTTTCTTCTTTTCTAAGAAATCATAAAACGCCATCAATAATTGATAAATAGCATAAGTAATGCTACTTAAATAAAGAGCAAGTTCTCCAATGTCTGAACTTGCTGTGTAATCCATTTCAAGAATTAACTGTATTCCTAGGAACATAAATGAAATACCTATTAACAATCTAAAAACGCCACGTAATATCCGCATAAGGAGTCTGAAATTGAATTAATTAAAGCCAAATATAAATGTATCCACATAAGAAAGATTAAATTCGTTAGTTAATCTATGAAGATATTTTCCTCATCATTAATTATTTTCCTATTTTCTAACATTCCGATGTTGGTTTTGGGGCAAATAAATTCTAGAGATCGGACACCGGTAGAAGGAAAATTATATCTGACGGCACTTCCGGTTATTTCCTACAATCCCGCTTTTGGAGTGATATTCGGAGGGGCTGCTTCGGCAGGAATGTACCTAGGACATCCAGATAGCACGCTTATGTCGAGTGGGTCCAGTACCATAACGTATACCTCTAAAAAGCAGTTGATGTTTACGCTTAAACCCAATATTTACACCGCAAATAATGGGTGGTATATTACTGGCGATGGGCGCTTGTTTTTTTCATCTCAACCCACCTATGGACTGGGTACAGGTCCTCAAGCAAATTTCATTTACTCGAATGGTAGTATTTATAAAGAGCCATTTGAAAATGGAATCCCCACCGGAGAAATGATGGAATTTGACTGGGTTAGATTGTATGGGACTGTTTTTAAGAAGATTAGTAACCGGTTTTATTTGGGTTTAGGCTACCATTTAGATAATTATTCGGGCATAAATGATCTAGCTACAGATACTTCCTTAAGTGAGCCTCGATTATCTAATCACTTTTTATACAGTGTAAAACATGACTTTAGCCCAGTTGAGTATACCATTTCTGGTTTTTCAATGAATGCCATGTATGATACACGCGACAATATGTCAAATGCCTACAAGGGATCCTTTGTTAGTTTGGATTATCGAGTAATGACTACATGGCTGGGCAGTGAAAGGGACGCGACTTTATTGAGTTACGATGCGCGTAAATTCATTGGTTTATCTAAAAATAGACCTCGAAATGTTTTGGCTTTCTGGTCCTATGGGCATTTTACCCCAACAGGTAAATTACCCTATATGGGCTTGCCTGCATTAGGTTATGATCAATTAGGGAGATCTGGAAGGGCCTATCCTCAAGGCAGATTTAGAGGAGATGATATTTTTTACCTGGAGGCGGAATATCGGTTCCAAATTCCGATTCTAAAAAAATATCCCGAATTATTGGGTGCCGTTGTATTTGCCAATCTAACTTCAGCTTCTTCTGAGGATCAAGAGGTCAAACTATTTGAGTACATGAAACATGGTGTAGGGGGCGGGTTGCGAATTATGATTCAAAAAGAAGCCCGCGCCAATATTGTACTCGATTATGGCTGGGGAGCAGATGGCGCTGGGGCTTTTTATATTAATATAAATGAAACTTTTTAGGTTCTAATATTCCCAAATTACCTCTAGCTCGAATTGAAATTCATTTTGGTCAAAAACCAAAATATCCTCCCCGAAAACGTGCTTCTCAGATGGTTTAAATCCAAGACTACCTACAAATTGACTAATTAACCCACTATCTTTGTCGTACCACTCAATGTAAATTTCATCGTCCATATCTTCAATAACTATGGGTAGACCAGAGCTAGTGTTGTACTCGTAGGTGGAACCTACTTCACAATTATCATGATGATGATTACTAATGTATAGATATCGATCGTCATTAGTGATTTTGGGAAATAAATCAGCATAACCATCCGGGTCCCAAGGGCCATTGTTATACGTGTCTTTCCATGCGCTTATTCTAATCTTAGTAATAGTAAGTGATTTGGGGGCAATTGCATTAACGCTAATGGTTTTAGAATAAGAATCCTCTTTGCCTTCTCCATATACGGTAAGTTTAATGGTCTTTGCGCCTAATTCTTGGTAGATATGATCCGGATTTGAGCTTGTAGAAGTGGTGCCATCACCAAACTCCCAAAGGTAGGAAGAGGCGTTTTCAGAACAGCTTTCAAATGAAACAATTTCTTTGGGAGTGTTGTTTTGGTAAACATCAAAACAGGCTTTTACTTGATTTTCTTTTTTGCACCCCATTAAATAGGTGGATGCTAACCCTAGAATACCGACAAATAGTGGAAAAGTAAGTTTACTACGCATAGTTTAAGTTTAGTAATGAATTAATAATTAAGGTCGGGTTAACAAAAATCAGGCCTGAATTTAAGCCTTCTTCACAAATTCTGATTTTAAGGCCATGGAACCAAAACCATCAATACGACAATCAATATTGTGGTCGCCATCTGTTAGTCTGATGTTTTTCACTTTTGTTCCCGCTTTTATTGGTCCTGGAGCGCCTTTTACCGGCAGGTTTTTTAAAACGATCACGGTATCTCCATCGGCTAAAGGATTGCCATTGGCATCTTTAATAACTGAAGCAGCTTCTTCTTTCGCTAATTCTTCCGGACTCCATTCATGATTACATTCTGGACACACCATTAAAGCATCCATAGGGTAGGTGTATTCAGAATTACATTTAGGACATGGAGGTAGTGCTGCTTCAGACATTTTGTTGATTTTTGAATTGTGGCAAATGTAGTTTTTTTACCCAATGAGATAACTGACTTTTGCTGGATTGTTTGGTTTCAAAATGGCTAGAAAACATCTTCCTTTTCCGAAAATTGTAACCCATTAGGTAAAATTGAAGAACTAAATTCTAAATGAATAACTCTCCGCTTTTTGGAGTGTTTAGATTTAGAGGAAGAATGGAGGGTTAGTGGATTCATTAGTTGAATTCCCCCAAGATCTATTTCACATAAATATGGAATAGAATTTTCAGTGATCACCTTGATTTCGGAATCGGATAACTTCTTTTTGTGAGAACCAGGAATAACCTGTAATGCTCCATTGTATCTATTGGTATCATCTAAATGAATTCGAATTGTAAATTGGTTTTGTAGCAAATCCAAAGGAGGACGGACAGAAATCACCTCCTCTTTTTCAGTCCAACCCGAATATCCTTCAGTTTCTTTCTTTTGGTTAACGTTAATGGGAATGTCTTGATGCCAAGTTACAAACCAATTAGATTGTGGGCTTTTATCAAAATAAATGGATTTGATTAAAAATGCATTGGGGTTAATGCTTCGAATAATGGATAATAAATTCTCATTAAAAATAAGCGGGTATAAATCAGGAAGTTTTTGAAGTAAACCTCTAACACCCACCTTTGGATTAGGTATAGTTTTTAAATAATTCCCCATTTCTTTTTTGATCCTCCTCGTTTCCTTGGTGGTATACACATGGTTGAGGATCCCAAATCCTTTATGAATAAGTCTATTTTTAGCTACTTTCAAACCTCCCTCGTCCAATTCTGTTCGGTATAGCTCTAGTCCGCCCAACAAACGTTCTTGGATATTTCTTCGAAGTCTTTGGGGTTTTATGACTTTAATGCCATCACCTAAACCTAAAATGTCTTTTTCAAGTTCAAAATTGTGCTGTACATCCAAAGATATGGTGATACCATGTGCATTTCTTTTCAGTAGCTTCTGCGAGGAATGAAATGGCTTGGTCATAACATACGGTGCGTGTTTATGAATAATGAACAGTTCTATTTCTTCGGGACCCTGATTTGGTGCGACCGAAACTCCAATGGCATCTTTAAAGAATTCACTAGCGTTAAAATCAAACCTAAATAGGTATTCCGTTTCTGAAGGCTCAATTTTTATGATTCTATCTAAAGCTAAGTTTAATAGGTTTTCGTCTTTCTTTTTTCCTCCAATTATGAACCACCTATTTCGAAACTCTTTTAAAAGGTAAGGATGAAAATCAAAAGTGTTTGGGTTTCTAGCCTTGAATGATTTATAGGTAATTTGAATGCATTTTCGTTTAATAATGGCTTGGTACAGTTCATCTAAAAAGTGGAGCCCTTTAAGATTGTCGTTTTTTTCAAAATCAATAACCGAAGCTTGGTTGGTTTTTTGAGAATACACGTGATCCTCTAGCTTTTGAACCATTCCGTCCAATTCTGTAAAATGAGAAAACCCCTTAAACTGTTTTAAAAATTCTACAGTTTCATTCAGTTTATCTAAATCCTGATCTGTAATAGGAATATTGGTAATGCTATACTCGGGATCATTATAACTATAAAACTTCTTTTCCGAAACAACAATAGGTGCGTTATAACCCAATTTATCACTACGCATTAATTGAATATCTGCCTGAATAGTTCTTTTACTTACTCCTTTTTGAATTCCTTCATGATCATAAAGGGCGTCAGAGCATGCTTCAATTAAATCTGGCAAAGTCCAGGTTTTATAGCGATTACGTAAGCACTTGTCTATGGTTTTGTACCGAATAAGGGCGTTTCTATTTGCAGGCATTCAAAATATTTTCGATAAAAATAGAATTAAATTCTTACTGCGCAAAAAGACTGCGTAGTAGTGTTGAATATTTGCTTTGTGATTGATTGATAGGTCACGTGGTTTGATCCCTCGCTGCACAATTTGGTGTAGCGAGGGCAAAGTAAAAACTAAAAATGGAAGAGTAGCAAAGATGGTCAATGCGCTGGACTGAAAATCCAGAGATATAGGTTCGAGTCCTATCTGTTCCACAATAAAAGTTCTTTAAAATATGGTGCATGCGCACTAACAATAGTTAATGACTGATTTAATGATAGTCTACGATTTCGGTTTCTGAATAGCCGTGTGGTTTGGGTGTCTATCGAGATTCAAATGCCACTATTTTCAATTCATCATTAGCTTCAACTGTAGATCAAGGGTTCGAATCCCTTTCTCTTTAGGTAGAGATAGTTTAGTCTGGTAAAAACAACAGTGCCGTTGCGGGTTCGAATCCCGTCTTCATGGCAACATGAGGTAGTTCAATTGGATAGAACACTGAATTCAGGTTTCAGAGGTAAGTTGATCACTTGTAAAAAAGATCAAAAACAAAAGAGGCTGTGCATAGCAAGTGGGTGATTTTAAAACTTCTGTTTTAGAATCACCACCGAATTAAATCCGGACAAGGAGGATACCGGTTATGGTAGGTGTATCCTTTTAAAGGGAGGTTGTGTAGTTCTGTAATAGACTATATAAATCCTTTTGAAACGATCCATTGAAAGTAAACTCAATCTGAATTTCGATTTATGCAGGCTACTTGTTATGCGCTAATCTTTTAAATGAAAAATTGCAATTAATAAAAATTAGAAATAATGAAAAAGGTAAGAATTAATGTAGGTAAAGTAGGTGTAGTCAAAAGAAATGGTGATTTCAATCGCATGCTTTCTGCAGGGTCTTACTGGATAGGTTGGAGGGAACAAATTTTCACCTACGAGATGTCTGCAGTATACAAAGCGAATATTGATTTAAACATCATGTTGATGGATGAAAATGTGCGCAATAACATGGAAGTAATTGAGGTGAAAGATGATCAAATTGCCTTAAAATATGTGGCATCCAATTTAGAGGGTGTTTTAACCCCGGGCAGATATTTTATTTGGAAAGGGTACATGAATTTTAACTTTAAATTGGTCGATTTATCAAGTATTCATATTCCAGAAGATGTTTCTGTTACAACGTTAAATCAGCCAATGTTAAAAAGCCATGTCAGAAATTTTGACGTAAGCGCAAATGAAAAAGGCTTATTATTTGTGAACGGTGTTTTTCAAAAGGTATTGACCCAGGGAGTTTATTATTTCTGGAAAAATGCGGAAATCATTGAAGTCAAAAAGGTAGATCTTAGATTAATTCCATTAGAAATTTCAGGACAAGAAATCCTTACAAAAGATAAGGCTGCATTAAGGATAAATTTCTTTGTGCAGTTTCAAATTACGGATATCGAAAAAGCAATTGTGGATTCTAAGGATTATGAAAAACAGTTGTACGTAAATGTGCAATTGGCATTGCGGGAGTTTGTAGGTGGTTTTACCTTGGATGAAATCTTAGATAAAAAAGAGCAAGTATCAAAATTTGTGATGGAATCTGTGAAAGAGTCCAATAAGAAAATTGGAGTGGAGATTTCTGCTGCGGGGATAAAAGACGTCATTTTACCTGGAGAGATTAAGGAGATTATGAATCAGGTTTTAGTAGCAACCAAAAAAGCGCAAGCAAACACCATTTCAAGAAGAGAGGAAACTGCGGCAACACGGAGTTTGTTGAATACTGCGAAATTGATGGAGGATAACGAAATGTTATTCAAGTTAAAAGAAATGGAGTACGTAGAACAAATTGCAGAAAAAGTGGGAGAGATTAGCCTTTCGGGTGGCGATCAAATGATGGGACAATTAACTAAGTTGTTTTCAAAATAAACCTTTGGGGAGTCGCTAAAGAAAAGCGGGGCGACTCCTCTATTAAAGAAAAAAATGAATATATTTTTATTACGCAAAAAGACTGCGTAATGACTGGTCATATTTGTGTGTTGATCAAAATAAACAACACAATTAGAATAAAAGAAAATGAAAAATAATACACCAATTAACGGAGATACTTTAATTGAATTAGGCTTTGAACCAGACGCCTGGTTTAAAGAGGCAATTGAGCATATTAACACCCATGGGTTGTCGGAGGAAGGGATGAAAACCTACTTGGAGCCTTTTAAAAAACCTCCAATGATTCCCTTAAAAGTGAAGCCTGTTCCATATTCTATTAATTTAAAGGCTGAAAATGAAGAGGAGTCCGTAAATGTTAATCAGGTAATCGCTACTATGAATGAAGTGATGCGAACTCCCACCGTTGTTAGTGGTTCAGTAATGCCGGATGCATGCCCCACATCAAAAATTGGAACGATTCCAGTTGGAGGTGTGGTAGTGACTAAGAATGCCATTCACCCAGGAATGCACAGTGCAGACATATGTTGTTCGGTTATGTTGACTGACTTTGGTAAAACCGATCCAAAGCTTTTAATGGATGCCGCATATGAATCTACCCATTTCGGGCCTGGAGGAAGAGATCGTGATAATCAATATCCTTTTCCAAAAGCTTTATTAGAGGCTTTTGAAGGAAATCGAATTTTGAATGATAATAACTTAATTCAAGTGGCTCGAAAACATTTAGGAACCCAAGGGGATGGAAATCACTTTTTATTTATTGGGAAATCTAAGAAAACGGGAAACACGATGATGATTACTCATCACGGTTCTAGAGGTGTAGGAGCAAAACTATTTTCAAAAGGAATGAAGATTGCAGAGAAATTTAGAAAGAAAATCTCCAAAGAAACTTTAAGACAAAATGCATGGATTCCTTTTGATACAGAAGAAGGTAAAGAATACTGGGACGCCTTACAGGTTATTAGAAAATGGACAAAAGAAAACCACGAAGTCATTCATAATAAGGCGGCTCAAATGGCAGGTGCGAAAATTGAAAATCGTTTTTGGAATGAACATAATTTTGTTTTTAAAGAAGATGGTTTGTTTTATCATGCAAAAGGAGCAACTCCCTTAAAAGAATCCTTTATGCCTGATGTTTCCGGGCCCCGGTTAATTCCTTTAAATATGGCCGAACCCGTGTTAATTGTAGCAGGTGAAAGTACCGCTTCCAATTTAGGTTTCGCTCCTCATGGAGCAGGTAGAAATGTAAGTAGAACAGCACACAAGAAATCAAAAGGAGACAAACCAATTGAAGAGATCTTTGCGGAAGAAACGAAAGGATTGGATGTAAGGTTTTATTCGAATGAAATTGATATTTCGGAATTACCTTCTGCTTATAAAAGCGCCAAAATGGTACGAAATCAAATGGAGGAATTTGGTCTTGGTAATGTAGTTGATGAAGTAATTCCTTACGGTTCAATTATGGCAGGTGATTATGCAAAAAACGCTCCTTGGCGGGTAAGAAAAAGGAAAAGGATGGAGGCGAAAGAAAGTAAAGGTTCAGCGGAAATAAACCCTTAAGCTACGGGTTGAAAAGAGAGTGTTGAGTAAAATAGCACGTGTTTGGTGATGGGTTAGACGCTTTTGTAAGCGATCTAACCTTTTGCTGTTTAATGCTTTACGGTGCCAAAGATAAATATTGGTAATTTTTCTTGTTTTATTAAGAAATGCATCACTAGATTTGCATCACACAATTACTCATGTTTAATTTAAGTTTTACAGGAGGTCAAGTTATGTTGGTTTTTACAAAAAATATCGCAAAAGAAATCGGGAACGTTTAGGTCAAAATCTAAACGTATAGGTATTCCTGATTCAACCGATCAGGTTTTTTTATGCCTAATCGAATCCTAATTATCATTTATTACATTTTTTAATACCGTTTATCGGTAGCAACCTTGCTGGGTGTTTTGCGGCTAAACTGCAAAAGCCGAGCTATTAACTTGTATTGCCATGGGCTCTATAAAACTAAAGGCCAAAGATCTTAAAAACATCAACTTTCCTACAAATAAGGCTAGAAGCCTAGCGTTAGGAATCTTTAATGAGAAACATTTTAAACATCAAACAAAAGAAGAAAAACTAAAAAATATACAGCAAATATTAGCGTGTCCAGAAGACTATTCGAAGGATTTAGTTCTGGAAAAACTAGTTCATGAATTAACAGAGAAACCTCCAAAGACTACCTTTAAATCGTATGAGCTAGCCAAAGACCCACAACATTATCAAGTTTTCGGTAAACCATTTATTACCGATAATACCATGAGGCAAATGGATGTGGCTATGCAGCTTCCAGTAGCCGAAAAAGGGGCCTTGATGCCCGATGCTCATTTAGGTTATGGGCTACCTGTGGGGGGAGTTTTAGCTACTAAAAATGAGGTGATTCCCTATGGTATTGGATTGGATATTGGTTGCAGAATGGCGCTTTCCATATTTCCGGTAAGTTCAAGCTACATAGACAGATATGGGTTTCAATTAAAACGATCACTTCAGGAGCAAACCCATTTCGGAATTGGGAAGTTGCAAAACACCTATGAGGAACACGAGATATTAGATCATTCCCTTTTTGGAGAGATCGATTTACTGCGAGAGTATCACGGTAAAGCGAAAGGTCAAATTGGAACCTCAGGTTCGGGTAATCACTTTGCGGAATTTGGAAAAGTAGTATTGTCAGCAAGTAATTCATTAGGAATGGAAGTTGGCGAATACATGGGGTTGTTAACGCATTCGGGTTCTAGAGGACTTGGGGCAGCTATTGCCAATTACTATATGCGTGTAGCCATTGATACGTGTAAATTACCTCGAGGAGCCAAACATTTAGCATGGTTAGATTTAAATACAGAAGCCGGTCAAGAGTACTGGATGGCTATGAATTTGGCGGGCGATTATGCCCGAGCATGTCACGATGTAATTCATCGTAAAATAAGTCTTGACTTAGGGTTGAAAGCTGTTACTAAGATTGAAAACCATCACAATTTCGCATGGAAAGAAATCCAAGAAAACGGAGAGCAATTAGTAGTTCATCGAAAGGGCGCAACGCCTGCTGCTAAAGGCCAATTAGGTATTATTCCTGGAACTATGAAAGACCCTGGATTCATTGTTTCTGGCTTAGGAAATAGCCACGCTTTGAACTCGGCATCTCACGGAGCAGGAAGAAAAGTAAGTCGTGGTCAAGCCAAAAGTTCATGGACCAAAAGTGAAATGAATAAAACGCTAAAAGCTAATAATATCACCCTCATTGGGGGTGGTGTAGATGAATCTCCTTTGGCATATAAGCCCATAACAGAAGTGATGAATAGTCAGAAAAAACTAGTTCAAATTGAGGGAGAATTTCATCCTCAAATTGTGCGAATGGATAAAGCATAAGAAAAATGAAAAGGATAATACAAATAACCTCGGGTAGAGGTCCAGCTGAATGTGGCTGGGTAGTGGCACAGGTTTTAAAGTTGTTTTTAGCCGAGTTAAAAAACACACGCATAGCGGTGGTTCTGCTGCATAAAGAAGATGGGGCAATTGCAAATACGGTAGATTCGGTCACTTTGCAAGTAAGTGGGTCAGATGAAAATCTAAATGAGTTTTTGAAAAATTGGGTCGGTACCATTCAATGGGTGGGTTCCAGTAAATTTAGAAAGAATCATAAAAGGAAAAACTGGTTTATTGGAGTTAATGCCATTGAATTAGAATCAGGCCGGTTTTCTGTTGAGTCTAGCGACATCCGTTATCAAGCAACTAGGGCAGGAGGTCCTGGAGGGCAACATGTAAATAAGGTTAGTACAGCAATAAGAGCTACACATATTCCAACGGGCATACAGGTTTTAGCCTCAAATCATCGTTCGCAAATGCAAAATAAAAAAGATGCAAAAGAGCGTTTAATTGCCTTGCTTGAAGTAAGAAGATTGGAAGATCAAAAGCTTTCGGTCAAGTCTAATTGGCAAAATCACAATACTCTCGAACGAGGAAATCCAGTACGGATATTTAAAGGAACCGATTTTAAATCTGAGTATGTTTCAAAGTCGCATAAGTCAAATAGGCAAAAGCAAAAAAATCAACTCAGAAAAATAGATTTAAACGAAAAATTATGGCTATTTCATTAGCAGATCAATACTATATAAAAGCTTTAGATGATTATCCATACAATATGGAGCAGGCTTTAGAAAATATCAACTATGCGTTGAGTTATGACGATGAACATGCAGGAGCTCTCTTTTTAATGGGGAGTTTTTGTATGGATTTGTTGAACGAATACGAACAAGCAGAAACTTATTTTTTGCGTGCCATGGCGGTACAGTCGGATATGTTGAAATTAAATTTCAAATATGCTGAATTGCTATTAGTCTTTAAGGAATATGATAAGTTGGCCAACTTAATTGCCCACACTAAAACCATTAGAGGGTGCGATAAGGGCAATATTTTTTTGTTAGAGGGTTTTATGCATGAGCAAAAAGGAGATCTTGAATTGGCGGAAGAATCCTTTCATAATGCCGCTTTAAATGGATTTAACTCAGACTTTATTGAGTTTGCGGAAACGGCTAAAAATCGGGTTTTGGCCAAAATTGAAAAATTAAAAAAGGTGATATGGAGTTAAAAAAAAGAGGGTGGGGTTGTGGAAAAGTCTAGGATGAAAAGCAATAAAAATTGGTTTTATTGAGTTAATATAGTAGCATTCATTAAAATCCTTTACTCCTATGAGATTAGTCTACCAGATTCCCCTTCTTTTATGCAGTGTTTTATTTACCCAAATTAGTATAGCTCAAACCAGCTTTATGCTCAAGGGAGATAGCTTAATAGTATCTGATATCCCGCTAGACGAGGTAACGGAGCTGAATTTAAATAATCTTGGGTTAGAACAACTACCTATAAATATCTCAACGTATACTCAATTGCGCTCTTTGTCACTTCAAAATAATCAGTTAAAATCACTCAACGGGTTGGGACTCTTATTGTATTTAGAAGAACTGGATATCAGTAAGAATCCCACCTTACTTGGTAGGATTGCAGCGCAAGAGATAGGAAAGCTCCAATCTTTAAAATATTTAGATGTTAGTCATTGCAATTGGGGATATATACCTTCTGATTTGTTTCAACTGGTTGAGTTGAAACACCTAGATGTAAGTGATAATAAGGTTTTTGTATTACCTGTTGAAATCAAAAAACTTTCAAATTTGACTTGGTTAGACGTTCATGGAAATGGAATTCAGTTCGTAAAACCAGGATTAAAAAATCTAAGTAATTTAAGCTACTTAAATTTGGAGGGAAATGCGATTTCTAATTCTCAACTTACTCTTCAACAGCTGTCGGTAATTAAAGCCTTAGATCACTTGAAAATAGACGGAATGGCTTTTGAAGCCGTACCCGAATTATCTATGGCACACGTGAAAAAGCTTTGTGTCTCCAATTTGACTTATGACAACGCTAATTGGATGATTCAAGTATTTTCAGGGGTAGAATCATTACAGCTTGAGGCCAGTGAAAAGGGTGATAGATCAGCATTTTATACAGAATTAGCACAACTGGAGAGTTTAAAAAGTTTGCAAATCGAGGACGATGAGATGGTGGTAATTCCTTTGAGTTTAGGAAGAATTACAACCCTACAATCGTTAAGCGTCTCAGGTTTTCAAATCACATCATTTGAAGAGGGGAGCTTTAGATTTGATCACCTTTCGTATTTTGGTTTGAGCAATTCTTTTGCCATTAATCAAAAAGCTTTATATGCTAGTTTAAAGCATTTCGAAAAGCTAGAATCCGTCATGTTTAAATCCTGTGGAATCCTAGAGATAGATGAAGACGTAACGTTGCTCCAGCAATTGAAGGAACTTGATTTTTCACAAAACGAACTAACTCGTTTGCCTAATTATTTAGATGAATTAAAAACTTTAAATAAAATATCAGTCTCTGGTAATGAAGTGGTTTTAGAGGATGTAAATGCATTACAGAAAGCAAAGCCCAATTTGAATATTGCCTACGACAAAACCATAAATAAAATAGACCTTGTTGTTCAGCCTCCACTAGAAGACTTTGATGTGCCATTTGAAATCTTCAATGTGTACGCGCAAACGGGACAAACCTTTTTCGCCAATACAGGATCACGTGTTCGCATTCCTGCCAATGCGTTTTTATATGCCGATGGCTCAGTAGTTACCGGAAGGATAGATGTGAATTACCGTGAATTTAATGATCCGCTAGATATGGCATTTGCTGGAATACCTATGACGTTTACCGAAGACGGAGTAGATAAGTATTTCTCTTCGGCAGGAATGCTTCAGTTTGAGGCCTCTCAAAACGGAGAAAAATTATTCGCAAATCCAGAAGCGCCTGTTGAAGTGGATTTAGTTAGCCCAAACCGGGATCCGGAAATGGATTTGTTTTTCTTAGACGCAGAGGAGCAGGGCTGGGTAAATATTGGAAAGGATAGCATTTCTCCTTCATTAGATACCGTCTCTAGCCTGGAATTACTTTCTGAAAATGATTTAATGGAGCGTCCAATTCCTCCTTCATTTCCTTATCAAAGGGCAGGAGTTAATATACGTATGAAAAGCGATAAGAAGAACAGTATTTATGAAGTGCTACTAGAATCTGCCCAATCTTGGGGGCGTTCTGATAAAGGTATTGAATTGCAGAGATTTACTGAGCTGGAAGCGTATGAAAAAGGAAAGTGGATTATTGACGGTTCTAAAAAAGAGCGAAAAATGTGGGCTAAACGTTTAGATTCTATCCAAGAGGGAATTAATAAATACAATCTATTAAATCGCGGAAGGTTTAGTTTGGCACAGACCGATAACTTAGCTTCTTCTCCAGACAGTGCAAGGATTACCACCACCGCTAGCAATCTGTTATTGGAGGATGTATGGGTGGAGCCGAATCCAAAAAAAGATAATTTTTCTTTGTGCTTAGATTTATCCGGTGAAATCGTAAAAATTCCATTAATTCCTAAGCGAAATTACGGACAAGCTCCTTCTGCTCAAAAAAGAATGGCAAGGGTGTATATACCTTATGCCAAAGCGTTAAAACAACGAAGAGAAGATTGGCAAAAGATTGAGGTTAAAGCACAAAATTACTCCGATACCTATGAAGAGCTAATGGATGAGTATACGCAGCAAATAAATACTTACCAAAAGCAAATTGAGAGGTTGAATGCGGGAGAATTGGCACAGATTAACGAGCAAACCGCCAGTTATTCTAATGTTACACGGTCATTCTCTTTAAGTGGATTTGGTTTTTATAATTGTGATAGAATTTACATAATCCAAAACCAAGAAAAACTATTAGCCAAATTGAGGAATGAAAATGAAAAAATTATTTCTGCAAACAATTTTATAATACTGGATAATACTTTGAATACGGTTTTCACCTATGCTACCCAGGCTAAAGTGCGATACAACCGTGAAAGTGAAAATGACTTGCTTATTTTCATGAGAGGTGAAAAAGTAGCTGTATTTACTGGCGCTTACCAAGGGGCTTTTGTAGATAAAAGAAACGAATCTATGTATTTGATAACTTACGATTTAAGTAAAATGAGTTTAGCTGAATTTAAGCAACAAACGGGGTTGTTATGGTAAACTGGAAATTTCCATTCAGTATTCTTTGTATTCTCTTGCTAGTCTCCATTACTGGAATAGGTCAAAAAAAGTTCATCCAATCATTTGATCCTCAGGGGGCGTATCAGAACAAGTATTTAAATGCGGAAGGAGATGGTTTTGAATTTGAATCTAACCAATTAAAAGAAAAAGTAGATATCACAACTTTTAACGCGGAACTAATTGAGGCAGCCGTTTTGGGGCGTCTTAATGTATGGAGGAGTAAATCTAATAGAGGGGTTTTAGTTTGTAAACCATCCTTGCAATCTATTTCACAGGGATACGTTTCCAGGTATGGTAAAACTCGTTTTGAAAACTCAGCTGTCGCAAGTCAAAAAATGAAGTTGTTTCTAAAAAAGGTTCCCAAGTACATGGAGCTTGATTTTACATATTTAGAAGGAGCTGTAGGATTGGTCGAAGTGGTTGAAAATAATAGGCGGGATTATTTTTATTCTACCTATTACCAAGGTTCGGAAGTGAATTTGTATGCAGGAACGAAATCAAGAGTAGATTCTTTACATCCTGCTATTCCGCTGCATTTAAAAACGTACGACCAATTAGTTAACGAAATAATGAAGCTGCTAACACGGGGGAGGTATGCTAGATATACCAAATCTAAGGCTTACGATTTGGTTGGAGTCTCTGTTCGTGTTGCTTCATTTAGTACCAAACGAATCAATCAGGTGAAATTTATACTGTTGATAGGAGGTTACAGAAATAAGTATATTTTACCGGAAGAGGAATGAGCATGTTTAAATCTCAAAATGCATTCCATCTATAAGTAAACGGTCGTAGGCATTCTTGTTAAACTGAAATAAATTTCCCGGTCTTCCGGCACCAGATTTAGGTGCTTTTTCATCTAGCTCTTCTAAAATGCCTAATTTCATTACCTTTTTCTTGAAATTTCTTCTGTCTATCGGCCTATCCAGTAGGGTAGAGTAGAGGTTTTCTAATTCTGAAAAGGCGAATCGCTGGTTTAATAATTCAAAGCCAATGGGTTCATATTTTATTTTGCTTCGTAGTCGCTCAATAGCTACACTTAGAATTTGACGATGATCAAAACCTAAAGCTGGAAGATCTTTAATATTAAACCATTCTGCTTCTGATGCATCGGTGCTAGCTTGTAATTTTTGAAATTTGCTCGCGTTCACAATCCCAAAATAGGCTACACTTATAGTTCGGTTTCTAGGATCTCTGTTTGGCTTCCCAAAAGTGTAGAGCTGCTCTAGGTAATCAATCTTAATTCCTGTTTCTTCTTTTAACTCTCTCTCTACTGCTTTTTCTAAAGATTCCTTTTCTTCTACGAATCCACCAGGCAAAGCCCATTTCCCTTTAAAGGGAGCATACTTTCTTTTTATTAATAAGATCGAAACTCCATTCTCTTTGGAGTAGCCAAAAACAATGGCGTCAACGGCAACGGAAATATTTTGTGTTCTTTTCACGCAATAAAAGTAACCCTAATAATTGACTAGTAAACTAGGTATTTGAATTTTTATGATTTTAAATATTTTAAATTAATGGGTAATAGGGTTTTATAATAATTAGTGTCATAATAACGCAAATATTCTTGGAAGCATATGGTTTTGGCCGTATATTTGTGTCAAATTAACGCAAAATAAAACATACGATCATGAACGCATTACTATTAACAGACGGATATAAAACAGGACATCATCAACAATACCCAAAAGGAACAGACGAAGTGTATTCAAATTGGACACCTAGAAGTAATAAATACGCTCCAAAAGGATCCAATAAAGTGGTTTCATTTGGGCAGCAATACGTGATGCAATGGTTGCATGAGTATTTTAAAATACATTTCTTTAGTCAACCCAAAGAGCAAGTTTGTATAGAAATTAAAGAGGAGTTATCGCTGTATTTAGGTACCAATTATGATGTTTCCCATTTTGAAGCCTTACATGACTTGCAATACTTACCTATCCACGTAAAATCAATACCAGAAGGTGAGGAGGTAAATATCAGAACAGCCATGCTAACGGTGGTAAATACGCACAAGGAGTTTTATTGGGTAACCAATTTTCTAGAAACCATATTGTCTACTATGCTTTGGCAACCGATGACTTCCGCAACAATTGCGTTAAACTATAAGCGTATTTTCAAGAAATGGGCTTCTTTAACAGATCTGGACAACATGGGTTTTATAGAATTTCAAGGTCACGATTTTTCAATGAGAGGAATGGGAGGTTTTGAAAGTGCTTTGGCTTCGGGATTAGGACACGGAGCCGTATTTATGGGGTCTGACACCTTACCAGTGATAAGCGGAGCAAGAAAATATTACCAGGCAAAGGGTTTTGTGGTGGGTTCAGTAAACGCTACCGAACACTCCGTAATGTGCGCTGGTACCAAAGAAGATGAAATTGGGACTTTTATAGAATTAATGCAAACGTATCCTACTGGAATTCTTTCTGTAGTAAGTGACACATGGGATCTATGGAAAGTCCTTACTCAATATTTGCCAGTTCTTAAAGAAGAAATATTAGGTCGTGATGGAAAGCTAGTTGTTCGTCCAGATAGTGGAGATCCTGTTGCGATTATTTGTGGCACTAAGGTAAATGGCTCATCTGCGCAAGAAAAAGGGGTAGTAGAACTGCTTTGGGATGTTTTTGGAGGAACCGTAAATGCACAAGGATTTAAAGTGTTAGATAGTCATATAGGTGCTATTTACGGTGATAGTATTACTACAGATAGAGCAGAAGCTATTTGTGCCGGATTACATGCAAAGGGATTTGCAAGTACAAATGTAGTGCTAGGTATTGGGTCTTTTACTTATCAGTTTAATACACGTGATACTTTTGGTTTTGCAATGAAAGCCACTTCAGTTGTGGTGAATGGTACTCGAAGAGATATTTTTAAAGATCCTATTACGGATGATGGTGTTAAAAAATCTGCTAATGGTCTTTTACGTGTGGATAAAGTCAATGGAGAATTTATGATGACGGAACAGGTTTCTAGGACGGAAGAGAAAAAAGGCGTATTGCAAACCATTTACAAAAACGGAATATTTCAAAATGAAATAAACTGGAGTGAAATACGCTCAAAAATTAAAGAATCTCTTTAGTTTAGAGCGCTATGATGTACGATGTAACCAAATTTAACGATGGGCAAATTGCCTCAAAAATCACCACTGAAGGTAATTTAGAGGTGAAATTACGCGGAAATACTTACGAGGATTTATTTAAGGCCGCTTCTATTAAAGAAGCTTGGGACGCAACCGTGACCCCAGACAGAAGCGCTACGGCCAATCTAACTTTATACTGCTTAATAGGGCAACGCTCCGATAGAAGATTTAATGTCAGGGAGTCATTTGACTTAAAAGTAATTGCCAGATTCATTAATAGCATGAATTTTAACCAGGTGAGCATTTTGCATCCGCATAGTTCAGTGTCTTTAGCTTTGATAGAGAATAGTGTTGAGATTTCGCACTTGAATTATGTGAAAATGGCGTATGAATCTTTGAATAAACCGGTGCTGGTAAGTCCGGATGCGGGAGCTTTTAAAGCCACTTATACTATTGCGAAAGAGCTAGGGGCTGATTTGGTGCCATCCAATAAAGTTCGGATTAATAATGAGCCATTAATTACGCTTCAAGGCGATGTAAAAGGAAAAGAATGCTTGATTGTAGATGACTTAGCGGATGGAGGTAGAACCTTTTTAAACCTTGCCAAAGCATTAAATAAGCAAGGAGCTGTAAAAGTATTTTTATATGTTACGCATGGGCAGTTTAATCATGGATTTGATGAGCTTCTTACTATTATTGATCACATATACTGCACTAACAGTTATCGAGAAATTGAAGAGGATAGGGTGACGCAATTTATGGTTTTTGAGTAGTTTTTGGGGAATTTTAATTTCGTATTCCTCTTTTTTCTTGATGCTTATTTTAAATAATAGACGTTTTATTAAGCTATCTGCTCCTTGATATTAATTAGATCAAAACGTTAATTGCTTTAATCAGTGGGGATTAATAGGTATGACTCGCGCTATAAAACAGGTGAAAATACCTGTGCTGGCAATCGGTAATCTAACCTAATTTGTAGAACAGTTGCAAGAAGTTTTTTTCTTGAAACCGCAACCTAACAACAAAAGAAAAACAATATGGCAATTGGTGATTTTATTCAACTTGAAAACGTATTAACCGAAAACGAAGTTCATCAAATTAAATCTATCGTAAAAAAAAGGCATTTTGAAAACGGCCAGCTTACAGCTTCAGGAGCTGCTGTTTCCGTTAAAAGAAACGAGCAGTTAAAAGCTGGAGCAGAGAACGCCCAATTAGAGAATTTTATAATGCAAGCTTTAACACGTCATCCTATGGTTCAAAGAGCGGTTATGCCCAAAATGACCATGCCTCCCATCATAAGTAGATATACTCCAGGTATGTCTTATGGAACTCATGTGGATAGCCCACTGAATGGGAGAGATTATACCATAAGAACGGATGTAGGAATTACTCTTTTCCTTAATAATCCGGAGGAATATGAAGGAGGGGAGTTAGAGGTAATGAATAATGGTGAATTTAAACCGTATAAATTCCGTGCAGGCGATGCTATTTGCTATCCAACAACCCAATTACATCGCGTAAACGAAGTAAAGTTTGGAGAACGTTTGGTAGCGGTAACATGGATGCAATGCGTTATAAGAGATGCGCATAAAAGAAGCTTGGTATTTCAAGCCCACGAAGTAGTTCGGGGACTAGAAAAAAAGGAAATGTCTAATTCAAAAGAACACTTATCTGCACAGCAATTGTATAGTAACTTGGTGCGTTTATGGGCGGAGTTGTAAAACTATTTCTGTACTCTACTAAATAATAAACGAGAACGTTTATCTGGTCCAAAGTCAGAAAACTTAGTAACAAATCTCCAACCTCTTTTTTCTAAAAATTCAAATAAGGCGGCATGTGAGTGAAAGCTCATTTTCTTGCCGTTTCTATTTATGATATAGCCGTCTTCCTTACCCCAATATATAACCGCTTGTTGGGCTCCGGGAGCATACTGTACTTCAATATATTTATGGGTGAAGTCATTAGTAATATCTCTAGTTTTTCCAAATTTCTGAGCCTGTGCAGAATAGAAAAATGTGCATAAAACGATAGAAAGAATGGCTGTCTTCATAAAGTGTTTTTTTTTGAATTGCTAAAATAATAGGATTAAATAAAATCAAGGTACCTCCATGGGTATTTCATTGTTTCTAAATAAAAGGCTTTAGAATAGGGTCTTTAGCTAATTTATTGAAACTAATAGACCCAGGTAACTTTTAGCTCAATATCGTTTTTGTAACCCATTAATATTATAGACTCTGTTGGTTCCAAACCGCTTTTGTAGGGTTCTAAAATACAACTACCCATAGGAAATTCAATTCGATGATAATTTTCCTCATCTCCATCAAAATCATATAGAACAAAGTTGTATTCCTTGTTCAGATTGTCAATAACCAAAGGAAACCTACCATTGGAAGCGTTGAATAAATACCCTTTGCCGGGTTCACAATTTGTGTAACGGAAATCTGTGTTAAAAATGGTCTCCCTTGTAGTTAACCGATTAATCTCTACTGCTGCGGAAATATCTGGTCCTGATCCATCTTCATCCCAAGGGTCGTTTGAAGAAGAATAATACCAAACAATGATCTCATTTATTATCAATCCAGTGGGAAGGGTAGAGTCATAAATAATAACGTCCTGTTTGTAACTGGTTTGTGAATTGCCATCTTCATCATACCCTTTAACAACGGTATGATAAACACCTTTTGCAGGGTACGTATGTAAAGGTTAAAATTCAGATGTGGTACTTCCATCTCCAAAATCCCAACTAAAGGTTTCAGCGCCTTTAGAGCAGTTTACAAAATGAATAGATTCATTTATTTGAGCTAGGGGATTCACCACTTCGTGGCAAACTTCTAGATCTTCTTTTCGATTACAACTAGAAAATGGAAGGGTTGCACTTGCTACAAATAGAAAAAGTAAGGCAATTCTTAATGAGTACATAGTATTAAAATAAGATTAGGTAGGGTAAACGAAACCACATTTGAAAAATTGTGTCTTCCGAATAAAACTACGGTCATCTTATTTGAGTATACAATGCTTTATTGATCGGTAGCAATAGCGTTTAGGCACGCTATGGTCTTTTCTATATCAGAGGTATAGCGTAAATCCTTAATGTCTTCTAGTCCATTGGGGTAATTGGCTAAAATACTTTGAATTAACTCCTCATTACTCTCAATAATACTGCGGTGTTTATCTTGAATAGCTTTCCAATCCGGACCTCTTCTAATGTTTTTCCGGTCAGAGTTCTGCAAAGCACGTAATTCCATCCATAATCGTCCAATTTGTTGATTTAACTGTACTTTTTCTTGCTTTGTCATGTGTTGCTATTTATTCATTGCAAATGTACGAATATGCCTTTCTCATTCCTCGTTTATTACTTAAGAATTCCTTTATTTGCGGCTATTGCAAATGCAGAACATGGAAGCTTTTACACGAAACGTATATCTCACTAAAAAGGAAACGCTTAGTTGCCAACGTTGCAAACGTCCCGTAAAAAAAGGAGAGCGATTTGTAGCGGTTTCAGAAGAAGCTAGAGGTACCTGTTTTAAATGCTCCCCCTATACCCAAGCGGCCTTTTTGCCATCAGGTGATGCTGCAATGACGCGTAGGTCTAAAAAACACTCGTCCATTTGCGGAGTAGAATTAGCTTGGAATCAACGCAGAAAGAGATTTGAGCGTAAGGGCCAATACGTAGAAGCAAAGGCCATTGAATTAGCACAAAAGGAATGTGAGGCAGATGCCGACAAAAGAGCCAAATCAAACGCTAAAGCAGCTATTAAGCGTGAAGCAGATGACAAAATATACATTGCTGATTTTGCAAAAGCTATTCGTAAACGCTATCCTAATTGTCCGGTAAAACGTGAAGTAGCTATTGCCCAACACGCCTGTGAAAAACATAGTGGACGGGTAGGGAGAACCGCCAGCGCAAAAGAGTTTGATGCAGAAATGATTGATCGAGCTGTAGAGGCGCATATTCGTCACGCAGAAACCGATTACGACAATCAATTCAACAAGGGAAAATCTAAAAGGATGATACGAACCTTAGTGAAAGAAGATATTCTTAGGGTGATGCGTCAATGGAAATAATACGCTATTGGTGTTGAAAACTGCCCAAGAACTTTGTGAGGTTTGATTCTTTACTCTGCTTTCTAAATTTATATTTGAAACTTCCTTAAAAGCATTTACATAACTTAATAATACCATGAAATACTTATTATCCATCTGTTTCTTTTTTCTAATATCTTATAGCCAAGCCCAAGATACGGCTCGGATCTATTTGAATGATGATTTTGAAAAAACCAATCTAAGAAAGGCTGCGTATCACCAGGATATTGTAGAAATTGAAGATGGGTATTATTACGGTGAAATCTATGGGTTTAACGATATCCTAATAGAAAAGGGGTATTACAAAATTCATAAAAAAAGCCGCATAAAACACGGTGATTTTATGGTGTATAATATGAACGGATCGCTAATAGAAAAAGGAGCGTTTTCAAACGATTTAAAAGTAGGTTATTGGACGGTCTTTGACTTTAACGGAGATAAAGATTGGTACGGTAAATACAACCCAGAAGGAAAAAAGGATTCCTTATGGATACAGTATCACAGAGAGGGAACGGTTTCTCAGATTGGCAATTATATTAACGGCAACAAAGAAGGAGAATGGTTAGGATTTAATAAAGATGGTGATAAGTCTTTTATTATGAATTTCAATACAAACGGAGAAGAACATGGTGCCTATATTAGCTTTTCCTCAGAAGGCCTGCCTGAGGACAGGGGTAGTTATAGTATTGGAGAAAAAAATGGAGAATGGAATTATTTTTTTGATTCTGGAGAGCGCAGTGGAACGGTAGATTATCAATCGGGTTTGGTGGTTAAGTCTACCTACTGGAATGAGGATGGAAGTACGGTAACCGATACCAATCAAGTGGTGAATCAGGAGCCTACTTTTCCAGGGGGAGAGCGTGAAATGTATGTGTTTTTAAGCAAAAACGTGAAGTACCCCAAAAAGGCCATTAATAATAACATTCAAGGTAGGGTGTATGTTTCTTTTGTAGTGGAAAAAAATGGTGAAATTACGGATGTGAAATTAGCACGGGGACAGCATCCATTAATTGATCAAGAAGCGATGCGTGTGGTGCGTGAAATGCCCATTTGGAGCCCTGGAATTAGCCATAACAGAATACGTAGAATTCGTTATAACCTACCTGTAGTATTTCAACTTAGGTAATTCCAGAACCAAAGGTAAACCTTTCATTTTTTCCTTTACCCCTTGAATTCCTATTGCCTTGTAGGTAATGCGCCTTTTATTATGTTTATTTTACTGGATGGATTTAAATTTTGAAATCTCTACTGAGATGATGACCCGGATCGGTGAGGTGCTAATGAATCATCTGTTTAACCTGTTTGTATCCCTGTCCTTGGGTTTGCTCATTGGAGTCTTAATTACGGCTGGTTTATTTCTGCTTATGCGTAAAACCGGATGGTTTAACCGTAAATACCAATCGGGCTATACTCGAATGGCGGTAAGCATGCTTCAATTCCTTTTTTACGTTTCCATTATTGGGTTAAGCGCAACCATAAGCCTGCATATTGGAAGCGAAAAAATTGGTTAAAAAAAGAAGTTAACCGCCTAGTGGATTATCGGTTGGCGTATTGTAACGATACCTATTTTCAAGATGAAGAATTAATTGAAGAGTTATTTGAAATGGTGCAACCGTTTATGCTAGCGGTGGTGAGGTTTCTAAAATGAATGAAACCATAGCTCAGGGTATGGTAGATGCAATTAGCGAAAAAAAACGGATTAGGTTTTATTAGAGATTGGTTGTTTGCGGATGGAAAAAAGGAAATGATTGATCAGTTAGAAGCGGTATATAAAGCCATGATTTTTATTACCGTTTCTTACTCACTCGATTACATTGGGCAGGATGATTTGCTAGAAGCAGATCAACTTGAATCCGTTTTTAATTAATGGATTCACTCGGAATACGAAGAGTCTTCAAAAGATATCCATGAGGTAAACACTAATAGTATTACGCATCAAATTAATCCGTTTTTAACCAGCATTTGGATTCCTTTGTATTTCATGAAGGATTTAATCATTATTCTGGTGCTCATTTAATCTGTTATTTACCATAGTAGAAAAAGGGTTTTGGAATAGATGTCCATTATTCTTTAAAACTTCACAAAAGACTTCACATACGGAACACCATCTAACTGAAACTTGATATAATAGATTCCATGGGTTAAGGAATGTAACCCTTGTAGCGTAAATAGTTTGCCGTTTACTTGGAGCATGTTAGATTGAATTTTAGTACCTGTAACATTGAATATCTCCATATATATATGCTCATTTACGAGCTGGTCCAATCTAAAATTTAATTCATCCCTTACTGGATTAGGGAATTGAGAAATGGCCAGTAGCTGCGGAGCTTCTTCCACAGAATTAGGTATATCTTGATACACCCGAATGTAGTCTACCTCCATAGCACTAGAAGTGAAGCCATTTTGAATACTGGGTAAAATAGCTACGTTAAAAACAAAATACTGTTCCTGGTCAAATGGCCAAGTGGTTTCATTTTTTACAGATGGATTGTATATATAATGGGGTTGTCCATCCACGCTAAAAACAATTTGCTCTGAATTCCATTCCATCGAATAAATATGAAAACTTCCCGAAACATCACTCACTATTTGTCCTCCATGGTTTATGGTGGCTCCATGGCTAGAAGGAGTGTGCATAGCGCTCTGAACAAAGTTTTGATTGCTTCCCCAGTGTTCCATAATATCTATTTCACCACAAGCGGGCCATGAGGTATTGCCAAAACCTTGTGTTTGCCAATACGCACCATTCTCATTGATGTTTTTTCCTAGTAACCAAAGTGCGGGCCATGTACCAATACCAAAAGGAAGTTTTGCTCTAATTTCCACATATCCGTATGTAAAAGCAAATTTGGAATTTAATCGAGCAGAAGTATATGGTTTGGTTTGCCCTTGATCTGTAAAGCGCTCTTTTCTGGCCGTTATTATTAGTTTCCCATTGGCCACCACGGCATTATCAGTTCTATTGGTGTAGTGTTGAATTTCTCCATTATACCAACTTCCAGAACTTGGTAATTTAGTTTGGTGAAACCATTTGGTTGAATCTACCGGACCAAAACCTCCAAATTCATCACTCCAAATTAGAGTTCGAGTAGCTGAATCAGGACTTTTAATGGTCGGATCAAAATCTGTGTGTTGCCCGTAAATACTAGAGAAAATACCAAGCGGATTAAAGCAAATTAATACGAATAAAATATAGCTTATAGTTGTTTTTACCATAAGTTAAATGTAACATAAAATATGCGATAAAAAAAGGGTGGGAGAAGTGGCATCAGACATGCGATGTAGAAAGATCTTACTCAATTAAGGTTTTTAGCTCTTTTCTATAAGACCTAGAAACGGGAATGGCCACTTGGTTGATGTAAACAAATTCCGAATTATATTGAGTGATTTTAGCTTTGTTTACAACATAGCCCCGGTGTACTCTTACAAAATCTAATGGAAAACTGTTTTCATAATCCGTCAAATTCACTCTTTCCCGATAGATTTTGGTGTGCGTGACAATTTGAACATAGGCCCCTTCTGATTGGAAATAAAGAATTTCTGAGATATTTAGATTCGTTTTGCCATAGGTAGTTTTTACCGAAATATGTTTTTCTTGAGTGGATTTATATATTTCTAACAAGGCTAAGATATCTCCTTCTTTGTAAGGTTTAGTAATATACGTAAGGGGAGAAGTCTTAGCAGCTTCTTTCAAGGTCTGTCTCTTATACACATCTGACGCTGCCGACGATCTACTCTGTGTA
>OLHJ01000091.1_pt1 | contig 34654 bp, 29 predicted proteins | sample 1609491 | NCBI WGS metagenome assembly OLHJ01 (sample SAMN05416861, study PRJEB24817) | seawater metagenome | isolation source: Sea water | place: Canada:Atlantic | collected 2013-11
AATAATCCTCTATTGGATCCGTGATCGCAGGAGCCTTGTCTACTTGTAAAACTAATGGAACTATATCATAGCAACCAAAATCATTTTCTTCTAATCTTGCAAAAACAATCTGATATCCTGGGTCAATACTTAGATATGCTGCAGGAATTAATATTGGATTAGTACCAGATTCAGCATCTGCCTCTAATTCATAATATTCCACAAAAGTATTTGCTTGCCCATTAATAATTTGGGCATCACTAACTGTTAAATCAAAAATGGCTAAACCATCATTAGGAACCTCATCACATGTCACTAAATCATCCGGAACTACTGCAATTGGTTGTGGAGCGAATTCAATTAACACGTCATCGGCTGCAGTACATCCTCCAGAAAAAGTAGTTTCAATTTGATAAATACCAGATTGGGTAACGATAAGTATATTTGAATTTTCCCCTACAATTAAATCAAACATTAAGGTTGTAGTGTTCCATTCAAACCACTGGTAAGTTGTTTGTCCTGTTGGATCTGGATCTACTCCAATCTCCAAAGGTTCTCCATCACATGGAGCATTACCAGCTATTATTGTTAAATCTTCTCCTAAGTCTACCCCTATATTAAAAGACCCTCCTTCTAAAAAAACAGCAGAATCTAATGCAGTATCTTGATCATCTGCAATAACCATTTTAATGGTATAAGGATTTCCGGGAATCACATCTCCTTGAGCGACTAAACTTATAGTTTGTCCATTTAAATCTATTGCAGCCGTATTTTCATCATTAAAAGGTAAGAAGTTATACCTGTCAAAATACTCTTCATTTATAGCAGGGCATCCTCCAGGAACATCAGGATGAATATTAGTTGCTTCGATTGGAATAGTTGTACCAGGAAGAACCGCTAAATTTTGTACAGTCCCAGTAACTAAATCAATAAGTATAAAGGCAAAAGCATCTGAAAAAGTACATTCAAAATTTTGGTTGTATTCTTCAGAAGCAAAAATAAAATTAAAACTAATTTGACTTATAAGGGGTACAAACTCAAATTGAATAAAGGATGCGTTATTTGAATTGCTAGTAGAAGTGTACAGTTCTAAATCTGCATCTCCTGGCCATCCCAAACCACCATCACTGTGGGTTGTTAAATTAGGTCCTGGGGTATTTGAAACAAATCCAGAACTAAGAACAATACCAGTTTGAAAGGGGAAACCTGAGCCATTAGCATCAAAAGCTGCAATACCATTGCCATCTCCAAAATCTATCCCTGTTCGGGATCCATAATTGGAAGTTTCTGCACAGGGGCTATCAATTAAAACATCTTCGACAAGCTCTTGTATGGTTAAACTCTCATCTACCGTGATAAATTGAGCGTGTCCAATGACTGAGAAAAGTAGAACAATGGGGAGTAATATTTTCTTCATGCGTATGGTTAAGGTTTCAAATATATTGAATACATTGGTTTTCTTTTCATATTTTTGTAAAAAAATAATGAAAATGTCCAATTTTAACGTTACTGTACAACCCACTAATAATGAAAATATTGTGAAGTTTGTTACAAACTCCTTTTTAACTCAAGCAAAAAGTTACGAATTTATCAATATTGACGACGCTAAAGCCAGCCCTATAGCGCAACAATTGTTTTTCTTCCCATTTGTTAAAACAGTTTATATCTCTCAAAATTTTATTGCTGTTGAAAAATTTAGTTTCGACTCCACTAAAGTGACTTGGAATGATGTTCAAGATGAAGTTATCACTAATATCTCTGAATATCTCAATTCGGGAAAACCAGTAATTGTTGAAGAGACTACTAAAACTAATAAAAAATCGGCTATAACCATTTATGCGGAAAGCACACCTAATCCTTCCGTAATGAAGTTTGTTGCTAATAAAGCATTAGCTAACAAAATTTATGAATTTAAAAATGTGAATGAAGCTACCTACTCTCCTTTAGCAAAATCTATTTTTAGCTTTCCTTTTGTAAAAGAAGTTTTCATAAGTGCCAATTATGTTTCGATTACAAAACAAGATAGTTTTGAGTGGAATGATTTTGTTAATGAACTTCGGGAATTCATTAAAAATTATATCGAAAACGGAAAAACTATTTTTGATGATGAAATTCTTAATTCTGAAATGAATTCTGGAGACCATTCAGAAGAGGAAGAAAAACAATACACAGATGTTGATAAAGAAATAATTGGAATATTAAATGAATATGTAAAGCCTGCTGTTGAAGGGGATGGCGGAAACATTGCTTTTAAATCTTATAGCGAAGAAACAAAGATAGTGAAGGTGATTTTACAAGGAGCTTGTAGCGGTTGTCCTTCTTCTACTTTAACATTAAAAAATGGTATTGAAATGATGCTAAGAGATATGCTAAATAACAATGAGTTGACTGTGGAAGCAATTAACGGTTAGAATTTCACTTAGACTTTTACCAAATACACCTTTATTATTATGAAGAAACTTTTACTATTACTTTTTATACCGCTCCTTTTTTCATGTAACTCTTCTAAAAAAGAAATTTTGAAAACTCACGAATTCACAAACAGTTTAATCAACGAATCAAGTCCTTATTTGCGTCAACACGCACATAACCCTGTGAATTGGAATCCGTGGAATGATGCTACTTTACAACTAGCAAAGGAGGAAGAAAAATTAATGGTAATCAGCGTTGGGTATTCTGCTTGTCATTGGTGTCATGTAATGGAAAAAGAGAGTTTTGAAGATTCTGCTGTTGCTGCTGTTATGAATAAAAACTTTATATCAATAAAAGTGGACAGAGAAGAGCGTCCAGATGTAGATCAGATTTATATAAATGCAGTACAACTTATGACCGGAAGTGCTGGTTGGCCTTTAAATGTAGTTACTCTTCCAGACGGAAGACCAGTTTGGGGAGGCACCTATTTTAAAAAGGATGATTGGATTAATGCATTGGATAAAATGCAAAAGCTTTATGAGGAAAGTCCAGAAAAACTTATAGAATATGCTGATAAATTAGAAGAAGGTATAAAAAGCATGGATTTAATTTCGTTAAATACAAACGAAGTTAATTTTAAAGAATTTCCAACTAATTCTATAATTTCGAAATGGGAAACTAATTTTGACTATAAGTTTGGGGGAAATAATAGGTCTCCAAAATTTATGATGCCTAACAATTATGAGTTTTTATTGCGCTATGCAGTACAAAATAATGATGAAAAAACATTAGACTATGTATTGTTAACTTTAGATAAAATAGCCTATGGCGGAGTATATGATCATATTGGTGGTGGATTTGCAAGATATAGTACTGATAAAAAATGGCATGTACCCCATTTTGAGAAAATGCTTTACGACAATGCACAACTTGTAAGCCTTTACAGTCACGCTTATTCTATTATTCAAAACCCCCTTTATAAACAAGTAGTGACCGAAACCTTAGAATATATCGCTCAAGAAATGACTACTGAGGAAGGCGCATTTTATTCCTCCTTAGATGCAGATAGTGAACTGGAAAATGGCGAATTAGAAGAAGGAGCATATTATGTATTTACTAAAGAAGAACTAAAAGAGCAATTGAATGAGGATTTTGATTTATTTTCTGAATATTACAATATTAATAATTATGGGAAATGGGAAAAGGAAAACTATGTATTAATTAGAAAAAAAAGTGATCAAGAAATTATCGAAGAATTTTCGATTAGTTTAGAGATACTTCAACAAAAAAAACAAACTTGGAAGCAAAAACTACTTTCCTTTAGAAATAAACGAGCAAAGCCACGTTTAGATGACAAATCATTAACTTCTTGGAATGCCTTAATGCTTAAGGGATATGTAGATGCTTATAAAGTGTTTGAGGATAAAGAGTATCTTGTCACCGCTTTAAAAAACGCTCATTTTATTACTGAAAAACAACTACAAAGCAATGGTGCATTATATCATAATTATAAAGATGGTAAAAGTTCAATTAATGGTTATTTAGAGGATTATGCTTCAGTTATAGATGCATTTATCGCATTATATGAAGTTACTCTAGATGAAAAATGGATAAATCACGCAAAACAACTAACAGATTATTCTTTTACAAACTTTTTTGATGAAGAAAACAGTATGTTTTATTTTACATCTAAAGAAGATACAAAATTAGTAACCCGAACTTTTGAATACAGAGATAATGTTATTCCTGCCTCAAATTCTATGATGGCAAAAAACCTTTTTATTCTTGCACATCATTTTGATAATAATAAATTTAGTGAAACTGCTAAGCAGATGCTTCACAATGTACAACCAGAGATAGCAAATTATCCCAGTGGATATTCTAATTGGTTAGATTTATTGATTAATTATCAGCATAACTATTTTGAAGTTGTAATAGTTGGTGATGATGCATTCGAGAAACTTTCAGAACTAAACAAAAAGTATTTACCAAACATTTTAATCGCTGGCAGCACATCTGAAATGGATAATCCCTTACTAAAATTAAGATATGTTGAAGGGGAAACGTTAATTTATGTATGTGTAAATAATGCCTGTAAACTTCCTGTTTCAGAAACCTCAGAGGCCTTAAAATTATTAAATTGATCTTTTAAAAACAGTAAACGTTTATAGGGAAATACCCTAAAACAAGTATTCTTCCTTTAATTTACACTGTAATAATAGTTTAAAACTTGCCTGATATTTTAATTAATAAAAGGCAGTTTTTTTTGACTAAACCCCAGAATTCACATTTATATAATTTTTTAACATTTCTTTTAAAGATTATTAACAATTGACTTATGGAATATTACAAATATTAGAATAACTTTGCCAACTAAAATTTTTGCTATGAAAAAAATCTTTTTATTTTCCTTTTTATGTATTGCTTCATTAACCTCTGTTAATTCACAAGCACAGTCCGTTTACGCAGATACAGATATAGATAAATATATCTCGTCAGTACAAATCCCAAAAAACAATGAAATAGACCTTGTAGGTACTCCTTATGCTAATGAAGAGTTTCAAAAAGGTGTCGCCGTTAAAAACGGATTAACTATTGCTCGTAATATTGGTTTGAGATATAATGCAAATAAAGATATTTTTGAAATTAAAAAAACGTTTGTCTTAACAGATGATCAAGCTAGATTGTTAAAAAAGACTAATGAAATTACATTAAAAATAAATGATAACGATTTTGTTTTTATTACGGCTACTGCCAGTAGTAAAGCACAAGGATATTTTGTTATTCTGCATAAAGGAGAGAAAGTTTCCCTTTATAAAAAAATAAAGAAAGAGTTTATTCCTGGTCAAAAAGCATATTCGTCAATGACTAAAGCAGTATCTCCAACCTATAAAGAAAAAATTATTTATTATATGGCAGATTCTGAAGGTGTACTTTCAGAATTACCAAATTCTAAAAAGAAAAAAGTAGAAGCTTTAGGTGAAAACTCTAAAGAGATTAAATCCTTTTTAAAAGAGAATAAAATAAATGTGAATAAAGAAAAAGACCTTATAAAACTCACTGAGTTTGTGAATACATTATAATTGTAAACCTTACAATTAATATTAAAAAAGCGGAAAGAAATTTATTCTTTTCGCTTTTTTATTTTCCTTTAATTTCTAATTGCTTCACAAAATAAGAAGGGTATATTCCAAATTTTTTATAGAAAGCTTTAGAAAATGACTCTGAGCTTTTAAAGCCACAATCATTAGCAATAGCCTTAATAGTATACCTCCTAAATTTTTTATTTGCCTCTAATTCTTTTATTGCAAAATCAATTCTTAAATCATTGATGTATTGCGAAAAATTCTTATCCTTTTTTAAATTAATAACCTTTGAAAGGTATGTTGAATTGGTTTCGAAGCTTTTGGCAACTTCGTTTAAAGAAACATCTTTAGATAAAAACTTATCTTCAGATTCAAAAAGATCCAACTGTTTTAAAATATCTTCAATTACTATCACCGATATAACATTAGAATCTGTTTCTAGCTTTGAAGTTTTTGCTTTTGCCTTTTCTTTTTCTTGATTTGCAATTAAATTTTCAAAACGTTTTTTAAACTGTTGTTGTCTTCTAAAATAATAGAATAATGCAATAATGCTTATACTTAAGAAGCCCAAAACCCACCAAGTGATTAAAGTAGAGGTTTTATTTTTTTCATTGAGTTCTTCAATTAATCCCTCTTTTTCTTCCAAAAGCTTGGGAATAAGATATTCCTTTTCTGTTTTAGCTTTAATATTTACTCTTTTAGCATCAATAACCCTTACTATTTGTACTAATTTATATAAATATTCTAATTGCTTTTCCTTTTCATTTTGATCTCTATAATAGCTAACTAACTTATCATAAACAAAAGGCAGCTCTGGATTTAGCACATGTTTTGCTTCATAAATAGAATCTATTTTCTTTAAATAAGGTACACCTCTTTCTTTATTTCCTTGATTGTAATAGGTGCTTCCAACATAATAATAATAGTAAGGCAAATAACTATTGTTATACAAGGCCCTATTTTTATCTCCCTTTTGCAAACTATCTAAAGCATCATTATAATTTCCTTTTGCATAAAGTGCAGATCCAGTTCTTGAAACAAAGGCTAAATAAGTAAAGCTATCTTTCTCCTTAAGAGTTTTTTCAATAGCCATATTATAATAGACCAATGCTGAATCTGGTTTTTTTAATCGGATATAACACTTCCCTATATCTTCTAACGAATACAAGTAATGCTCTGAATAATGTTCAATTTCAGGGTTTGCGTTTAATAGTTTGTAGGTTAATAAAGAAGTTTCTAATGCTTTTGAATAATCTCCCCACAATTCATTTATTCTTATAATTTGGTGAAGTGCAGTAATCTGTTGGTCTATATTATTACTTTTATTGGAAGACTGATAGCCTAATATTGCACTTTGTAGGCTCTTTTCATATTCTTCTTTTTCATATAATAAATGAGATTTATTAATATATGCCAATGCAGGAAAATTAATATGTTCACTCTCTTTTGAAAGTGCTATGGAAGTATCTAAATATTTTAATGCATTTCTTCTTTTTGACTTCTCAGCCATTTTCACATAACCCAAAGCCATTTTATTACTATCCTTCTCGATTCTAGATTTTTCTATATATACTCTTGCAATTTGTTTGGCTTTTACTGTGTCTCCAGTATTGTTAAACAACAACAATAAAGAATTATAAGATTTTGTTTGTAATGAATCTTGAGAGGAAGTTTGTGCAAACCCAACTGTAAATGATAAAATAAATAATATTGTAAAAATTGACTTCATTAATTAATTTGAAAAATATTTATACTCCCTTTTTTTAATATTATAAAAATACCCATTTATTAAAGAGCGTAGAATAATATTTGACCCTTTATAATATCGAATCTCGTATTTGATTGTCTTTCTGAGTCTTACGCCCTATTTCTGTTGTCTAAATTTATAAATAACGACTTCATTTTTATGAATGGAGACCAAGTCGGTTAGGATTAATCTGTTATATGAAGTTAATTTGAGTAGTTCAAAAACAAAAAATGAAAAAATTATATACCCTCATTTTACTATGTAACTTCTGCTTCGCTTTTTCACAAGAGAAGGATTCCAAGATATCATTACAATTTGAAGATGCTACATTGGAAGAAGTTATTAAAAATATAGAAGAAAAAACCAATTATCAGTTTTACTATTTAGAGGCTTGGTTTCCTGACAAATTAATTTCTGGCAATTATAAAGAAGCAAGTATTCAAGAAATTCTAGACGACCTTTTTAAAGAATCACTTATCAATTATTATATTTCATCAGATAATAAAGTGATTTTAACCAAAAACAATATTATTTACGACAGCTTGCCCAATGGTTTTTTTAAGGAAGAAAATTCCATTCCAACCGAAACCGAAACAGCCCCTATTAATTCTCCAATATTTGTAAATGATGAAAATGTTACTAAAGTAAAAAAAATAGAAACTATTCGAATAGGGAGGGAAAATAAAAACAGCAGTCAAAAACAATTTACATTAAAAGGAATCATCACAAATAAGATTGATGGTAAGCCTATTTCAGATTTAGCTCTTATTGCAAATGGTCATAAAATTGGAGCAGTTACTAACAAAAATGGTCTTTACATAATAAAGCTACCTATAGGAATTAATATCATTGAGACAAGATCTCTAGCCTTTGAAGAAATTAAAATACGAGTGATTATTTATAATGATGGGCAATTAGATTTTAGTATCAACGAAAGTTATGAAGGCTTGGATGAAGTTATTATAAAGACTAATGTTGAGAAAAACATTGAAGAAGTAATTGCTGGAAAAACCGAAATAAATGTAAAACAGGTGAAAAATATTCCACTGGTGTTAGGTGAAAGAGATATTTTTAAAGTAGCATTATCATTACCAGGAATTTCCACTGCAGGTGAAGGAGCATCTGGCTATAATGTAAGAGGCGGGAAAACAGATCAAAATCTAATATTATTAGACGATGCTGTAATCTATAATCCTATTCATTTTTTCGGAATATTTTCTGCAATTAACCCTTTTACAACTGGTGGGTTTGATATTTATAAAGGGAATATCCCTGCCAAATACGGTGGCCGATTATCTTCTGTTTTCGATATAAAAACGAAAGATGCAAACATTGAAAAAATTTCTGGTGAAGCTGCTATTGGTCCTGTTACTGGAAACCTTTCTCTAGAAATTCCTATTGTGAAAGGTAAGTCTGGATTATTGATTGGTGGAAGAGCCACCTATTCCGATTGGATTTTAAGATCCTTAGACAATGAGGAGCTAAAAAACAGTCAGGCTTCTTATTACGATGTTATTGCAAAATACAACCATAAATTTGATGAAAACAATGAATTAAAAGCATCTGGCTATTTTAGTAAAGACAAGTATAGTATTACTTCAGATTCTCTGTATAATTATAATAACAGACTTGCATCTATTAAATGGAAGCATAAATTTAACGAGAAAAATAGTGGTGATTTAATCCTTTCCAATAGCAATTATAGATTTGATATAGAGTACGATGGAAATGCCAATAATGACTTTAAATTAAATTACAATATTGATGAGATTGAGCTAAAGCTTAATATGCAATATCTTCCAAATAAAAAGCATGCGATAAATTATGGAATAGCTAGTAAACTTTATGATGTAGAGCCTGGAAACTTAACACCTGAAGGTTCAGAGTCTATTATAGATCCTTTAACAATACCCACAGAAAGAGCTTTGGAATCTGGTTTATTTATATCGGATAATTTTACAATAAACGAGAAATTATCTGTCTATGCTGGATTGCGATATTCTATCTATATGTATTTAGGCGAATCTACACAACGGCTTTACGAAAGTGGATTACCAAAAAACGAGACCACACTTATTGGCAGTCAAGAATATGATAAAAACGAAGTGGTTAAAACCTATACAGGCCCTGAAATTAGACTTTCTGCACGATATCTAATCAAGCCAGATCTCGCGGTTAAGGCAAGCTACAACTCTTTATACCAATACATTCATTCATTATCAAACAATACTACTGCCTCTCCTGTAGATACTTGGAAACTTTCAGATTTAAATATTAGTCCCCAAGATGCTAAACAATTTTCAATAGGATTATTTAAAAGTTTTGAGGATAATAAATATGAACTAAGCATAGAGGGTTATTATAAAAAGATGAACAATGTTTTAGATTATAAAGTTGGAGCGCAACTTTTATTAAATGAGACTATCGAACAAGAACTTTTACAAGGAGATGGAAAGTCCTACGGTATTGAGTTTTTAATTCGGAAAAATTATGGAAAATTAAATGGATGGCTTGGCTATACTTATTCCAGATCTTTTACAAAATTGGATGGTGATTTTGCGGAAGAAATTGTAAATGATGGAGAATACTTTCCTTCCAACTATGACAAGCCTCACGACATTAGTTTAGTTACAAATTACAAACTTACACAACGCTTTAGTCTCTCCTCTAATTTTGTTTATCAAACAGGAAGACCAGTAACCGTCCCTGTTGGAAATTATATTTTTAATGGAGCCGAATATGTTCTTTATAGTGACCGAAATGAATATAGAATTCCAGATTATTTTAGATTAGATATAGGCGTTAATATTGAAGGAAATCATAAACTTAAAAAACTAGCACATAGCTTTTGGAATATTTCAATCTATAATGTATTGGGAAGAAACAATCCCTATTCGGTTTATTTTGTAACCGAAAATGGTGAAGTAAAAGCATATCAAACTTCTATTTTTTCTATTCCTATTCCAACCATAACTTATAATATAAAATTTTAATTATGACTAAAATAAATACACAAAGCCTATTAAAATTGGGACTACTATTGTTTATTTTAAACAGTTGTACCGAAGAAATAGATTTTAAAACCGAATCTTTTGAAAGTGCTTTAGTAATAGATGCTACTATTACTAACGAGTTAAAACACCAAGAAGTAATTTTAAGCAGAACCTATGCATTTGAAGAGGAGGCAACTAATCCAGAAACTAATGCGGAGGTAAGAATAGCTAGTGATAATGGGGAGTTTATATTTCAAGAAATAGAAAATGGAAAGTATGTCTCTAATACTGCATTTAAAGCAGAGTCCAACACAAATTACTCCTTAAAAGTTACAACAAATAATGGTCAGCTATATAGCTCTTCTCCTATGCAACTTACACAAGCTACTCAAATAGACCAACTGTATGCAGTAAGAGAAACAAACGATCAAGGAGAAAATGGTATGGCAATTTATGTAGATAGTTATGACCCCTTTGGAAAATCTAAAAACTATCGCTATGAATATGAAGAAACTTATAAAATTATTGCTCCAACGTGGGTTCCAGAAGATATTTTAGTTTTAGATGAGTTTTTTCCTTGTACCGTAGACCTAGTACCAAAAGCACAAGAAGAACAAGTTTGTTATAATACCGTAAAATCGATTAGCATTAATCAAACCAATACCAATTCATTAACAGAAGATAGAGTTACTAGACATTTGATTCGGTTTATTAATGAAGATAATTATATAATATCACATCGGTATAGTATTCTTTTAAAACAATATATTCCTTCACAAGAAGCGTATACCTATTATGAAACGCTAAATCATTTTTCTGAAGAAAGTAGTTTATTATCTCAAGTACAACCAGGATTTATTAATAGTAATGTGTTTTCTGAAAGCAATCCTAGTGAAAATGTTTTAGGATTTTTTGATGTTTCATCGGTATCTTCAGAAAGAATTTATTTTAATTATAGAGACTTTTACCCAGATGAAAATTTACCACCATTTCCTGTTATTTGTTATCCTGTAGAACATTACCAATTTACTTCAGGTGGCGCTTGCGGCTCCTTAATTACAGAATTACTTAGAGATAGAGTAGTCTATCATAGTGGAGCAACAGTCAGGCCTGATAACACAACTATAGGCCCTTTTTTAATGGTACTTAGGGAATGTGGAGATTGTACCGCTTTAGGTAAGAATGTAGCACCAGATTTTTGGGAAGAATAAAAAATAAATAATTATGAAAAAAACAAAAATCATAGCATTACTAATATTTACTCTTAGTATACAAACAATATATAGTCAAAGGGATAATAATAGCTATATCGATGCTTATAATTTTACTCCCAAAGAAAACATCTTTGTTCATTATAACACTTCCTTATTGTTTGCAGGAGAATATCTTTATTACAAGGTCTATTGTTTAAACGCAACACATAATCAATTAAGCAAATTAAGTAAAGTAGCCTATGTAGAGCTTATTAGTGAAGATAAACAAAAAGTATTTAGACATAAAATTAGTCTGAAAAATGGATTAGGGCAAGGAGACTTTTTTATCTCTACTTCTATTCCATCTGGTAATTATAAAATAATCGCTTATACGCAATGGATGAAAAACGGAGGAAGAAATTATTTTTTCCAGGGGGATATTAGTATTATTAATCCATATCTAGCGAATCAAAAATCGATTATAGATACCACTAATATTTCAACAAATTATAATTCAGAAAAAAATAAAATCCAGAATTCTTCCTATTATTTAAAATTGACTACAAACAGTGAAAAGTATAAAAAAAGAGAGAAAGTAGCAATAAACATAATTAACCTTAAAGAAGTAGGAGGCCATGGTAATTACTCTATTTCTGTTAGAAAATTAGACACTGTTAATTCCACAGTAAGAATTACAGCTATAGATTATAAAAAGAATTATTCAAACCAGGAAATCACTAAAAATAAAAAAGTTTCAGAAATATATAATCCTGAAATCAATGGAGGCATCATCTCTGGCAGTATCCTAAATAATAGTACTAATTTACCTGCTCAAGAAGAGGATGTAAGTATTTCGATTCCGGGTAAAAATTTTATTTTTAAAACGGTAACCACAGACGAAAACGGTGCCTTTAATATTTCTATAAAAGAAAATCATATTAAAGAAACGGGAATAATTCAAGTACTTGGTGAGGATAGAGAAAACTTTAGTGTAGAAATAACAGAAACACCTTCTGTAGATTTATCACAATTAAAATTCAACTCTTTTAAAATAACTCCATCCATAAAAGAAATGGTTTTAGAAAGAAGTATTTATAATCAAATAGAAAATGGTTATTATGCTATAAAGCCAGACACCATTGTTTCATTACCAGCACAAAAACCATTTTATTCAGACTACAATTCTACCGTTTATACTTTAGAAGATTACGCAAAATTTAACACTGTAAAAGATGTGTTTATTGAAATTGTAGAGGATGTTTGGACCACAAAAAACAAAAATGGAGATCGGGTCTTTTATGTTAGAAACTTTACGGATAATAATAAAAACCATCTCCCTTTAATTTTTATGGATGGAGTATTAATACAGAACCACAATCACTTAATAGAATACAAAGCCAATAAAATAAAAAAGATAGAAATTTTACAAGGAGAGGCTCATTTTGGCACTTCAATTTATCAAGGAGTTATTATTGTGGAAACTATTGATGGTGATTATAAAAACTTATTAAAAGGAGGTTTTTTAAAGGAATTAAATTTATTTAACCCCCAGCCTACAAAAAATTACTTTCATCAAGTTTATAATGACAATAGCGATAACTCTCAACACATTCCAGATTTCAGAAACCAACTATTATGGAGTCCTAACATAAAATTAAATACTAAGGAACAAGAAATATCTTTTTACACATCAGACAATTCTGGAGATTATGAAATATGTTTAGAAGGGTTTACAATTTATGGAAAACCAATTACTATACGAAAAGTCATTCATGTGGAATAATATACCTAAAGCTTTGTTAAAACCAGTAAATATGGTCTAAATTTATAAATACCGACCACCTTAGTTTGCATACACGGATAGACCGTAGTACTTTTGAACTATCAAATAGAATAAAAGAATTTCGAAATTAAAATTTGAATTTGAATTCATCAATTATAAATTAAAATAAAATATTATGAAAAAGAAAATATTAATTGCACTTAGCTTTCTATTAATAGGGTCAGGTTTTATTTATGCCCAAAATAGAACTATTCAACTAGAAACAGATTTTTTTGTAAATTCTATGGATCGAAACTATGTAGCGCCAGATTTTGTAGATAAATATGATGGGTCTCCATATAATTCTACTACATTTTTATTGGGGAATATTTATATCAATAATGAGCTAACTAAGTCTGATGTAGCAATGCGTTATAACATCTATTCCGATGAGATGCAAGTTAAAGAAACGTTACAAACTGAGGATAAAGATATCACAGCTTTAATAAAATCTCCAGATATCTCTGTGACCATATTAAAAGATAAGTTTGTTTATGTGCCTAAAGGAAAAGGTCTAGAAAAAGGAGGGTATTATCAAGTAGAAACTACTGGTAAAACTTATAGCCTTTATAAGAAACTTGGTAAAGAGTATTTTGAAGCTAGTAAAGCAAAAACTTCTTTTGAAAGAGATGTTCCTGCAAAGTTTGAAGATAGAACTAGCTATTATATCCATTTTAGTAATGGTGGCATGGTGTTTTTACCAAAAAACAAAAAGAAAAGATATAAAGCTTTTGGTGAAAGTGAAGCTCTAGTTAAAGCATATGCAAAAGAAAGAAACTTAGATATTACAAAGGAGAAAGATTTAAGAAGAGTAATTGTTTATTTAGATAATAAAAAAAGTATTACTCAGTAATAGAATCTTTAAAACAATAAAAGAGAAAAAAGCGACATCAATGATGTCGCTTTTTTCTTGAGTTTTAAATTTCATTTGTTAACTTTGAGAAATAGATTTTCACTTAAAAAATATACTAATGAAAAGCCCCTTACTTGTAATATTTTTTTATCTTTTTATAAATTCTGCATATAGTCAAAATGATTTTTATAGGTATGTGGTGGTAGAAGATAATATAACAACCAGAAGTAAGAGAATATCTTCTGACACCAATTATTTACCCGATGATATTATTGGAACTCCATATAGTGATGAAGCATTTTTTAAAGGAAGCGTATATGAAAACAATGAAACTACCATAAAAGACCTGTATTTTAGATATAATGCCTTCCAAGATTTTATAGAAGTTAAAAAAAAATTGAGTGATCCTGATAGTAAAATATTTCTTTTAAAAAAGGACCCTAATGTTTTAATCAAGTTTAATGATGAGTATTTAATGTTTGATGAAAAAATAAATGGTTATTATCAAATATTATTTATTGGTAATAATTATAAACTTTATAAAAAATTATATAAAAAATATTACAAACCTATAACAGCAAAATCGTCCTTCGAAAAAGATGTGTTGGCTACATATAAAGATATTCCAAAATATTTTTTAGTAGACAATGAAGATACCCTTTATGAGTTTCCAGACTCAAAAAATAAAAAAATAAAACTTTTTGGCAATAAAAAATCCGAAATCCAAAATTATGTGAAGAGTAATCGATTAGATATTAATGACGAAGATATCTTAGTTAAGGTGGTTCGTTATTTCGACACTTTTGAGGATGCTAGCCCGCAATAAAATCTTTTAAATAATATGGCTCAAAATAGGCGACATCTTCGATGTCGCTTTTTTTATGTTTATCATTTGCCAGTAAACCCATATTATTAGCCGATGGTAATTTGCCTTCTATAAATATTGCATTTTTATGATTGCAAATTGTTTTAAATTTTTCTACTCCATCTCCAATAAAATAAACTGTCCCCTTTTCTAAATAGTCTGAAAAGGAATTTTCATCTAATATCTCAGCTTTAGTTTCTCTTAGTTGTTTTTTATTTTCCGCACTATATACTGCCGAGTAAACTTCCATTCGCCTTGCATCTAACATAGATACAATAAACCCCTCTTTTTCTTTTACTTGATAAGCTAAAGAATCTAAAGTTGGTATCGAAATTAAAGGGATCTCTAAGGCAAAGCACAATCCTTTAGCTGCAGAAACGCCAATTCGAAGACCTGTATAAGATCCTGGGCCTTTACTCACTGCTATAGCATCGAGTTGTGATTTAGAAATATTATTTTTTAATAGGAGCTCTCCCATATAAACATGAAGTCGTTCCGCATGAGAATAGCTATTATTATAATCTTCTTTTAATGAAATAACACTTCCGTTTACCGAAAGTGCTACAGAACAATTAGTTGTTGCGGTTTCAATACATAAAATTGTAGCCATTAGTCACTATCCTTATCTTCGTTATCTTCTTTTTCTTTATCAGACTTTTCTTCAACCTTATCTCCAGATTCTAAAGATTTAGTAACTGTATTGTATGGCCCAGTAATCACTTCATCATTTTCTTGTAAGCCAGAGATAATTTCAATATTGGTATCGTCTTGTATCCCAGTTTTTATAACTCTCAATTTAGCTTCCCCTCCAACTTTAACAAAAACACATTCAAACTTTTCGCTATTTGCTTTTTCTTTCACCTTTTTTTCTTTAGAACTAGTCGTATCTGTTTTTATAACGATAGCGCTAATAGGAACTCCAATAATCTTTTCTTTTCTATCTGTAATAATATCTACAGTAGCTGTCATTCCAGGACGAAAAGGAGAAAAGTTCTCCGGTTTGTTTTCGGTTAAATCTTTATAGGATTCTGGAAGTATTCTTACTTTTACTTTAAAATTGGTAACCTGATCTACAGACATTGCATTTTCTGCAGTATTTGCAATCTCAGTAACAATACCTTTAAATTCTCTTTTTAAATATGCATCTACCTCAACGATAGTTGAATCTCCAACGGTGACTTTTACGATGTCTGTTTCATTTACATCTACTTCCACTTCCATATTGTTTAAGTTAGCAACACGTACAATCTCTGTACCTGTCATCTGAGCAGTTCCAACTACTCTTTCTCCTAACTCAACTGAAAGTTTTGATATAGTTCCATCTCTTGGAGCAAAAATGGAAGTTCTTGCCAAATTATCTTGAGATTGCTTCACCGAAGATTCTGCGCTTCGAACATTATAATAAGCAGATTTTACATTTGCTTGAGACATTTCATAATCTGCAACCGTTTTTTCCCAATCTGATTTTGAAATAACCCCCTTTTCAAAAAGAGATTTATTTCTTTCATAATTTGATTTAGAATTTTTTAAACTAGCTTCAGCTTGTGTTAATTGTGCTCTAACGTTTTCTAATCCTGCTTGAGATTGGTTAACCATAGCTTGTACTAAATCTGGATTAATACGAACTAATAAATCTCCTTTTTTTACTTGTTGCCCTTCTTTTATTGGAAGTTCAATTATTTCCCCCGAAACTTCTGAAGATAATTTTATCTCAATTTCTGGTTGTATTTTTCCTGTTGCTGCAACTGTCTCAACAATATCTATCCATTCAATTTTGGTAATTTCAATTTCTTTTGCATTTCCGTTTTCACCAAACCAACCTGCTTTTTTACCACCAATTAAAGCTACAATTAAAACAATAATAATAGCGATAATCCAAATGATTTTCTTTTTTTTCATAATTAAAATTTAAGCTCTGAAGCTGGTATTCCAAAAAACAATTCCAATACTTTTAATTTGAATATATAATCAAATTTAGAACGATTTACTTCAATATTTGAAGTACTATACCTTAGTTTTGATTGACTAAATTCGAATGAATTTGTTAATCCTACATCAAATCTAGTTTTAGCATATTCATAAGCCAATTCTTGAGATTCAAATGATGCCAATGCAGCATCATAAGCCTTTTTAGCACCTTCAGCATCTACATAGGCTTGATAAACGGAAGACTCTAAATCTAATTTAGCTTGCTCTAATTGATATTCATTTCTTTTAACATTAACTAAATTTCTTTGAACATTATTCCTTGTAGACAATCCATTGAATAAAGGAACACTTAAATTAAAACCATAAGACAATCCTTTATTATCTGATAGTTGATCACCATAGGAATTAGCAGGTGTTTCTATTAAACTTGTATTTGGCACATCTGAAAGAACTGCTTCACCAGTATCCCCAACATAACCAATTTGAGTAGTAATTATAGGATTGTCTGGATCTGTTATTGTTCCTATTCCAGGAATGTCATTTTCTCTTGTATTATAATTAAAAAACGCATTTACAGTTGGCCAATAATTACTTCTAGATAACTCTAAGTCTTTTTGAGCGACACTCATATTCTGTTCAGCAATTTTTACTTCGAATCTATTTTCTTTAGCTGAGTTAATTACTTCGTCAATACTTTTATTAGTTATTTCTGAAAGAATTACCGTAAATTCTTGTTCAGCGATATCAAAATTCTCATAATCCTTAATTAATAATAGCTGCGCTAAACTTATTAGGGATATTTTTACATTGCTTTCTGAAGTAACTATTCCTTGTTTTTCTTGAGCGCTAACTGCTTTTATTTCCAATAAATCTCCTTCTGGCAACACGCCAGAATCCACCAATTCTTGAGTTCGAGTTATTTGTTCTTCAGTAACTTTATTTTGCTCAGTAGCTACTTCCAAATTTGCTTTTGTTAATAATACTTGCAAGTAACCATTCGCAACAAATAAAGCAATATCATCTTTAATTTTACTTGAATTATATTGAGCTGAAAGTTGTTGCATTTTTGCTTTTTGTAATTCTCTATGATTACGTAATCCTCCAAATACAGTTAATCCAGCAGTGATGTTATATGAAGAACTTCTAGAAGTAATATTTCTTAATACTCCAGTAGTTATATCTTGTGTTAACCCTGTATTCCAACTATTACCCGCAGATCCATTTAGAGTTGGCAAGTAATTTCCAATGGCGTCACTCTTTGAAATATCTGTGCTTTCTATATCTAAAGTCGATTGCTTTACCGAAATATTATTCTCGATTGCATAGGCCACACATTCTTGAAGTGTCCATTTTTTATTTTGAGCTGTTACTGATATTCCTATCGCTAGGAATAAAAAAACAAGTACATATTTTTTCATAATAATTGTATTGTTGAATTGGTCTTACTAATTTAAAATTTGTTACATTAATAGAATAAAATACTTGATTTACCCACCTCTATTAAAATCTGCAGCTGGTTTTAATTGGTTCCAAATCTTGATTTTGTCATCTTCAGAAATACCACTTTTAATCTCTACGTTTATCCCATCACTAACACCAAGTTCGATATCTTTTCTTTCAAAATTTTGAGCCCCTACCTCTACTTCTACATAAGGATCTTTTGTTTTTGGATCGTATTGAATTAAAGCTTCTTTTAATGACATCACACTATCTGCTCTTGCCAATATAATAGAAGCATTTGCACTTAACCCTGCACGAATAAATGTAGAATCTGTTTTATTTAGTGTTCCTTTAATTTCGAATTGGATAGCACCATTTTCCTCTACTCCTTTTGGTGCGATATAATCTAAAACTGCATCAAACTTTTTATTTTCAATAGCACCAACCGTAATTTCTAGTGGCAGCTTTTCTTTAATCTTTCCAACTTCACTTTCATCTACTTTTCCTTCAAAAATCATATTTCCAACATCGGCAATAGTTGCAATGGTTGTTCCATCGTTAAAATTATTTGCTTCAATAACTTGATTTCCTGTTTTTACAGGCACATCTAATACCATTCCAGAAACAGTTGCTCTTATCTCAGTATTGGCAGATGCTCCCATACCAGTTGTAGTTCCCGTTTTTACGATATCGTAATTTTGACGAGCATTATTTAAGCTAATTTGTTCTTGCTTATAACGTTGTTTTGCTTGATCATAAGACAATTGTGCCGTATCAAACTCATTGGCAGATATAACTCCTTTTTCAAACAATTCTTTCTGTCTGTTATAAATATTTTCCTGATTTTTAAAAGCCAATCGTGCCGTTTCAACCTGAGTATTAATACTGTTGATATTGTTTTTAGCACTATTTAAAGAAGACACATTAGGGACCACTTTTACTTTAGCAAGTAAATCTCCAGCTTCCACAAATTCCCCTGCTTCCACAAATATTTCGTCAATTATTCCTGAAATATTTGGCTTGATAAGCACCTCTTCTTTAGGAACAATACTCCCAGTTGCTACTGTTTTTTTTATGATTGTTTCAGTAGAGGGTGATTGAGTTTCATATACAACAGGGTCCTCTTGGTTTTTACTATATAACCAATACATAGCGGTCGAAAATAATAAGACTATAGCTATTAATGTTCCGATGGTTGCTCTTTTTTTCATTCTAATTTATATTCAATGTTAATTTCTTATTAATCTGTTCGTAAAGCATCTACTGGCTTTACTTTTATTGCTGTTTGCGCTGGTATTAATCCAGCTAATAATCCTGAAATTATTAAAATCGTTAATGCAATTAATACTACTCCTATGTTAACAGATGGGTTTAGAAACATCATATCTGACGTATCCATTCCATCTAGTATATTATTTATTAATGCCAGTAATCCAGAGGCTAAGGCGATACCTGCCATCCCCGAAATTATGGTAAGGAAAATAGATTCTAATAAAATCTGAGATCGAATACTCCATGGACTTGCTCCAAGAGCTCTTCTAATCCCAATTTCTTTGGTTCTTTCTTTTACTACAATTAGCATAATATTACTGATCCCGATAATTCCGGAAAGTAATACCAGTATTCCAACAAAATAAGCGACAAAATTTAGGGCCACAAAAAGACCATTAATTTTACTAAACTCTTCATATAAATCGAAGTGACCAATAGCCCTATCATCTTCTGGATGAATAGTATGGCGAGACTTCATTAAATCAAATATATTGTCTTTCAACTCTGTAATAGTAGTACCATCTTCTGCAGTTATTGCCATCCAACCCACTCTATTTCCCATATTAAAGGCCTGTGAAAAAGCAGTAAAAGGAACAAATATTTGTTTTTGTCCTTCTTCAGCATCCCCGTCATTAGATTTTTTATTATAGGTCCCAATTACCATAAAATTAACACCGTTTATTTTAATATAAGAGCCTAAAACTTCTTCACCAGGTTCATATAATTCACTTCTTACACTACTACCTATTACTGCAACTTTTCTTTTTTCATTAATATCTGAGTAATTAATAAATCTACCCAAGGTAATATCCATAGGTTCTTGTTCAATAAACTCCGGGTAATCTCCATAAACATTAAATGCTCCTGTATTTAATCCTCTAACTACATTGTTTGTTCCTCTAAAACCTCCTAATTGATTTCTAGGAGAAATATAACGTAGGTTAGGTACAGCTCGTCTAATTGCCTCTACATCTTCAATTTTAAATCTATATCTTCTTCCTTTGGGAAGCCCCTTATAAGGTTTAGAAGCCGTTTGAGACCACATAAACATCGAATTTGTAGCCATACCGTCGAAACCCTGCTTTACACCATTTTCGAGCCCCTTACCTGCTGCTAAAAGAATAACTAAAATAAAGATCCCCCATAACACTCCGAAGGAGGTCAAAACAGTCCTAAACCAATTAGAACTAAGGGCTTCTAATATTTCTGACCAGCTATCTTTGCTAAACAAATTACTCATCTCTTAAGGCTTCTATGGGTTTAATACTCGCTGCTCTATAGGCAGGAAAAAATCCTGCAACTGCTCCTGCAACTACTAAAATAAACACGGTTGTAAATGCTACTTTAAAATCTACAGAAGGGTTTTTAATATAATCTGTTTCTATCAATGGTCCAACAAGTTCCAAAAGAACCAAACTAAAAATTAGGCCTAGAAATCCAGCAATTGCCGTTACAAATATAGATTCGTGCAATATCATTCCTATAATAGAAATGGGTTGTGCACCAATGGCTTTTCTTATTCCTATTTCCTTAGTTCGTTCTTTTACAATAATCAACATAATGTTACTTACTCCAACTATTCCTGCTATTATCGTACATATTCCAACTCCCCAAAAAAACCATCGAATCATAAACATTAGATCGTAGAATCGTTTTGCATTTTCTAAAGAATTATTAATTCGAATTGCGCGTTCATCTGTTGGAGAAATAATATGTTTTGTTTTTATATCTGCTTCTAATTTTGCTGTAAAGGCTTCGGAAGCAGCTAAAGCATCTTCAAACTTATCATGTTTTTCCAGCGTAAATGCCATAGAACGAAGTTTATCTCCTGCATTAAAAACACGCTGTGAAGTAGTTAATGGTATAAATATTCTATTTTCTTCTCGCTCTCCTCCTGGATCCGTATAAATCCCTACTACTTTAAATTTTACTCCAGATATCTCAATATATTCCCCAATTGCATTTTCTTTTTTAAACAAATCTTGATATACTCTTTGTCCAATTATTGCAACTTTTTCGTAAGCATCATTATCACTTTGATTTATATATCTTCCCGTTGTAAGCGTAGCATTTTCTAAAAATTGATAATCCCCTAAAACTCCTTCTACACGGTAACTTCCATTTTCTGTCTTATAGGTAGTTATCTGTCCCCATCTACTATAGACTCCAGATTTGTATTCTAACTGATCTTCATTCTTTGCTTCAACCATTTCATAATCAGCATTGTCCAATTGAATTCGTCTTCCTGGGTTTAAGCCTTTATAACTTTCTGAAGTAACCCCCGTCCACACCGAAATTCTGTTGGTTGCATCATTTTCAAATTCTGAAGCAATTCCATTTTGCATCCCTTGTCCAATAGCTAGTAAAATGACCAAAATAAATATTCCAGAAGCTACAGAAAGCCCTGTTAAAAAAGTTCGCAGTTTATTTTTGCGAATGGTTTCGAATATTTCTTGCCAACGTTCTAGACTAAACATGTATTAGTTTTTTTGCTCGTACTTGTTTTACAACCGAATCATCTATTATTAAACCATCTTTAAGGTTCACAATACGATTACACATATGTGCTATATCATCTTCGTGAGTAACCATTAAAACGGTTTTTCCTTCATCGTTAATTTTTTGAATTAACTCCATTACTTCGTAAGATGTAACACTATCTAATGCTCCTGTAGGCTCATCTGCCAGCAATACTTTTGGCTCACTTGCTAATGCTCTTGCAATGGCTACCCGTTGTTTCTGTCCTCCTGAAAGTTCATTAGGCAAATGATCTGCCCAATCTGCTAATCCTACTCTTTCCAAATAATGCATCGCTTTTTCCATACGGATATTTCGCTTAACACCTTGGTAATACAAAGGCATTGCTACATTATCTAGAGCATTTTTATAGTTGATTAAATTGAAAGATTGAAAAATGAAACCTAAAAACTTATTTCGGTATTGTGCAGCAACTTTTTCATTTAAATCTTTAATAAGCTTGTTATCCAAATGGTATGTTCCTTCGTCAGCTTCATCTAATATTCCTAAAATATTTAATAAGGTAGATTTCCCAGAACCTGAAGATCCCATTATGGCTACCATTTCCCCTTCGGAAACATTAAAATTTATCCCTTTTAAAACGTGTAGCGAGTTTGCTCCCATTTTATAGGATTTATGAAGGTCTTTTATTTCAATCATGGTTTCGTATTAACATTACAAAGTACATAAATATATATTTGTGAAATGTGAAAATGGTGTTAAGACTTATTTAATAAAGTCTTTTATAAGACTTTAAATTAAAAAATATGTTACAGATAAAACCCTTTTAATTTTTCCTTAAGCGAAAAGAAAAAATAAAAGGGTTTTATAAAATAGAAATATTTAAATAATTAAAAGGGTTTAGAAGCTATTTACCAGGAATTTATTACTCCTTTATAACTTTCTTTGTTATTATACCTTTATCTGTCTCTATTTGTACAAACAACAACCCACTAGTTAGGTTAGATACATCTAATTGTCTTGAAGGATTACTTTCCTGCAAAACTAACCTACCTAATACATCGTATACTTGTAGTGTATGAATACTATAACCACTATTGTTTCCTAGATACAACACATTTAGTACAGGGTTGGGATAAATAGAAATTTGATTCTCTAAATACTCCGTAAGCCCTAAATTACAATCGTCTGTAATGGTTACTAATGGATTGTCTTCTATAATCCAACTATCGTATGGTGGGTCTGTACCAGCTATAACAGCAGCAGGGTCATCTACTTGAACACAGATAAGGTTGTCACAAAATTTAATCCTCAAAAAATTGATATTTGTATTGTCCCCACTTTTTAAATTAATTTGTGTTAAACCATCAGCATTGTTAATTCTTAAATCACTTATGTTTGTATTTGAAGATAAATCTAATTCAGTAATTGTATTGGAGTCAACAAACCATAAACTTTCTAACAATAAATTATTAGTCACATCTAATTCTGTAATTGTACTGGTAAAAATACAAGTGGGACAATTAATATTAACAATTAAATCTCGTAAATTAATATTACTTTCAAGGCTAATACTTTCTAAACTAACATCACCAATACTTAATTTATCAAGATTAATATTATTAGAAATATTTAATTGTGTAATATCTAATCGTCCTAATCTTAAATACTCTAAACTCACAAAATCTTCTATCCCTGTTAAATCTGTTATAGTATAATTGTTTAAAAAAGCTAAATCTGTCACCATATCAATATCACTGGTAAACACCTGTCCATTAATTTCTCCATCACTATCATAACCTAAATTACTTAAATAAATTTCAAATTCTGAATCAGGGATTAATGTTATTTGGGCTTGTATTATACCAGTTAACAAAACAAACCAAATTAATAAAATCTTTTTCATAGCATTATTATTAATTATTCTCCTTATAAATTACGCTCTCTTGTGTATCTCCATTCTCAAAATTTTTAATGATATTATACAAACCTGGTTGCAAATCATCTATTAATTCTTCGTCATTTATACTTGTAGAATCTTTAGGAGTTACGGTAACATTAGTGTTAATTATATTGTCATTAAATTTTACAACAACACCTCCAATAACAGGTGGAGAATTATAGTTATCGTAACATTTTCTAGGCTGTTGGTTTGTAAATTGTAATATACGAATTGCTGAATGATTTGGGTGAACTATACTGCTAAAATCTGTCTCATCTTTATCTATTTGTAATAATATATTGTTATTATCATAATAAAAAGAGGTGTCGCTATAGTCTGCTGGTTGTGGATAGTCACCCTCGCCACCACATTCCACAAAATCATAATCAAAACCAGGTTGAAAATGTGGATGTACCCAAGGAGTAGAATGAGGATAATATGGAGCGTAGTCTCCAAGATAAGGCTCGTATAAAATTGAAACAGGATAAGAAACTATCCAATTCAGATTTGATTCGTTAATTATTGCTTTTATTACAAATCTCATAACAGCTACTTGCCCAGCAGTAAACTCTTGTGCGCAATCGTTATTATAACCCATAAAATTTTTAACTTCAGGTTCTAAACCTCCATAATTATATGGTACGCCACAATGGTCTACTTCACCATTGGGAACATACAAACAATTACCATCCACTGTCATTACCTTAGGAGTTGCATTTGTATCAATTATACCATCCCCTTTAATGTTTGCATTAAAGCATTCTGTATCTGTATCATCTCTTGTAACATTTTCACAAACATACTCTCCTGTAGCGTCAGTTCTACAATGAAATGTATGATATAAATTAAAAAAATGACCTACTTCATGGGTCAATACATGAGAATTTTCAGGGTCGTTTATATATCCATTTTCACATATAATTATTTTAAAATTCTCATTTCCCGAGCCTTCAGAAGCAGCCACAGCTGAAGGTAATATATCCCCAATTGAATATATATTTACTGCTCCTTCTAAATATAAATTATTATCTCTAACAAATGGTCTAAAACCAAATTTATAGTTTCCTGTATCTGGGTCAGTATCAATTTCTTGATATTCTGTAGAGTTTATTTCAGATATACCATCATATTTAAAAAAAATATTAAAGGCATTATAGTTTTTATTTAATATAGCTACTGCATTTAACGCCTGTAACTCGGTAAGGTCATTATCTGAATTATTCGACCCATTGTCATTATTTAAATCCCAAAATCGTACTTTTAATACATAGGTTTCTAGCCCTGAAAAAGATTCTATAGGAACATTTTGATTGACTTCAGAAAAATTAATAAAGGAATCCGAACTTTCATCAGAATTTGTTCCACACCAATTGTCTTGCGCATTTACATTCATAACCATAGTTATAAAAGTAATAAATAATAATAGTTTTTTCATAATAATAAATTAAGGGGTTAAAATTTGTTTCCTTAATTAACTGGGGAGTTTTATTACAATTATTATGAATGCCAAGTATTTTAATTTAATAACTTTACAAAGCAAAAAAAAAAAACGATTTACCAAAATATTTGTAGGAAAAGTTTTCAATTTATTTTGGCATACAAAAAGCCTAAAATTTACGGTATTGTAATTTTTAGGCTTTTTACTAATTAAAATTTATAATGTATTTTAAAAACTTAATCTTTTTTAGAATTTTTTCGGCTTCTATAAATGGCATAACCAACACCAGCAATTAATAGATATGGAAAGATCATCAAATACATAATACCATTATTTATCCCTCTTGCTGTTTGCCCACTTTCGTCGCTTTCTATGACTGCTCGACACATGGCACACTGAGACTCTACAGGCAATGATGCAAGAAGTAGTAAGGTTAGTATGAGTATAATTTTTGTTTTCATTTTAACTTTCTCTCTTATAAGGATACTTCGACACTTCGACAATCTCAGCGCAGGCAGGCTCAGTACAAGCAAGCTCAGTGACCAGATAATACAATTTAATAGTAGGGCGAAATCATTAAATAAACTACAACACCACTTATCGCGACATAAAGCCAAAGTGGAAAAGTGATTCTTGCTATTTTTTTATGTTTATCAAATTGACCCGTAATTCCTCTTACAAAAGTGATTAATACAAAAGGTATCACTACAATTGATAATATGATATGTGTTATTAAGATGAAATAATATACATACTTCAAAACACCTTCTCCACCAAATTTTGTAGAATCTGAAGTCATATGGTAGGTGATATAAAGCAATAAAAATAATACAGAAAAAGCAATTGCAGTTTTCATCAAACGCTCATGCATTTTTCTATTTCCCTTTTTTATTTGTAAAACTGCAAGTATTAAAATAATTGCTGTCATTCCATTTATAGTAGCATAAATAGGCGGTAAAAACCCTAATCGTTCTACTCCGGGAATTTTAATCCCGAAAAGAGCTGCAACTGCAATTGGAATTACAATAGATAATATCCAAATAAGGCGATTGTACTTTTTATTTTCTTCTGAACTTTCTATCATTATAATAGTTTCTTTATATCCTCTTTTAGCATTTGAATCCCTGAATCTTCCAGACCATTATAATATACAATAGTATTTCCATTTTCATCTATTCTAGACCGCATATATCCTTCTTGATCTATTAAAGCGAAATATCCTGAATGCTCAAAGCCTCCTTCAACTTCAGCATTTTCACCTGCATAAATATTAAATCCTTTGTTTGCTAAATTGTAGATAGATTCTTTTTCACCAGTTAATAAATGCCAATTTGGATTGGTGATTTTATAACTTTCGGCATAATCTTTTAATACCCTTGGAGTATCATGTGCAGGATCTATTGTAAAAGAAGCAATCCCAAGGTTTGGATTACCGAAAAATTCGTTTTGTATTTTTACCATATTCCTATTCATAATAGGGCAAATGGAAGGACAAGTAGTAAAAAAGAATTCTACAATATATACTTTTCCTTTATAGGTTTTATTGTCAATAGTTTTCCCTTCTTGATTGGTAAAACTAAAATTAGGAACTTGTTTTTTGTCTTCGTTATTTACAACAATATATACCAAATCTGATTGTGTGAAATTCTCAACAATTTTAGGTATTGCCCAAATACCAAACAATAGGATAATAAATGAAATTCCTATATAAGAGTATTTTTTCATTTTAATTAGTTTCTTTTTTTGAATTATACTTTTTTAAAGCCAATCTATATTCTGCAAGAATTACTCGAATATCATCACTCATTTTATTATTAATTTCTGCATAAACTCTAGCATCAAAACCATATAAGGTCCCAGTCTCATCATCGTCATTCCTCCCTCTAAGATTTCTATCCTTATCTATTATAAAAACATAAGGTGAACTTAAATCCTCTTCTAATGTATAATTAGATTGTAAAGAATTAAACACATTATTTATTGCTTCCGAATTACCATATACAAAATTCCAATTCTCAGGATTCTCAATTTCAGCAAGTCTAGATTTTAGAAAATTTACTTTTTCTTGAGTTCCCTCAGGCATTAGAATTACAAATTGAAAATCTTTAAATTGATAGTTTTTTTTATAAATTTCATGTGCCAAATTAAAAGCATGTGCATGGTTATCCTCTATATTATTTCCGAAGAAACCTAAGACGGTAATTTTATTTTGCAGAACTTTAGACTTTCCGTCTTCTGTTTTAAATTCACTTATCTCTGAAATATTAGTCGTTAAAACTGGAAGCTTTACGAAATTATTAACTCCCGAAGCAAAAAAGAGGTAGGCAGTTATTGGTAGTATAAACAATACCCCTAAAACTATAAATTTTTTAATTTTATCTGAAGTTTTCACAATGCAAAAATAATGGGAATAAAAAGAAGTATCCTCATTTCCCTATTTAATTTATAAAAAAAGACTCTTACTGAAATTACAATAAGAGTCTTTATATGTTTTTGAAATTAGTTTTATCTAAAAATCGAATTTTACGTAGTTTTCTGCGTAAACATTATAGATATAGTCTCCTTCTAATAAAATGATAAAAAGCAAATAGCAAATTAGAAAAACAGCAGTCCAAACCACAGCTCTTCTTAATCCCATTTTCTCATCCCGCATATGCATAAAATCCCAAGTGATATAATAGGCTTTAACAATGGTTAAAGCTAAAAATATCCAGTTTAAATATTTTAATGCAAAAAGGGTGTTGCTTGTTAAAAATTCAGGTTTAATAATACCTAATGCAACTTCTATTATGGTAATAATAGAAAGTAAAATAAATACTCCCCAAATTTTCTGAACGTTAGATTTAAACTTTAATCGTCCTCTAAATATTGCTAAATTGTGTTCTTCGTGTGCCATTTCTTAATATTAATTCTATTAAACAAGGTAAAATACTGTAAATACAAATACCCAAACTAAATCTACAAAGTGCCAATAAAGTCCAACTTTTTCGACCATTTCGTAATGCCCTCTTCTTTCGTAAGTACCTATAATTACATTAAAAAAAACAAGGATATTGAAAATCACCCCTGAAAAAACGTGAAAACCGTGAAATCCTGTTATAAAGAAGAAGAAATCTGCAAATAATGGCGTACCATATTCATTGTGTTTTAGGTTTGCACCTTCTACAATTAGCTTTCCATCTTTTTCTAGTTTTGCTATAGATTCTGCACGAGAAAGAATTATCCTCTCCCCATTGTCATTCAGATATTGCGTACGAATCAATAAAGATTCGTCTGCTAAAAATCCTTTTTTAACTTCTTCAAAAGAAACACTAGTTCTTGGGGATTCTGATTGAAACCAAATTCCGTCATTACTTTGTTCTGTTACTCTTTCAGAAGGTATTGAAATTGCAAAATCAGTAATTGCTTGTCGTTCTCCATCTGTATTTAAAAACTGAAGTATTTTCCCTCCTTTAGTTTCAACAGCACCATAGGTTCCTTTAATAAAAGTTCCCCATTCCCAAGCTTGAGATCCAACGAAAATTGCTCCTCCAATAATTGTTAAAAATAAATAAACAATTACCTTGTTTTTCTTCATATGATGTCCAGCATCTACTGCCAATACCATAGTTACAGAAGAAAATATTAAGATAAAGGTCATAAAGGCCACATAATACATTGGGAAATTTCCATGTATAAAAGGTATGTGGGTAAACACCTCATCTGCGATAGGCCAAGAGTCTATAAATTTAAATCTTGAAAATCCATAAGCGGCAAGAAATCCTGAAAACGTTAAAGCATCAGATACGATAAAAAACCACATCATCATTTTGCCATAACTAGCATTTAAAGGTCTGTTTCCTCCATCCCAGGTTTTTTGATCAGTGCTTGTTTTTGCAACTGTTGCTTCCATAAAAAGTAATTAGTTTTTAATTGGTTTCAAAAATACATATAATTTTTATCTAACAAAATAGAAAAATAAAAAGAGGTAAATCCATAAAACATCAACGAAATGCCAAAAAGTAGTTGCTATCTCTATGCCTACGGTGTTTCCTTTAGTATATTTTTGTTTATAATGATTATAAATTACGACCAAAACTGCTATTAGTGCCGCAATTATATGTGTTAAGTGCATCAATACTACTAAATATACAAAGGAAGTTGTAATGGTACTTTCACTTCCTGTAAAAAAATATCCATTAGCTATTATCTCTGAAAATCCTTTAAACTGAAGTGTGACAAATATTAATCCTAATACAAAAGTGCTAACTAAAAGCAGCATTCCTTTTTTATTTTCTTCGGCAGCAACCATTTTATTTGCAAAATGAATTGTTATACTACTTATTACAATCACTACTAAACTAATATAAAATGCCTGTGGTATCTGAAAATCTGTTAACCAATCTGGTCGTTCTTTACTTACTACGTATGCACTTGTAAGACCTGCAAAGCTCATTCCAAGACTTATCATACCAAACCAAAGCATCATTTTTTTGGCTCTGTCTACTTTTGACTTATCGACTTCAAAACTATTTTCCATCTTATTTATATTACTATGAGTAGTACTCATTATCTTAAAAACTTATCTAATACATAAACTATTTGCAACAAAGTGATGTAGCTTACACTTGCTAACATAAATTGCTTTGCGACTTTATTCGTTCTTAATCGGTATAAACGAATCGAAAAATATAAAAACCCCAAGCCAATTAATCCCATTATCACTCCAGAAACCACACTTAACTCTAATTTACCTGTAACACCAAACACTGGTATTAAGGATGCTAATACTGTCCAAATGGTGTATAAAACAGCTTGTAACGCAGTACTCTTATCTCTTTTCCCATTTGGCAACATAAAGAAACCGGCTCTTTCATAATCATCATATAAAAACCAACCTATCGCCCAAAAGTGAGGGAATTGCCAAAAAAATTGGATCATAAACAAAGTCCCTGGTTCTATACCAAACTCTCCAGTTGCTGCAACCCATCCTAACATAAATGGAATTGCTCCCGGAAAAGCCCCTACAAATACAGAAAGCGGAGTTTTTGTTTTTAGTGGAGTATACAAACTTACATACATAAATATGCAAATTGCTCCGAACATGGATGTGATAGGGTTTATTGCATATAAAGCTACAATACCGATGACGGTTAAAACTATAGCAATAATAAATGCTGAATTTACACTAATCCTACCCGCAGGAATGGGTCTATTTTTAGTACGCTCCATCAAGGCATCTAAATCTCGTTCAATAATTTGATTGTATACATTAGAAGCTCCAACCATACAATATCCTCCTACACTTAAAAGTAAAAGGCTTACTATGTTAACAGATTCTGCGCCTAAAAAATATCCCGCAATAGATGAGAACAATACGCTAATAGACAACCTGACTTTGGTTATTTCTGCGAAGTTTTTTAGAAATGATACTTTTTCTGTATGTGATTGGATAACAGACACCCTCTTTTATTTAGCGCTGCAAATATACAGTTACTCTTTTTCCTTTACAATATAAAATCTACATTCTTATCTATTAAAATAAAATAGAATTTTTATTCTAAGAACAAATTATTATTGATCGTAATGCCAATTAAAAAGATCGGTTCTTATCCCTAAGTTAAACCAAGTGGTCTGGCTTTCAAAATTTTCATCTGTATTAACCATAGGATTGTAATCTCTATAAATAACACTTCCGTAAACCTTTAAACTTGTTGCTGGGTTAATTAAATATCCTAGCTGTAATTCGGTGAAGAAAAAATCTATCGTGTTTCCTTGAGCGACCTCATTTCCTATTTCATAAGCTCTATTCTCTTCGTTACCATAAATATCTGCACCATAAAACAATTGATCCTCAGGTGTATTAAAGTCTGACCCTCGTTGCGCAACAATTACTTTTGCATCGCCAAATATTCTTCCTTTATGGTAGTGTCCTATTAAAATAAATTCAGAAAAACTTGCTCCATAGGCATGAGCTATAGACTGATTGTTATGCCCATAATTTAATACAACTGTATTATGAGAATAAGTATAAGGTCTTACTCTATTGTATTCTGCTTGTAAAAATAAGTTCTTAATACCAAAACCATCGTAATATTTCATCCCTATTTGATAGCCTGTTTTATTTTTCCAGCTACCTTCTCCACCAAAAATATCGCTCGATGAAAATTCGTCTATTATAAATTGTCCGTACATATTTATACGGTCATTAATTTTATATTTTGCACTTAAACCAATAAGAGCATTTCCAGATCGAGAGCCTGTAGAAAACTGTATGGATTGATAGAATATGATTGGATTCAAATAAGAAAAGTTAATCCCATCTCCTGCATTATCCCAAATAACAGATTCAAACAAACCTATATTTAATCGTTTAGTGATGTTATAACTTAAGTAATGACTTGCAATATATTTGTTTTTATAGGATCGATTCTCATTTAAAACTTCAGAGCGAACATCTTTGAAAGCCATCCAAGTATTGGTATATTTTATTTTCCAGAATGTAGTATTAATTTTAAAATAAGAATTTGGACTTGCATTGTCACTTAAGAATAAAGATCGATGTCCTTCGCCTACAAAGTTTTTACCATGTCCTAATTGAAAATTAAAATGTTTAGAAGGTGAATAAGACACATAACCCGTGGCAACAGGATAATCATATGCGTCTTCTTTAAATTCTTTTGCTATGCCTCTTCCTGGTATAATCGCTGGATTTCCACCAGATGGCTTAATGGATTCTGCATACCTATTAAAATAACCTGCAAACCTTCCTTGACTTTCATAGATTACACTAAAGAAGCTTAATTTTTTTCCTATTCCTCCTTGTAAATAAACTAATCGGGTATTATTATAGGTATCAATATCAGCATTCACATCCTTACCTATTTGTAAATCTACACCAGGATCTATGGTTAGCCAATAATCTTCCCCTTTTAATGCTATCATATGTTCATTCCACCATTTTCTACCAAACCAAGAAGTTTTATTTTTTAATATTTTTTGGTTTTCAGATTCAAAATCATAGTACTTATTAACTTCACTATAAATAAATGGCTTTTGAGCGGTATGGCTATTTGTTCCCACTTTATTTAAAGCTGCATCGAATCTACTGTAGTTTTGATGAGATAATGGAATGTTAATATTGCTTCTATACTCTTCATTTGCATAAGGCTGTTTGACAATATCATCATATTCATTTGTCAAATCATTAACAGGCAATTCTTCATTTAAAGGGGTTTCTCCTAAAGTGGGTTCTTCTAAAGGTATTTTAATAGGAACTGTAAACTGTACGTATGAAGGATTTGCATTATAGGTAGCGGGAGTAATTTTTGGCAATAAATTAAAAACGCGTTTTGCTTCTTCTTTTAATTCATTATAGATAGCATCCACATATAAAACTTTAAACTCACCCTCTTTGGTTACTTCAAAAAAGACTTCTGCTTTTCCATTGTAATTTTCATTAGTAGCTATTTCTGGGGTTTTAAAATTGTTATATATAAACTCTTGCAAAGTATAATTAAAACAATTCTCAAGAGAATCTATAGCAATATTAGAGCATTCTTTAAAAACAGGATATTTTCCAAAATTAGCAGTTGTGATTTGAGAATATGAAGTGAAGGCAATTAAAAAAATAAGAAATGAGGCAAATTTCTTCATTATAAAATGGCATTATTGTTTTTGGAAAGATACGGATTTTTACAATGTTTTAGATAAAATAATCCCCATCTTCATTTCTCTAAAGATGGGGACATATACTAATACTAATCTATTCTAAATGCAATAGGAATCATATATTGTACTTTAACAACTTTATCTCCCTGTCTGCCAGGCTCCATTTTAGGTAATTTTGAAACCACTCGAATGGCTTCTTTTTCTAGCGATTTATCTATTGCTCTAGCCTTTACATCTGTAACCAATCCATGTTCATCAATATAAAATTGAACAGTTATGGTTTGCTTACCTTTAGTGTTAATTGCATCAAACTTATCTGCATTAAATTTTTTCTGAATAAAAGATTTTATTTTTAAAGACATACAATTTCTTTTATCAATATTTGAAGATAAATTTTCACAGCCTGGAAAAACCGGAACATGCTCTACTCCAATTACATTATATGATTTTTTTTCCATCTTCTTGGAATTAGTTGCAGGTTCTTTAGGAATTATATCCTTATCATTATCTGGCTCATTTATGTCTGAAAGATCTGTTTCTAAATCAGAAGTGTTTTCAGCTTTCTTAATGATATTAATAACTTTAGTTTTAGTTTTTGGTTTTGTAATTGTTGCTTTCTTTTTTTTAATCTTAATTGGCTCTTCTAATCTATAGTTACACAAAAGAGGTTCTTCCAAATAATTAATTTCTGGAATAATCATCGCTTTTTCTTTAATTTCAAATTTAGTTTGCATAACAGAATAAACTATTAACAGACTAATTATTAAACTCAATTGAAAAAACAGTTTTGAATTCCATTTAATATTAACACTCTTTTTATCGTCTCTGTTAGACAATGTTTTTGGTTGGTCATTGTTTAAATTGTTCTTAGATAATTTCATAATGTGAATATTTAAATTTAATATATTCTCATATATACAAGGGCTATGCCAAAAAAAATCCCGCTTCTAAAAAATAGAAGCGGGATTAATATTTTATAATTTATGCTATTCTAAAATTCTACTTGGAATAAGATTGGTAAAGAATATAATACACCTACAGCTTGACCTCTTTGTTTCCCTGGAATCATTTTAGGCAAAGATTTTACAACTTTAATTGCTTCTTCTTGTAATTTAGGGTGAGGAGCTCTTGCCCTAACATTAACAACGTTTCCGTTCTTATCAATCTTAAATTGAACAGAAATTCTTTGTCTTCCTTCTAAACCTAAATCTCCAGCAAGTTCAGTGTTAAATTTTTTCTGAACAAACTTTTGAATTTTTTCAGACATACACTGTTTCTTCTCATTATTGTTCTTTTTCTTTTCACATCCTGGATAAATTGGCACATTTTCAATTACAGCAAAAGGTACATCAGCTATTTCTTCATCTACAGCTTCATCAATTTCTTCAATTTCCACAATTTCTTCCTCTTGATCTACTTCTGCAGATTCAATAACCGTTTCTTCAATATCAGCTTCATCTTCAACTTCCACAATTACATCTGGTGCAGCTGGTGGCGGTGGCGGTGCTGTCTCTTATACACATCTCCGAGCCCACGAGACTCCTGAGCATCTCGT
>OLHJ01000092.1_pt1 | contig 34116 bp, 29 predicted proteins | sample 1609491 | NCBI WGS metagenome assembly OLHJ01 (sample SAMN05416861, study PRJEB24817) | seawater metagenome | isolation source: Sea water | place: Canada:Atlantic | collected 2013-11
TCTACACAGAGTAGATCGTCGGCAGCGTCAGATGTGTATAAGAGACAGTACTTAATCCCCATTAAGCATTTGCAACCTTTATTGCAGAAACTACTCCCCCATTACAGCGCTCTTGAAATTAATAAGAAGCGAGTTTTTACGTATCACAATACTTATTTTGATACAGAGCAACACGATTTTTATCATGCACATCATCAGGGGAAATTAAATCGCTATAAAGTGAGGCATAGAAACTACGTTGATAGTAAAAGAGGATTTTTGGAGGTTAAGTTTAAAAATAATAAAGGCCGAACTATAAAATCTAGAATTGAATCAACTGATGCCAATGTAACCGATTTTGCCCAGAAAACATTTTTAGATAAAAAACTAGATGAACGTTTTTCTTCTTTAAAGGCATCTCAGTGGGGTGGGTATGAGCGAATAGCGCTGGCAAATGAAAAGTGTGGTGAGCGTTTAACACTGGATATGAATTTAACGTTTCAATCCATGGATGAATCAACGCGTGTTAGTTTCCCAAAGTTTTTTATTGCAGAGCTAAAACAAAATAAGCATGACCTTCAATCACCGTTTGCACAAGAAATGTCAAAAATGGGAATTCGACCCAATAAATTCAGCAAGTACTGCATGGGCTGTGCAGTCATTAGCCCCATGTTAAAGCAAAATCGTTTTAAACCTTTAATCACCATGATTAATAAATTCACCTAATAATTAAAATTTTAATAAGGGATACCCATATGTTCTCAACCCTAGACAGCGAATTTCTATTTAAACTGTCGCTCAATACACTGTCCATTTGTTTATTGGTGCTTGGCTGTTATTTACGTGGTTTTTTTAAAGTAAAAGGAGGTAACAAAGAACACGCCACTTCATTTATTTTGTTTGCAGTAGGGGTGTTTAGTGTGACTTACCTATTGCATTCGGTGGATATATCCATGGGGTTCGCATTCGGATTATTTGCTGTTTTTTCAATGCTCAGATATCGCACCGAGTCTATTTCTGTTAAAGAAATGACTTACCTCTTTATGGTGATAGCAGTGTCGTTATTATCGGCTGTGGGTTCGGCCAATCTACTGGAATTGGCACTTCTACACAGTGTATTCATTTTAAGTGCGGTGATGTGTGAAAGGGTACTAAGTAATGAAGGCTGGTTAGAGCAAGTTATTCAGTATGAAAAAATTGAGAATATCACGCCAGATAAAGAAACAGAGTTGATTGCTGATTTGAAAAGACGCACCGGTTTAAATGTGGTGTCAGTGAAAATTACCCATATAGATTTTTTAAAAGACAGTGCTAGCTTATTGGTTCAATATTCTTTACCCCAGTCAATTGGGAAACTGGCAGCTCAATCCCCTTCAAAATTATTAAGTGCACAGTAATTTTATAATTTACAGGGGTAGTGGTGATGAATGATATGAGAAATAGGTGGTCAGTACTTGGTTGCGTAATATTCGTAGCCATACAGGCAAATCAAGCGGTGGCAGGTGAAAGCGATGTGGGGAAAACACGCCTGAGTGGTGTCATTATGTTGGATTACGCCTTAGTAGAGGGGGTTAATCGCGATTCAGAAACCAATAGTCGTGAATTTAATTCTGAGGTGAGAAAGGCACGAATCGATATTAAGCATCAACTCAATGAAAGTTGGTCGGCAAAACTGCAGTTAGGGTTTAATGAAGAAGACGGTAGTAGTGAAGTAGGGGATGCCTATATCCGTTATAGGGGACTTAATCAGGCTGTTCTCACTATGGGGCAATTTAAAGAACCCTTTGGTTTAGAGAACTTGACCAGTTCGAAAAATACCACTTTTTTGGAACGCTCCATGGCAACACGGGCGTTGTCATCGGGAAAAAACCAAGGGGTTATGTTATCAGGGTCACCCTCTGATTTTACTTGGGCATTTTCTCTTATGGAAATAGAAAATGAAAACAAAGAGGCGGCGCCCTATGCAGTAGACGGACGCTTTACTTGGGCGCCAATAAATGACACGAAGCAAGTGCTGCACTTAGGTGTTTCCACATCGCTGCGTAAGTTGGATGGCGAGATCTTTGAGATTGATGAGCGAATTGAATTACACAGCAGTGAAAAAATCATAGAAAGCGGCGAGATTGAGGTGGATCAAATGCAGCTTAATGCATTAGAGCTAGCGATGGTTAAAGACGCATTTTCTTTTCAAGTGGAGTATTTAAGCGCTGATATTGAGGCAACTGAAAGTAGTAATGATGTGATGTTTGATGGCTATTATTTGCAGGCCAGTTTCTTTTTAAGCCAAGATACAAGAAGGTATAAAAAGGGTGTTTTTACTGGCGTTAAGCCTGCTTCCCATGACGGAGCTTGGGAGTTGACGGCTCGTTATAGTGAACTCAACACTCAAGATGTGGCGCAGGGCAACAAGGTAAATACCACCACTGTTGGCTTAAATTACTATTATGATCAAAACGTACGTTTAATGACAAACTTTTTGCATACTCAGTCAAGTGAAGAGATAAATGGCAGTGATACAGGCAATGCGCTTGCTTTTCGCGCTCAGTATATTTTTTAGATCTAGAGGCAATTGTGTAAATACTGAGGAATTGGCTTCGCAAAGCTGAATAACGAGCTAATTCCCGTTATTCTTATAATAGCCTCTAACACTCATCTTCTAAAGAACTTGGTCAATCAGCAGTCTAATGATATTTGGTATTCGCTTTAAACTCTTTTCAATGCTCTTGCTGGCCACCGGTAGTGTGGTTCTGTGCATGTATTTTGTGATGCTTTGGAGCTTTGATCGTGGTTTTCTAGATTACGTGAACAAGCAAGATCAGTACAAATATCAAGCTTTCTCAGAGGCCTTAGCAAAGCAGTATCAGGAGCATAAAGGCTGGCAGAGAATTATGAACAGTGGGCGTTTATGGGAGTCTTTACTCAATGAACACTTTGGTTTGCCCGGACATTTAAGGCCTTCTTTAGCAGAGCGTGATGGCTTAGGCCCTCCGGGGCGCCCCCCGAGAAGACTTAAGGATGGATCAGGTAAAGGAGGCTCAGATTTCACAGGAAAAGGTGATCGCTCGAATAGAGAGCGAAAGCGCGATGGCAACCGTGGTCGAGGCCCGGAGGGGCGTTCAGGTGGCCCTAGGAACTTTGAAGGTCGTAAGCGAGGCGCTTGGCCGCCACCTATGGGGGTTGACGATATTGCTCGCCCACTTTTACTTGCTTCAGACAAAACCGTTTTGCATGGACGAGCAAGAGACCTTTCTGATTTAACCCTTTACCCCATTTTAGTGGAGGATGAAGTGGTGGGTTATGTGGGGCAATTAAAGCGCAAGCAGTTATCTGATCAGTTGGATCTTTTGTTTGTGCAGCAGCAGTCGCAAGCCTTTATGGTGGTGGCGGTGATCATGGTGATCATTTGCGTATTAGCGGCGATTCCTGTGGCCGCTCATTTTGTGAAGCCCATTAAGCGATTAAGTGTGGGCACTCAAAGGCTCATTTCTGGACGTTATCAAACTAAAATAGACGTCACCAGTAAAGATGAACTAGGGCAGCTGTCTGAGAACTTTAATTCCTTGGCTAATACCCTTAAAGAAAATGAACAAGCTCGCCGACGTTGGATCGCCGATATATCTCATGAATTAAGAACGCCCTTGGCTATATTAAAAGGGGAAATTGAAGCCATTCAGGATGGGATTCGCTCATCAGGGCCAGAGGCAATTGCCTCTTTGCACTGCGAAGTGGAGCATTTAAATCATTTAATAAATGACTTATACGAATTATCCATGTCGGACATTGGTGCCTTAAATTATCAAAAACATAATCTTAACCCCATTGAAGTATTGGAATCCACGGTGGATTCTTTTCGTGGTGATTTTGAAAGTTCTGGCATTAATCTACAATTTTTATGCCCCCGTGTACTAAGGAATACTTGCAGCTTGTTCGCAGATGGCGCTCGCTTAAAACAATTGTTCAGTAATTTATTAAAGAACACATTAAGGTACACCAACAGCCCGGGCCATTTAATTGTAGAGGTCAGTGCCAATACGGAAGAGTTGATATTGACCTTTAAAGATTCAGCGCCCGGTGTAAGTGAGCAGGAATTAGGTCGCTTATTCGAGCGCCTTTATCGTGTGGAGGAATCTCGAAATCGGGCCACCGGAGGGGCCGGCTTAGGATTGTCTATTTGCCAAAATATTGTGACAGCTCATGAGGGCAGTATTTTTGCGAAGAGTTGTGAATTGGGTGGGATTTGGATCACGGTTGTTTTACCCTTTACGCATTCCACAAAGAATGTGTAAATCAATAAAGGTGCAGTGATATGAGTCAACGTGTATTGATTGTTGAAGATGAACCTAAGTTAGCCAGCTTGCTGTCAGACTATTTACAGCAGTCAGGTTTTGTCACTGAAAAAATTGATAATGGCCTAGAAGTAGAAAGTTGGGTTAAAGAAAATTCTCCAGATTTAATATTGTTGGATCTCATGTTGCCAGGTAAAGATGGGGTTGAAATTTGTAAAGCCATAAGAGGCTTTTCTAGTGTGCCCATTATTATGGTGACGGCTCGAGTGGAAGAGGTGGATCGACTGTTAGGCCTTGAGTTGGGTGCTGACGATTATATTTGTAAGCCTTTTAGTCCACGAGAAGTGGTGGCCAGAGTGAAAGCTGTACTAAGGCGACAGCAGGGTGGAGCGATTAGCCCGTTGATACGCGGAATTGTGCTGGATGAATCCCGTTATAAAGCCAGTATTGCAGGTCATGAGTTAGTGTTGACGGCGGTGGAATTTCAATTGTTGAATATTTTGTTCACCGGTCAAGGTAGAATATATTCTCGAGAGCAATTGATGGACCATATTTATTCCGATAATCGTGTGGTAAGTGATCGCACCATAGACAGTCACATTAAAAAGCTGCGTAAGCGTATTAGTGAAGCGGTACCGGATAAAGAAATTATTCATTCTGTTTATGGTGTGGGTTATAAACTGGAAGAAAATATTTAACTGCCTTTTTAAAAGCCTGCTCTCAGGCTTTTTTTATGTCTCTCAATTTCAAAACGCCTTCGTGTTCTTTTTAAAATTCAGTGTAGACTTTTTATGCCTGTCTTCGTTGTTTTAAGTAGGGGCTTCTTATGGGGCTAGGTCGGAAAATATATGGGTTGAAATTGATTTTTCATGAGGGCTAAAAACGTGATGATTTTACTTGGTAAGTACAATGTAAGGCTTTTAACTTGGGCTTTGGTGATCAGTGCAGCCATGCTAACGGGTTGCGCTCATCATAATCACCATGGAGGTAAACACAGAACGAAACATTTGAGTGTTAACCATGTGGCCGTACCCATCGCGGCCCCAATGGCGCGAGTGAACGTTAGAGGGGTTCGACCCCATAAAAATTCTATCTGGGTGGATGGCTACTGGGGGTGGGATGGAAATAAGTATGTATGGCTAGACGGTTATTGGCGCTCTCACTCCACAGGTAAAATCTGGGTGGCAGGGCGTTGGAAGCATCATAGTAGAGGCTGGGTATGGGTGAATGGCCGTTGGGGCTAGCCATGATGGTGTGGGCGTGTTGATTTGTTGAGAAGCTATAAGGCAAGCAAAGCCTGCCTTAAGAACATTATTTTTCGTTTAATATTTGAACTTCTACCATTAAGTCATTACTGAGTTTTTCTAATTGATCGCGCACATCATCCATTTCTAGTTGCTTGGGTAGCTCGGCGCGGGCTTGTGTTTTAAATAATGCTTCAGCACTCATGGCGGCACTTTCAAATTGTGTGGTTAATTCCAATACGTTCACACCTTGACAAGCGAGGGCTTGGGCCACTTCTTTTACGATACCTGGGCGATCATTACCCACAATGTTGACTTGTATTTGTACCGACTGCTCACTTTTTTGTGTGTGAGCTTTATCTTGTTTTATATTGATGACCCAACCTTTATCTTGCAGTGCTTCAAGGGCTGTTTGTAATTCTTGTGCGTGATTGTTACCCACTTGAATTCTTACTATGCCTGCGAATTTTCCCGCAAGATGAGACAGGCGACTTTCTAACCAACTACCTTGATGTTCGGTAATGACACTTGAAAGGGTTTCAATTAGGCCAGGGCGATCATCGGCCATAACGCTTAATATGAAAAATGAAGACATAAAAAAACCTCGATTATTATTTTTATGGACTAGACACTATAGCCCAACTGGATGTGCCCATAATAATGCTCAGTAGCGGAAATGCGCAATGATATTGTGCGGTTACTTGACTAAATATTCCTTCTAAGCAGTTACTTGCTGATCAGGCTTGGTACTTAAATTACTAAGCCTTACTTAACATGTCTAAACCCTTGGGGAGGCTTGTGAGAATTAGGCCCTTCTGATTTACTTAGCTCACTAATAAAAATACCTATAAAGGCGCGACATGACGCAGTATTTGATGGCCATTGACCAAGGCACCTCCAGCTCAAGAGCAATTATTTTTAATGAAAAAGGGCAAGCTGTTGCTCAATCTCAACAGGAATTTACTCAGTACTTCCCAGAAGACGGTTGGGTTGAGCATGACCCTGCTGAAATTCTTGTTTCTGTTTTAGACGTTTGTAAAAACGCCTTAAAAAAAGCCAACTTAACCGCTAACGACATAGCTTCCATAGGCATCAGTAATCAGCGGGAAACCACGGTCATATGGGATAAGGAATCAGGAGAGGCGGTTTATAACGCGATTGTTTGGCAAGACCGTCGAACGGCTGATTATTGTGCTGAATTAAAAGAAAAGGGATTAGAAGAGGGGGTGAACGATAAGACGGGTTTATTACTTGATCCGTATTTTTCGGCTACAAAAGTAAAATGGATACTGGATAACGTGGCCGGTGTACGAGAAAAAGCAGAATCGGGCCAGTTATTATTTGGCACCATAGATTCTTACCTTTTGTGGTCGCTTACCGGAGAGCATAAAACCGATGTCACTAATGCTTCTCGAACTCTTATGTGTAACATTCATTCATTAAGCTGGGATAAAGAGCTGCTGACACTCTTTAATATTCCTGAGCTGTTGCTGCCTACGATTCAACCCTCCAGTTGCGTTTTTGGTCATACCCATGAAGCCTTATTTGGCTCGTCTATTATGGTGGGAGGGATGGCAGGAGATCAGCAAGCGGCATTAATTGGCCAAGCTTGTTTCAGTGAAGGCATGGCTAAAAGCACTTACGGCACTGGCTGTTTTATGATGCTAAATACGGGTGAAAAGCCTCGTAAAAGTGCTCACCGATTATTAACCACCGTCGCCTATCAGATAGGGGATGTGACGCATTATGCTTTGGAAGGCAGTATCTTCATGGCTGGAGCCACTATTCAATGGATTCGTGACGGGTTAAAGCTTATTGAAAATGCCAGTGAAACATTAGACATGGCTCAGTCTGTGGGAGCCAATAATCATGTTTACATGGTGCCAGCCTTTACGGGTTTGGGTGCCCCTTATTGGGACCCTAATGCGCGGGGCGCCATCATGGGCTTAACAAGAGATACTGGTATAGCTGAAATCGTCACCGCAGGACTTCAATCCGTTTGTTATCAGACTAAAGACTTATTAGAGGCCATGGCTAAGGACCAGGTGACCCCATCACGCTTGAGAGTGGATGGTGGCATGGTGGTGAATGATTGGGTAATGCAGTTTTTATCTGACATTTTAGATTTACCCATTGAGCGCCCTGTGGTCACAGAAACTACGGCGTTAGGGGTGGCTTATTTAGCTGGCTTAAGTTGCGGGTTGTACGAGAATCTTGAGCAAATCAGTGAGCTGTGGGCTCAAGAGCATCAGTTCTCCCCTGAGTTAGAAGTGGATAAAAGAGAGCGGTTATATAAAGGGTGGCTGGATACGGTTAATCGAGTGAGGACAGCCCCTTAATGATTGCAAGTAAGGGTGTTGGGGGCGCGTCACTCTTACCTTTGTGGGTTAGTAATTATTCAATGATTTGAAGAATACTTTTTTTATAGCGATTGCGTTTCGGGCGTATCTACCTTGCTTGCAAGGGAGTAATATGCCCCACAATAAAAACAACGTAGTTATCAAGGAATGGTGACCATGCTGCAGTCTAAAAAGCAGTCGCTTAGGTTACGTCGGGCCATGCTGGCCAATATTGGCGTGTTTTTAAATATGTTCTTGTGTTTGTTGGCCGTTTTTTTGGGATATACAGCACTGGATTATCAGCGCGTTTTTATCCTGTCTTTAGGTGTGTGGCTTGGGCATAGCTGTTTAGTGATGCTGATTGCTTTTAACCTTAATTTAAAATTCACCGATGCCAGCCTTACACTTCCCCAAATGCTATGGGTGATCGTGTCGTTAAGCCTTACCATGTTTTATCTGCAAGATATTAGATCATTAATGTTAATGGGCTTTTTATTGGTAATGTCGTTTGGAGCCTTTCGGTTAACGTTAAAAGAATTTTTCTGGGTAACGTTATTCACCATTGCTTGTTATTTAAGCAGTCTTTACGCTGTGTTTGTTTATCGCCCCAATGAAGTGCAACCTAGCCAAGAACTTTTTATTTTTATTGGTTTTGTGGTGTCGTTAATTGGTTTTGCCTTTATGGGAGTGGAATTAAGTAACTTACGCAGTACGTTAAGTAAGCGACATAAAGAATTACAAAGTGCCTTTTTAAGAATTGAAGAATTATCCATTACCGATGATCTAACGGGGTTATTTAATCGGCGTTATCTTATGAGGGTTTTAAATAAACATAGGGCGTTGGCCAATCGCAGTGATTACAATTTTGTGGTGTGTTATTTAGACTTAGATCATTTCAAAAAGGTGAATGATCAATTTGGGCATCCCTATGGCGATAAAGTTTTAGTCGCTTTCTCAAGGTTGATTAATACTTGTTTACGGGAAGTGGATATTGCAGCGCGAATTGGCGGTGAGGAATTTGTTTTAGTTTTGGCCAATACCCAATTAGATGCCGCGTATAATGTTTGCAAACGAATAGCTGAAAAATGGCTGGCAGAAACCTCGCAAAACGAACCTTTTTTACCCTTAACCTTGTCTACGGGCATTGCTGAATTTAAATTCACTGAAACCATCGAAGAAACTTTGGAAAGAGCTGATGGGTTACTGTATGAAGCTAAGAACAATGGACGAAATTGCATTGTAATGGAGCAGCAAGAGCAACAAGTGCCGCTTAATTTTGAAATACAATGACTCGTTAAAAATATCGCCTAATGCTCAGCCAACTTTGAAAATGTGAGTAAACCAGCGAGTCATGATTAAGGTGCACTGTTTCAGACTGCCCTTGTAGTAAGCTGCTGAAATTAATAGATAGGTTTGGCGCTAAATACCAATAGGGTGATAAATAATAGCGATAATGCCACTGAAGATGAAAGGCCATTTTAAATACTTGGCTTTCTGAAGTGGAAAGGGCGCGATGCCCTGTAATTCCATTGCTGAAATCAGACTCTTGCTTCCCTATATTTAAACGCCATTGAAAGTTTAGCCCTCTGGTGTCTTTGTTTCGGCCAAATAGTAAACTGGTTCCGGTGAATTTTCCGTCAAAGTAGCTGGCGGTTGAGGTGCTTATTTCTCCTGCCACTGGACTGGTTTCTTGGGAGTAACTGATACCAAATAAATTCATGGCACCTATATGTTCGGATGATTCTAGCCAATAAAAATTAATTTGTTGAAGCTGGCGTTCTGTGGTGATGGTGCTTTGGGGATTTAAGGGTGTCTCGGTGCCCTCATTGCCTAAAAAAGTTTGGGCATCACTGAGGGTGGTTTGGAAGTCTTGTTTCATCCAGTGTATGTCAAGCCATGTGCCTTGATGCTTGTGCCATTGATATAAGGGAATCAATCCATTTATAGATAAAAGATTAGGCCCTTGTTTTATTTCTGCTCTTATTCCCCGAGCCCACCACCCAGTGGGCTTGCGTCGCCAGCGATGAGTGTCTATTTTTGCACCAAATAGGTTGCCTTGTTGTTCTGATGAATCAATTAGGTAAGAGTGCTCGCTCGTTTGGTAACCGCTGAAAACCGAGATGTACTCGCCCTTTGCTGTAGAGCTTAAAAGTAGGGTGATAACGGCAAAAAAAACAGGTATGGCTTGAATCATGGAGTGTATATCGGCCTAAATCCCATAACAAATAGGCGTATGTTACATAAAATTACAAAACTACTTAGTAACGAAACGATAACTATCTTTAAATCTGGTTATATTGTACGAATCAACTTTTTATGAAAGCTGAGCATTGTGTGACTCCTTAGAGTACTTATTGGCGCCGTATTGGCGCCTTTTTTTTGCATTAAATTCCTATTTAAGTGCTTTTTTGGCTGTACTAATCAATAGTCTGTGTTTACACTTCGCGAAAAATTTCTGAAAGGTTTTTTGCATGACTCAAGTGACTGAGCCGCACGCGAACTCTGGCCCTAATAAGGTCTTAAGTTGGCTGCTATTGTTAGCGGGATTGTATGCCATTCTACTGTCTGTAGGCATGGTTGGAGCGGGTTTTAAATGGGCTTCAGGCGGTACAGAGGGGGCTAAAGAACTTTTCGCCTTTGCGACTAATCCTTTTCTTTCTCTACTTATAGGTATTCTAGCTACTGCATTAGTGCAAAGCTCGAGCACGGTAACGTCGGTAATCGTGGGTTTAGTAGCGGGCGGTATGCCCATAGAGGCAGCCATTCCTATGATTATGGGTGCCAATATCGGTACCACCATCACAAACACCTTGGTAAGCCTTGGGCATGTGAGAAAAAAATCAGAATTCCGTCGCGCTTTTGCTGCTGCTACGGTGCACGATTTCTTTAACCTAATGTGTGTTGCCATCTTCTTGCCGTTGGAAATCCTCTTTGGTTTCTTCGAGAAAGCCAGTGCTTGGTTGTCGGCCATGATGATGGGCGGTGATTCCATGAGCATAAAGGGCTTTAACTTTATTAAGCCTTTAACGAAACCTGTCATAGGTGAAGCCAAACACTTTTTAGCGTCTATTATGCCTGATAAAGCGGCAGCCATTACGTTGGCTGTGCTGGGTGTGGTGCTGATATTCATAGCGATTACCATCATTGGTAAAGTGCTGCGTAACTTAATGGTTGGGCGTGCTAAGAAAATTTTACACGGTGCCATTGGTCGTGGACCCATTAGTGGTATCACCAGTGGAGCGGTTGTAACGGTATTGGTGCAGTCTTCTTCAACCACTACCAGTTTGATGGTACCTTTAGTGGGCTCAGGCGTTTTTAAACCTAAAGATATCTATCCGTTTACCTTGGGTGCCAATATTGGTACCACCATTACTGCGCTATTAGCAGCTACCGCTCTATCAGGAGCCGGCGCCATTGTGGGTTTACAAATTGCGCTTGTGCACTTGATGTATAATTTCAGTGGTGTCATTGTTATTTATGGTCTGCCATTCTTGAGGGATATTCCTCTTAAAGCAGCGGATCGATTGGCTGAGGTTGCTACCGAGCGCCATTCTCTGGCAGCATTGTATGTGTTAACCGTGTTCTTTTTGATTCCCGGTTTGTGTGTGTTTGCAATGTCGGCATTAGGATAAGGAGAGTCTCATGGGTAAAAAACGTATAAAGGAACTGCAAAAGCAGGTGAAAGAAGCCAAAACTACCTTGGCCTCTTTAGAGAAAAAGACTAACAAGAAAATTCTTAAGGCACAGCATAAGGTGATTGAGGAGCTAGAAACGCTCATTAGCCAAGAATCCTTGCGCCGTGAAACCTTGCTTGAGTTAAGTGAGGAGGCTTGGCAGGAAGCAAAAGAGCTGACTGAAGGCGTTATAAATAAAGTTAAGGCATTACTGAAAAGTTAGTCTTTTATAAGTGCTCCAAGTAATGCTAATTAGATTACTCGGGGCACGACCAATTCCTATGTGGCACCTCTGTTGTTATTCAGCTATCCCCATAAACCACTTCCTATTTTCAGTGTGCTTAAAGTAAATTTGAGAGGCTAATTTTCGAACGCTTGGGTTCAGTGCATATAAATCCATTTGTAGTTTTAGCTCTTGTTTTAAGCCTTCATAAGAAAAAATTAGATAATTATCTTCATCATGAAACTGAACATTAAATTGATCGCTTATTTCAACCCCTTGATGTTGCAACTGCTTGGCCAATAACCTTGAGCAATTGCGTAAAGCCAAACGGCGTAAAATAGATGCAATGCTGTTCGCTTCGTTTAGGATCCAGCCATCTAGATAGAAATTAGGCTCTAGTTTTTTCCCCTTACTATAAAAACCCGCTGAAACTAAATCTGGCTCACTGGCTGTTCGGGGCACTTTACAGGACGATGGGTAAATGTAGTCAATAAGGGAGCTGTTGTCTTCAAGTACAGGCTTATGGGCGTTACATTGGGCCACTAAGCTGTTATCTAATATGACCTTAAATGATTCAGGCCAATATTGCAGATGACGCAGGTTTATACGTACTTTCTCTACTTTATTTTGACCTAAATGGCAGCGAGCGACATTTTCTGCCAAATTAATGGTGAGGTTTTCAGCCCATTGATCAAAGTAATAGCAGGCCTGTTGAGTAGCCATGACACCTCCTGTCGTTACAGGGCAGAGCAGCATGGGAAATGGAATAATGGTCCATAACGAATACTCTGCCTATTGGGGTCAATAATAGTATAGACAGAGTAATTGCAGAGCGAAGATATTTAAGGTTTTCTTTTGTATTTAAAGTTCTGTCTTTACGCCATTTCTTGGCTTACGTATTCCATGGCCACTTCATGATGGTTTTTGGTTTTGAATTTATCTAGAATTTTTACCAAAACCCCTTTTTCATTGATGATGAAGCTGGTGCGGTGAATGCCATCGTATTCTCTGCCCATAAACTTCTTTAACCCCCACACTCCGTATGAATCAGCAATGCTGTGGTCCTCATCGGATAGTAAGGTGAAGTTTAATTCATCCCGATCTTTGAAGCGCTTAAGGCGTGCATGGGCATCAGGGCTTATGCCAAGGGCCACCATATTAAGTTTCTTAAGCTCTTTTTGGTGATCTCTTAGTGCACATGCCTGAGTGGTGCAGCCAGGTGTCATGGCTTTAGGGTAAAAATATAGCAGTACAATTTGGCCGCGATAATCTTTTAAGGATACGCTGTTGCCGTTGTCGTCTAAGGTGGTGAATTTAGGCGCTTGTTTGCCAATATCTGGGCGAATCATGGTAGCTCCATTACAGCTCGCTATTTAAGCTGGGATTAAGGGTTGAGAGGCTTTATTTTAGCCTTTCAATTTCAGTGTTAACGCGGTTTTAGGCACGCAGCAGCAAGGGAGGATTTCCCCTTTGTTTATCCAGGCCATGGGTTCTTGTAAATAAGCCACTTCACCTTCTACAAGGTCTGTTCTACAGCCACCACAGTAACCATCTCGGCACTGATAGGGGACTTGCACACCTTGGGCTTCTAAGCTTTCTAGGAGCGTGTTGGCGTAGTGGAACTTAAGGGATTGCTCAACCCCATCCACCTTCATGGCATAAATGGGTTTTTCTATGCCTGTGAATTCCAGTTGAGGTTGCTCTTCTGGGGCTTCAGGATTATCAATGGGCAGGTACAGTTCATTTTGCAGTGTTTGACTGTTGGCTGGGCCCTGGACCGCGTCCCCTTCTAGGGCAAACTGATCAATGATGTCTGGTTCATTATCCAGTTTGAATGCCACTGGCTCTTTATGAGAGCCAGTGGGGCGATCTGCTGATGGGGTATCAGCAGAAAGGGCAGGGTGTTTTTGCTTCATAGCCAGCATACCTAGACTTGCCTATAGTTCTATGTCGCTAAAATCTTCAAAGGATACTTCGCTGTCAATGGCGCCCACTAAGTATGAGGTGATCTCAGACTCTTGTGGTGCCACTTGAACGTTGTCACTGACGAGCCAGCCGTTCATCCAAGGTAATGGATTGCGTAAAACACTGTAAACGGGTTCAAAGCCAATGGCGCCTAAGCGTTGATTGGCAATGTATTCAATGTATTGGCAAATAATTTCTTTATTCATGCCAATCATGGAGCCATCTTTGAAGAGGTAGTCGGCCCATTCTTTTTCTTGCTCGACCACATCTAAAAATATCTGCTTGCCTTGGTCGGCCATTTTTTCACTGATCTCGGCCATTTCAGGGTCGTCTGAGCCCGATCGCCAAAGGTTCAAAATGTGCTGTGTCCCCGTTAAATGTAGAGCTTCATCACGAGCAATCATTTTAATGATTTTGGCGTTGCCTTCCAGCAAGCTGCGCTCGGCAAAAGCAAAGCTGCAAGCAAAGCTCACATAAAAACGAATGGCTTCTAATGCGTTAACTGAACATACCGCAAGATAGGTTTTTTCTTTCAGAATACGCAGGCTTACTTCAACCGATCGGCCATCCACTTCATAGGTGCCGGCGCCTTGGCTTTGATAAAGCTGGGTGGTGAGGATCACGTCATCAAAATAGAAAGCAATGCTTTCGGCTCGTTTTAATATGGCTGGGTTAACCATGATGTCGTCAAATACTTCACCAGGGTTGGTAAATAAATTACGCAAAATATGGGTGTAAGAGCGAGAGTGTATGGTTTCACCAAATGCCCAAGTTTCTACCCAAGTTTCTAGCTCAGGCAAAGACACCAAAGGCAAAAATACGGCATTAACACTGCGCGCAGCCATGGAGTCGAGCAAAGTTTGGTACTTTAAATTGGAAATGAAAATGTGTTTTTCAGATTCAGAAAGGCTCTGCCAGTCAGCGCGATCTTTAGATACATCCACTTCTTCAGGGCGCCAAAAGAATGAAAGCTGCTTTTCAATAAGGTTCTCAAACGCGGCGTGTTTTTGAACGTCGTATCGAGATACGTTTACATTTTCACCAAAAAACATAGGTTGTTTTAAGGCATCAAATTTTTTGCGATTAAAGGTCTGGTAGGCCATGGTCTGTCTTTTTATATATGCAAAAGTTAAGGGTCGCGAAAATTTAAAACTTATCTCGGCCCCTCAAAAGTGGGCCGAGAATAAATATGCTTAAATTTTACAAGCGCCACCGGCACAACCGTCGTCTAAATCTTCTTGGGCGTCATCGGCACCATCACGAGTGTTGTGATAGTAAAGAGTTTTAAGGCCTAATTTATAAGACGTTAATAAGTCTTTGAGTAACTGTTTCATGGGGACTTTGCCGCCATCAAACTTACTTGGGTCATAATTGGTGTTGGCAGAAATAGCTTGGTCAACAAATTTTTGCATAACACCGACTAGCTGCAAATAACCTTCATTATTCGGACAGTTCCATAGCAACTCGTATTGATCTTTTAACTTGTCAAACTCAGGCACTACCTGCTTTAAAATACCATCTTTAGAGGCTTTCACACTGATGTAACCGCGAGGTGGCTCGATACCATTGGTGGCATTACTAATTTGTGATGATGTTTCAGACGGCATTAAGGCCGTTAGGGTTGAGTTTCTTAGGCCTGTGGTTTGGATTTCAGTACGCAAGGCTTCCCAGTCGTATTGCAATTCAGTGGTGCATACCTTATCTAGATCTTTTTTGTAGGTATCAATAGGCAAAATGCCTTGAGAATAGGTGGTTTCATTAAACTTACTGCATGGACCAAATTCTTTAGATAGCTGGTTAGAGGCTTTCAATAAGTAGTATTGAATGGCTTCAAATGTTTGGTGGGTTAAATCAATGGCTGAGCCATCAGAATACTTAACACCATTTTTAGCCAGATAATAAGCATAGTTAATGACACCAACACCCAATGTACGACGAGCCATGCTGGCAATTTCAGCGGCTGGCATAGGGTAATCTTGGTAGCTCAATAGGCTGTCTAATGCGCGTACAATTAGGTCAGAGAGCTCTTCCAGTTCATCTAGGTTCTCTAGAGTGCCAAGGTTGAAGGCGGCTAGGGTACAAAGTGCAATCTCGCCTTCTTCGTCATTCACTTCTTGTAGTGGCTTAGTGGGCAGGGCAATTTCTAAGCACAGGTTGGACTGACGAATGGGGGCGTGTTCTGGGTTGAATGGGCTATGCGTATTACAGTGATCCACATTCTGAATGTAGATACGGCCTGTGCTGGCACGCTCCTGCATTAGAATTGAAAACAATTCCATGGCTTTTATGGACTTCTTACGAATATTGCTGTCGTTTTCATACTTAACATACAGCTCTTCGAATTTTTCTTGGTCTTCAAAGAAAGCATCGTAAAGCCCTGGCGCATCAGATGGGCTAAACAGTGAAATATTGCCCCCTTGAATAAGTCGCGCATACATCAATTTATTCAGCTGAACACCGTAATCAAGGTGGCGAACACGGTTCTCTTCTACGCCTCGGTTGTTCTTTAACACCAATAGCGATTCTACTTCCATATGCCAGATAGGGTAGAAAAGCGTAGCAGCACCCCCTCGAACGCCCCCTTGAGAGCAACTTTTAACGGCGGTTTGGAAATGTTTGTAAAATGGAATACAGCCAGTGTGGAATGCTTCACCACCACGTATTGGGCTGCCCAGTGCACGAATACGACCAGCATTAATGCCGATGCCAGCACGTTGACTAACATATTTAACGATGGCACTTGAGGTGGCATTAATGGAATCTAATGAGTCACCGGTTTCAATCAGTACGCATGAGCTAAATTGGCGGGTAGGAGTACGTACACCGGCCATAATTGGGGTAGGCAATGAAATCTTAAAGGTGGATACAGCATCGTAAAAACGGCGAATGTAATCCATACGGGTGCTTTTATCGTAATTAGCAAATAAACAGGCGCCAATTAAGATATAAAGAATTTGTGGGCTTTCAAAAATCTCGCCGCTCACGCGGTTTTGAACAAGGTATTTACCTTCCAATTGCTTAACCGCAGCATATGCAAAATTTAAGTCACGGCTGTGATCAATGATGGTATCCATTTCATCAAAGTCAGCTTGGCTATAATCGGTAATTAAGTTGCGATCGTAGCGGTCGGTGTCCACCAGTTTCGCCACGTGGTTGTATAGCTTTGGCGGTTCAAATTGACCAAACGCTTTTTTACGTAAGTGGAAAATGTTCAGGCGTGCGGCCATGAACTGGTAATCGGGGGTGTCTTCTGAGATTAAATCAGCAGCAGACTTAATTAAAGTCTCGTGAATGTCCGATGTGGTAATGCCTTCCATCAACTGAATTTGTGCGCGTAATTCAACTTCAGATACAGATACGTTATCCAAGCCTTCGGCGGCCCATGTCAGCACCTTATGGATCTTATCTAAATCCAAAGGCGCACGATTTCCGTCTCGTTTTGTCACATGAAGAGTGCTGTTCATTGCTGGTCCCATACAAATAGCCGCCTATTACGCAAACTAGGTGGTTTTAAAAAATAAAAAAAACAGGAAATGTCTGAAAACTTAGTGGTCTGCCGTTTATTTCCCACCTCTTATGAGGCTTTTGGGTGGTTATAAAATAGGCGTCTAATACTGCGTTGTTTTCAACAAGACACATGATATGTGGTTTAGTTTTCAAATCAACCCCATATATAGTGTTTGGCACAGTCGAGCTTGTGGATAAAGTGTGTGTAAATGGTGGGTAATCATTAATGGTTAGTGGCTGTTAACTAGGTGGTCGTAGTCATAGCAATAAGGAGCTGTAAGTCTCTTCAATATGCTCTAGGATTAGACCCACAAAAACAAAAATAAAAATTCTGGCGTAGCCAGACTGAAAGAAAAATGATACGGACTGTTCACAAGGCCAACAAAGGTCTAAATTTAATAATAACCAGTATATTTAGCTTTTTAGGATGACATATGGATCAGCGCTCTAATACCGATGAAAGTTGGCATATATTAATCGTTGAAGACGATGAGCGCCTAGCCAATCTAACCCGTGATTATTTAGTATCCAACGGTTTAGATGTGCAGGTGGAAGGAGATGGCGCGGTAGCCGTTGAGAGAATAAAAAATGAGCAACCTGATTTGGTTATCTTGGATTTGATGCTACCAGGTGAAGATGGTTTATCTGTATGCCGTTTGGTGCGACCACATTATAGCGGCCCGATTATAATGTTAACCGCCCGAGATGATGACACCGATCAAATCGTGGGTTTAGAGATGGGTGCGGATGATTATCTTTCGAAACCAGTTCGCCCTAGAGTGTTGTTGGCGCGTATAAGCGCTTTATTAAGACGCTTAAAAGATGTGCAGCCATCTCAAGAGACTCAATTAGAAGGGGATGAACAGAACCGGGTTACCATTGCCAATCTAGTTGTAGATAACAGCATGCGTGAAGCCTGGCTGAATGAAGAGCCAATCGATTTAACCAGTGCCGAGTTTGATTTATTATGGCTGTTGAGCAGTAATGCTGGTCGGGTATTAAGTCGGGAAGAGATCTTCACCGCCTTACGTGGAATTGAATATGACGGCCAAGATCGCTCAATTGACGTTCGGGTTAGTCGAATACGTCCTAAAATTGGCGATGACCCATTGCAGCCTAAGAGAATTAAAACGGTGCGCAGTAAAGGTTATTTGTTTGTAAAAGAATTATAGCCGTGTGAAGGTTCTTTAAATTCTTAAAAAGCCTGATACTGGTATGAACGTCATTTTGGTGAAGACGAAATGACGTTCATCTTTTCTATAAAGCCCTGTCCTCAAGTATTAAAAAAAGAGACTTCAACTTATCCATATTTGAAACGCTAAGGAGAGCCTTATTTTTTCTCGTGTTTATTTAGGTGTGATCACCATTTTGTTTCTCGTGGCGCTATCCACTATTAGTTCTTTTTGGCTGGTGGGTCATGTGAATGAAAAGCAGCAAAAGCAAAACGTACTAGGTGGGATTTTATTACTGGCTGCTAAACAGGTTCAGCAGGAAAATGGAAATGTTGATGCGGTCAGTGAGTTATTGGGTGTGCCTTTGACAATAGGGCCCGTTGAAACCTTTCAATTGGGTCGAATTGAAGAAGAACGGCTTCGCCAAGGGGGGTTTCTGCAAAGACAAACAGATCGTGACACATTAAGCGTATTGGTGAAGGTAGAGGTAAACGAAAAAGACCTAATTTTGTCTGGCAGCTTCCGATTTTTTCGTACTTCCCATATTCGTGGCACACTTACCTTGATCCAAAAAATGCTGAAGCGTAATTCAGAAGCCATTACGCTTCTATCTAACCAGACGTTTTTACCCGAGTCGTTACCGCTTCGTATTCTTAGTCATTCAGAAGCTCAGTATTTAGATTTACAGGCTTCAAATATGACCGCTCCTAATCATGTGGCTAGGCGAAAAATAGACGGGGGTGAAGGGCGGTTTTACAGTTGGTTGCCTGAAATACAGCGTTTTATTGAACTTGGGCCCATTACGTTTAACCAAAACTTAACATTACAGTCTATTTTAGTGGTGATTGTTTTAGGGGCAATATTATCAGGGATTACCGTGTATTGGCTGGTTCATCGCTTTGAATTGAATTTACAACATTTAGAAAGAGCCAGTTCACGAATTGCTTCAGGGCATTTGAATTCAAGAGTGAAGGTGGCGAGCCCTGATGCCTTTGGGCGTTTAGGAGAAGCGTTTAACCGAATGGCAGAGCAAATACAGCGCTTAATGGGGGTGCAAAAAGAAATGATTCGGGCGGTGAGCCATGAGTTGCGAACGCCCATCGCCAGAATGCGTTTTGGAGTACAAATGTTAGAGGATTCCGCCACCGATAACTTTCTAGTGAAGCAAGTTCAAGACATGGACCAAGATCTTCAAGAGCTAGATGAATTAGTAGACGAGATTTTAACTTACGCTCGCCTTGAGGAAGGGGGGCCTATTTTAGAATTCAAAGCGGCTAATATGTTGGATCTTGTGGATCAAGTGGTGCAAGAGACGCGCCGGCGTACCGATAAAGTCGATATCCAATGGCACAGTCAAACCACCCAAACCGAGCATATCTTTAGCGACATTGAATACCGCTACATGCATCGAGCCATTCAGAACCTTGTGGGCAATGCTTGTCGATATGCAAAAGCAAAGGTCTTTGTGGAATTCAGCTTTGATAACGACATTTGCCGCATTGATGTAGAAGATGACGGAGAGGGCATTCCAGAAAAAGATTGGGACAGGGTTTTTTCACCTTTTACGCGATTGGACGACAGCCGTACGCGAGCTTCAGGAGGCTATGGCTTAGGGTTGTCGATTGTTCGAAGAATTATTTACTGGCACGGTGGCACGTCTTTAGTGGGCAGAAGTCGTTGGAGTGGTGCGAAGATGAGTTTGCTGTGGCCGAAAAGCCACCATGGTTATTGATGTCATTCCAGCTCTAAAGTGTAAGTGTTTGGTAAAAGTTTGGTGATCTTTCTGATTGTTTTTTAACCTAATAACAAACAGTTACAAAACCATACATTTACATAACAGATCTTTCAAACGAAAACCGACATTATGTTTTGGCGTTTCCCGAGAGGGGAATGCGGTGAGAATGTAGCGAGAACTTCGGTTCTACTTTAACCCGCCCTTAGTTGGCGGGTTTTTTTATGTCTAACAAAAAGCCACCCAGAAAAGTGACTCCTACTTGGTTTGGTTATGCGTGCTTAATGCCTTCAAGGTGTTGGTGGCATACTCGCTGGGCAATGTTTTTAAAGTCCTGAATGAAGGCGTTGTCTGCTTGTTCTGCTCGTACTGCTGCATAAAGCGTCCGCCATACGCCGTGTCTGCCTAACGGTTTCTCTAATACAAATCCTTGCTTCACATAATCGTGTACCGCCCAATTTGGCAAGCAGCTAATGCCGCGCCGACTGGCCACCAATTGCACCATCATCATGGTTAATTCCACTTGACGAATGCTACCCGGCTCAATGCCGGCAGGTGTCAGAAAGCACTGGAATATATCTAAGCTTGAGCAATCTACTGGGTACGTGATTAATGTTTCTTGGCTAAGGTCATGAGGCTCAATAACACTCTTTTCAGCCAAGTGATGATCAGGGGCCAATACCAGCATGGCTTGATACTTAAACAGCGGCATGTAATGCACGTTGTCATCATTTTGAGGGTCAGAGGTGACGACTAAGTCTAATTCGCCATTTTTCAATTTGGTTAATGAATCAAAATGAAAGCCCCCTAGCATGTCTAATTCCACTTCAGGCCAGTGGCCACGAAACTCATTTAAGGTAGGCATGAGCCAGTCGTAGCAGCTATGGCATTCAATGGTGATATTTAAACGGCCTTTGCGCCCTTGGCGAATGCGAGACAAATCGCGTTCTGTGGCTTCAATTTGCGGCAGAACCTTATTGGCTAATTCTAGTAAACGCTGGCCGGCTGGTGTGAATCGAACTGGCTTAGTTTTACGATAAAAAAGCGATTGATCTAGCCGACCTTCTAACTCTTTTAATTGGTGAGATAAAGCAGACTGAGTTAAGAATATCTGCTGAGCGGCCTCCACTAGGCTTCCTGTTTGATGAAGTGCCATCAGGGTTTTGAGGTGTCTTAACTCAATGTTCATTATTTGCCCTAATTCGTTGGTATTAGGGATGTATTAGAGACGTTATATTAGAAAAATTCAATAAAATTCTAAACATTGTGAGGGCTGCTCACTTAGAAGGGTTTTTTGTGTTCACCTTATCAGGAGACTAATGGCAATGAAGCCTTGGGGATTAAACCCTTTCGCGGGATTTTCTGAGACCTTGCTATTCAGGCAAGTTACAATGAGCCTCTTTTTTATCTGACCTATAATTTTATATGTTTTCTTTTTTTGAAAAGCTCATTGACCCATTTCCCACTGAAGAGCCACAACAATCCCCAAACACCATGTGGGCATTTTGTCGATATTACACCCGAGGCATGGGTTGGCCATTATTCTTTATGGCCGTCCTCACCGCGGTGATTGCGGCCTTTGAAGTGTATTTGTTTGGATTCATGGGGCAATTAGTGGATTGGTTGGTGGATAAAAACCCAGAATCCCTCTTAGAGCAACACGGCCCCATTCTGTATTTTGTGGGGTTCATGCTGTTGGTCGGTATGCCCTTACTGGTCTTATTGCATGCCATGGTGATTCACCAAGCATTAATGGGGAACTTCCCCATGTCTATTCGTTGGCTGGCCCACCGATATTTACTAAAACAAAGCATGGCATTTTATGAAAATGAATTTGCAGGACGCATTGCCACGAAGGTGATGCAAACATCTTTAGCGGTGCGTGAAAGCGTGATGAAATTGCTCAATGTCATGATCTATATTTTAGTGTATTTCCTTACCATGTTAGTGATTATTGCCCAAGCCGATACGCGCTTAATGATTCCGGTATTGGTTTGGTTGGTGCTTTATATCGTGGCCCAATGGGTGTTTATTCCTAAATTAAAAGATGTGGCCACCGAACAAGCTAATGCTCGTAGCGACATGACCGGTCGAATTGTTGATAGCTATACCAACATCAGTACCGTTAAATTGTTCAGCCATAGCCGCCGAGAAGGGGATTATGCAAAAGAGGGCATGGATAATTTTTTAAAAACGGTCTATTCCCAAATGCGTTTGGGCGTTGGCTTGAATGCCAGTGTTCACTTTATAAACTACTTACTGGTACTGGGTATTGGTGTGTTGGCTTTATCATTATGGAGCGAGCAACTTATTAGTATTGGCGCCATTGCGGTGGCCATTAGTTTGGCTTTGCGTTTAAACGGCATGGCCCAATGGATTATGTGGGAAGTGAGCAGTTTATTTGAAAACATAGGGACCGTGATTGATGGCATGGCGACTTTGTCACAGCCTCAACTGGTAACAGATGACGATGACGCACCAGTCTTAAATGTAGAAAAGGGTGGCATCACATTCGATGCAGTGGCTTTTCAGTACGATGAAAAACATAAAAAAGGCCTTTCACAACAATCGGTTTTTGAAAAACTGATGCTGGATATAAAGCCCGGTGAAAAAGTGGGATTAGTGGGCAGAAGTGGCGCTGGTAAATCTACTTTGGTGAATTTGTTACTGCGCTTTTACGATATTCAAGGAGGCAGTATCAGTATTGATAAGCAAAATATTGCTCAAGTGCAGCAGGAAAGTTTGCGTGCTCAAATAGGTATGGTGACACAAGACACTTCTTTACTGCACCGCTCAGTAAGAGACAATATTTTATACGGCCACCCAAATGCCAGTGAAGAAGACTTAATTAACGCCGCTAAAAAGGCTGAAGCTTATGATTTTATTCAAACCCTAACAGACCCTAATGGTGGTACTGGGTTTGATGCCCAAGTGGGTGAGCGCGGCGTAAAACTTTCCGGCGGTCAACGCCAGCGTATTGCCATTGCGAGAGTATTGCTTAAAGATGCACCCATTTTAATTTTAGACGAAGCCACATCTGCATTGGACAGTGAAGTGGAAGCAGCCATACAGCGCAGTTTAAGTAACTTAATGGAGGGCAAAACTGTTATTGCCATCGCTCATAGGCTCTCAACCATCGCAGCCATGGATAGATTGGTGGTGTTAGATGAAGGACGTATCGTTGAGCAAGGTACTCATCAAGCGTTAATTAAAACCTCAGGCATTTATAGTCAGCTCTGGACCCATCAGACTGGCGGATTTATTGGGGAATAACCCATAAAAGCCAGGCTGCTATATGCTATAAAAAGAGCTACGTGGCAGCTGGTTGGCTTGCACTCCTTTCTAATTCAGTAGGGCTATAAAACTGACTATTTTATAGCCCTAACTTGTCTAATGTAGAGACTTTTTACTGCTCAACATGGGCGTACACTTAACGGTATACGCCTCTGTTGGAGATGAAAAATGAAAAGGCTCTATTACTTAACCTATTCCGTGGACAGCACTGAACAAATTTCAAAAGATCTACATGCCCATGGTGTGAATGACTGGCGCTTTCATGTTGTCAGTAAGGATGAAGCTGGGTTGTTTAACCATCATGTACATTCTGCCAGCATTCTATACAGAACAGACATGGTTCGTTTTGTAGAGCGAGGGGTCATATTGGGCGGTTTAATCGGTTGCGCAGCTATTTTGCCTTTGGCTTTTAATAATGTGTTTACGCTTCCCATGGGTGCATGGCTGACCATGGGATTATTTAGCATGGTATTAGGGGCTTGGGTTGGCTGCTTTGGTGGGATTTCCAGTGAAAATTATAAAATTCGCCGTTTTCACGATGCCATTGAGAAAGGGCAATATCTTGTGATGATTGATGCGCCAAAGATTCAAGTTGAAGAAATTAAAGTGCTTATGCAGGCCAAGCATAGCGAAGCGCAACTTCAGCTGGAAGACTCAACCATCACTAATCCATTTGCTGGGATTGATGGCAAAGTCCACATTACCTAAATTTAATTCGCCTTTTAATTTTAGTTTAAAAGGCGAATTCCGAGTTAGGCATACTATAGGGAATCGAGTACCATTCTCTGCCTAAGAGGCAGTATTATGTTATTTATATCCCAACACGTATCCATTGACGAAGATGAAATAGAGCTCACCGCCATTCGTGCCCAAGGGGCAGGGGGGCAGAACGTGAACAAGGTTTCATCAGCCATTCATTTGCGCTTTGACGTGCAAGCTTCTTCTTTACCTGAGTTTTATAAAGAGCGATTGCTGGCTCTCAATGATTATCGACTCACTAAAGAAGGAGTCGTTATCATTAAATCTCAAGAACACAGAAGCCAAGAATTGAATAAGCAGGCCGCCCTTGAACGCTTAGTTATGCTTATTCAGCAAGCGACTATAGTGCAAAAAACAAGGAGGGCAACCAAGCCAAGCCGCTCTTCTCAACAAAAACGCATGAATAAGAAAACACAAAAAGGTCAAACCAAGCAGTTACGAGGCAGAGTGAAAGGTCACGATTGATTAAATTACCTGTTATTGAAAATCTACCGTGACATTTCTGCCATCATTAAACTCTAAATTTTCATATTGCCAGTTAAGTTTTTTAACGATTTTCTCAACAAGATTTAAACCCAACCCATAACCGTAATCTTCTGAGGTGGTATCGCCATCTAATGGGTTGTGGTTTGAGTTTTTAATGCTTACGCAGTAATGGTAAAGGCTAATGTCTACAGAGCCTTGTGTGGTGTATTGAAATGCATTACGAACTAAATTACTTAAAATAATGCGACAAGGTGTATGAGCTAGAAACACACTAAATTTAGGGATATTCAAGTGAAGGGTGACCTCTTTGCCTTGTAATAAGTATTCATTTTCTTTAATGATGCCGTGAAGTAAATTCGAAATATTGACTTCGCTTTTTACTAAAGATTGTTCGTCATCTCGGCCAAGCCATAAAAGGGTTTCGGTCATCTGTTGCATGTTAAAGGCAGCACGAGTAATACGCTCAACACTGGCTTGGGCTTTATTGTCCTTTAGTACCCGGCTTAATAGTTCAGAGTTGCTTTTTACCACCGCAATGGGGGTGCGTAATTCGTGACTGGCGTTTCGTAAAAACTCCTGCTCTTTATCCAGTACATTGGCGATACGCGTAAAGGTGGCTTGTTGTCGCTTGGCAATTCGATCTAACTCTTGAAAGCCAAAAGAGGGGGCTTGCTTGCCAATATCTTTTAACGTCAGGCTATCTGCCCAGTTGGCGAGGTCGGCCATGGGCTGAGTTAAACGCTTAATGATTAAATGCACTGCCCCCAATATGAGAATCAAAAACCCCAGGGCTAAAGGCCAGGTGAGTCGGAACATTGAGAGCACTTGTTCTTGCGCTTGAGGGTTATGCATAAAATCAATATTGATCTCGCGGGTGAGATAAAATAATTGGCCGTCAGATAAGGGCTGGGCGACCACAAAAGCCACAGTGCTGGGGGCACTGATGGTGGCTCTTTGGGGAGCAAAGAGTTTTACATCGCGCATTTCCAGTTGGGTTAAAAATTCTAATTCAGGAAACTGTGTTTTAACCCAGGCAGGTACCTGTTGCCAGCCCATGTAGCCATTAAAGTGAATAGAGTGAGGGATCTCAGGGTTTAGTTGATTTTTATAAGCTAGGGAAAAAGCCTGCATTTCTAAATTTAGGCTCATTAAATTTGATTCATCTAACCCCCTTACAAAATACCAGTTCATGATTAAGCTGTAGCCAATAATCACTAAAATGGCCACGATGCTTTGCCACTTTATGAGAAAAAATTTAAACGAATGCCGTTTTTTCATGATGTTAAATCAGCTTTGTTAAGTGATCTTAATAATTAAAGGTGTTCACTATTGAAAGCAATGCCTTGCCCTACCACAGTGTGAATTAATTTTATTTCATTTTCTTTATCGACTTGTTGACGCAATTTAAATAGGTGCACCTTAAGCGCGTCGCTGTCAGGCATGTTATCCCCCCAAAGTGCATGGGACAATTGGCTTCTTGAAACAACGCTTGGCGAATGACGCATCAAGGTTTCAAGTAAGATCCAGCCACTGGGCGAGAGTTGAATTTTACGTTGCTCGCGGTGTGCAAGTTTCTGGCTAAAATCCACGTCTAAACCATGTAACGACAGCTTGTGGCCTTGGCCATTATTGCGTTTGCATAATACTTGTACGCGAGCCACCAGTTCTAACATTTCAAACGGTTTTACAAGATAGTCATCTGTACCAGCGTTAAAGCCGGCTAATTTATCATCTAAAGTGTCTCTGGCGGTTAACATTAATACCGGCGTCGTGACGCCTTGTTCTCTTAGTATTTTACAAAAGGTTAGGCCATCCATGCGGGGCATGCTCACATCTAAAATCACTACGTCGTAGTGGTTGTCTTTAAGTAATTGTAAGCCCGCCACGCCATTGGCAGCGTGGTCACAGAACATGTTTTCTAATTCAAGATAATCAATAATGGTGGCGGCTAAATCTTGGTTATCTTCAACCAGCAACAAGTTTAATTTCATTCTGTGCGCCTTTAGTGTGAATAAGTATGAAAATATAAGGCTTAATGAAAGGAACTTGGGGTTTTCATTAAGCCTGCTTTTATTTAGATGCGCTTACTTTATAAAAAGCGGCATACATGACCGGCACCGCCCCTAACGTTAAGATGGTGCCAATGCCCAATCCAAACGCCAAAACATTCGCCATGCCATAAAAAATAGATTGAGGGTCTAAAATTAAAGGTAATAACCCCATTATAGTGGTGATTGTGGTCATGGCTATGGGCCTTAATCGTGTTAAACAGGCATTAATAATCGCTTGGTAGTCTTCAGTGCCACTTCTGCGTTCAATATCAATACGGTCTATGAGCACAATGGCATTGTTTATTATGATGCCGGCAAGGCTATAGATCCCCAGTGTGACCATGAAGCCAAATGGTGCATCCATTATGATTAATCCCAGAGCCGTACCAATCATAGACAAGGGGATGGTCAGAATAATCACCAGTGCTCGGCGATAAGAATTGAACTGAATGACCAGCAATACGATCACAATGCAAATGACCATGGGCATACTGGCGCCCATGGCTAGCTGAGCCTCGGCTGATTGGGCAATAACCCCATCGTATTCTATGTGATGATTAACAGGTAAGGCACTGGCAATGGCTTGCACTTTATCTTGCACAATGAGCTGTAAATCTTGGGCGCTCATTGAGGTGCTGGTGGCTAAAACACTGATGGTGCGAAACATATCTTCACGCACAATTTTCGAATACTGGCTTACGGGGCTCAGGTTGGCCACCTGCATAAGCGGCACAGACAAACTCGTGCTGTTGGAGTGTACGGTTACGGTTCGTAATCGGTCTAAATTAAAGCGCTCTTTTTCATTGGCTTGTAAGACAATGGGAATGATATTGTCATCTTCACGATATTGCGTGGCTTGGGCACCATCAAAAAAACCTTGCAATGCATTGGCAATATCATTTGATGTCACACCTGCACGGCGGGCTCGATATTGATCAACCTTAACCAATACTTTTACCGTGCGGTTCTCCCAGTCGGTGCGAATGTTTTTTGTGTTTGGAACGTCGTGCAGTATATCCATTATGGCTTGTGCACTTTCATAAATAACATCTTTGTCAGGCCCTTTTACTTGTATTTTTATCACGCTGGAATCAGAAGGACCGACAAACATGCGCTTAATTCGCCCTGACACATTAGGAAAATTTTCTATTACACCCTTATGAAGCTTCGCCACCATAAGGTCCATATCGACTTCATTTTTAACATTTACTATCACAAAGCCTTTATTGTCAGCAGGGTCCTCTGGGTTCAATGAGCTGACAAAGCGGGGGCCATTAAACCCGGCATAACCAGAAAAACTGTCTATTTCAGGAAAGCGTTTTTCGTCTTTTAACCACGTAAATATCTCTTTCATTTGCAGGTTGGTGGTGCGGGCTGATGAACCCTTAGGAAGGTCAATGTACATCATGACTTGTGCGCGATCTGAGTCTGGAAAAAATTGTTTCGCTACCTTCTCCAACCCTGCTATGGCTATTATAAATAATAAAACCAATGTGCCCATGAAAATCAATTTATGCCCGAGAACCCAATGCAAGAAGGATTCGTATTTTGCATAAAATCGAGCTGTGATACTGATTTTTTCTGAATCGAGAGGTGTTGCTTTTTTATCCACTTTAATAAAAAAATAACACAATAGCGGCGTAATACACAGTGCCATAAACCAGCTGGTTAAAAGGGTTATCAGAATTACCAATGAGACGGAGCGGGTAAATTCACCGGCAACATGCTCAGCGAGCATAAGTGGTAAAAAGAATAATATGGTGGTGACAGAGGAACTTAATAGAGGCAGGGCCAGTTCTTTTCCTCCTTGGCACATGGCATCGTAGCGCTTAATCCCGAACTCCAAACGGCGTTTAAAATCCTCAGCTATGACAATGCCGTTATCCACCAACAAGCCAAGTGCAATGATCAAAGTAGACATGGCCAATTGCTCCAATGCCATGCCAGCGATTTTCATGATGCAAAGAGTGGCTAGCATAACAAACGGCACGATGGAGCCGACAATTAAACCCGTGCGCATGCCTAAGAAAAGAACCACAACGATTAAAACAATGATAAGTGTTTGAAATACATTTTCTGACGTTGCATTAATTCTTCGTGCCACCTGAACAGATTGATCGGTCGCAATGTCTATTTGGTAGCCTATGGGCAATGTTCTTTGTATGTCGGTCACTTTAAGCTTAATAAGTTTAACAAAATCCAGAACATTAACGTCTTCTAGCATGGCCACCGAAAATAGAAGTGCAGGTTCGCCATTAAAATAGGCTGGCTGATGGGGAGGATCAATGAAGTCTCGCCTTAAAGTGACAATATCTTTAAGGGCTAGAGTACTTTGAGTGCCGGGTATGGTGATGAGTGTATTAGCAATATCTTCAAGGGAATTGAAATTCCCTGTGGGCTCGATGACTAAATTTCTGGCGCCGGTGTCTATTTGCCCTCCTGGACTAATAATGTTCTGGGTGCTTAACGCATTAATCAGCAGTGCTTGAGATATGCCTAGCTGGGCCAGTTTTGCACTGGGCGCTTCCATGTAAATGCGCTCATCCTGAGTGCCAATGATCTCAATTTTTTTGGCGCCTTTAACAGAATACAGTGTGTCACTTACGTGTTTTGCGATGGTGTTTAATTCACTTAAATTAAAACCTTTGCCTGTTAGTGCCAGTGTGATGACAGAAACATCGCCAAAGGAGTCATTGACAAAAGGGGTTTGGGTGCCCTGTGGTAAGTTTACGCTAGCCTGATTAACCTTATTGCGAAGGTCTTGCCAAATATTATCAAGATTAAAATAGCGATCATATATTTCCACGTGAATAGTGGATTGACCGGTTTCTGAGGTGGAAGTGATTTTTTTCACTTCTGCTACTTTGCGAATTTCTTTTTCTAATGTGCGGGTAATTAATTGCTCAACTCTTTCAGGCGACATTCCAGGATAAGAGGTACTGACAATGGCTTCGCGAATAGTCACCGTGGGGTCTTCTTGGGCGGGAAGAGTGAAATAGGCCACTACGCCATTTAACAATAGTAGGGCCAAAATCATAAAAACCGATTTACGGTATTCAAATGCTAACTTGGTTAAATTCATTTAGGCCTCCGTTAGTTAAAACGTTTAACGTGTTTGTCGAGTAAATTAACGTGCTGGCCATCTCGTAAAAATGGTACGCCAGCGATGGCAATGATTTCCCCATTTTTAATGCCGCTAGAGATGAGCACTTCATTATTAAGGATGTTCTCGACTTTTACGGTGCGTTTATATACGGATTGCTTGTTTGTATCATAAACAAATACATAGGCAGATTGATTAGTGCCAGCGCCAATGGCCCCCATGGGAAGACGGTAGATGTCACCGTGGTGGCCACTTATACCAACACCTTGGAAAGTAAAGTCAATTTCGGCAGTCATGCCAGCACGTAAATTGTCTAATTCTGATTCAATTAAAATGGTGACAGGGAAAGCATTGGCCGTTTGTGCGCGACTGCCAATTTCGGTAATGACGCCATGGCCTTTTTTATCAGGAAAAACAGGGAAGTTAATCGAAATGGCCATACCTTTTGATAAGTCACGAATAAGGCTTTCAGGTACTAATACATTGACTTCTAAACCGTTAATGCCTGCCACTTCAAAAACGGTTTGACCAGCGCCCACTTGCATAGAAGGCTCCATTAAACGCTTGGTTATTTTTGCGTCATAAGGCGCGTAAATAACGGTGTCTTGTAGATTTTTGTTGGATATATCCAGTTGAGATTTTGCTAAGTTCACTGAGCTGTTTGCCGACTCATAGGCCATTTGAACGCTGTCGTAGCCTGATTTTGAAATAAGGCCTTTTTCAGAAAGCTCAGAATAGCGCAAGTATTCATTATGGGCTTCGGCAAGAGCGGACTTAGCCTTGTTTAAATTGGCTTGTGATGATTGTTGGCTCATTTTGAAAAGACGCTTGTCAAGTGTGGCAAGCACCTCTCCTTTTTTTACCTTGTCCCCTAATTTAGCTGAAATGTGTTTTATTTTGCCTCCCACCTGAAAACTTAAATCGGTGGATTCAAGTGAGTGTATGGTGCCAGACAGGCGCCTGATTTGATCAAAGCTGCTGCTTTTAACCTCTATCCAATCAATGGGGCGAATGGTTTTGTCTTTTTCAATAGTGGTATCTTTACAGCCTGAAATCAGCAACACCAGAAATATGGCGGTTAATGTTGTGCGCATTGGCAACTCCCTAAAACTATTTGGCATTACGACAGAATAATCGGTGGCCAACAGTATGTGCCTTAGGGGGTTAACGTTTGGTTAAGGTGAAAGAGTGCTAAAGACGCAGGGCGTTGGGAGGTATTGAAAGAGCTGGGTAGGCGAAAGAGGGGATATGCTTAAAGCGACACATCAAAGGGATTGGCGTTATTCGGTATTAGATGTGTTTGATAACTTTTTAAATTTCACTAATACTTTTTGGGCCCGTAGCAATTTTTCTTTAATGCTAATGCTGTCAGGGCTGAGTTTTAAAGCCATTAGCCATAGGTCAACGGATTTTAAAATATTCCCTTGCCGATATAGTCTTGCAGCATTTTGGTCTAAGCTTTGCGCGTATTCCTGTCTGAGGTTTTGTGCTTGTTTCAGCGCTTTGTCTACTTGCGCTCCGTGAAAGGGTTCGTGAGATAGAATGTCGTGTACTTTCAATAATTGATCAAAATTTAAGGTGGAGACAGCGGTAGTTAATTGTCTGATTAAATCTTGCTGGCGATGAAGTATGGCTTTGTCATTAATGACGCTGAGGCCTGCATTGATGGCTTGTTTGATTTCGCCTTTACCCAGTTGACGATCAAATTCGATGGCTTTTTCATATGCTAATTGCGCATACTTGTAATCTTTTACACGCAAGGCTTGGGTGGATAATTGCAGCAGCTTTTCAGCTATTTGTTTTTTCTGTTCTTCAAGGTAATGGCTTTGGTTAAACCAATTGAAACGGTCATGATGAATTCGATTTGCCAACGCTTGTTGCCTAAATTGAGTGTCCAATAACTCAGCTTTAATTAAAAAAGACTGGGTGTTGAGTAGGCGCTCTTCATCTTTCTGAGCCAGGTTAATAGCATTTTCTAAGCCAGACAGGGAAACACCCTTAGGTTGGGTTTGTATTAAATGACGTAACGCCCCCCTAGCTTGTCCCCATTCTTGCTGACTGATAAGTAAATGAATAGTTTGACTTTGTTGTTTTAGGTGTTGCTTGGCTAGAGACTCAACCATGGCTAGCTGTTGCTGATCAAGTGGTTGTTGAGCGTGAATTTGCGCCATGGCCTTCTGGTAATTGTGCTCTTTAATAAGCTCGGCTGTGTCTTTGTACCAAATTTTTAAAGGTGTGCTGGTACAACCTGCCATACAAATTAAGCAAAAAAGTGTAAGTTGTTTAAAGCCTTTATACATATTCTTGCATGGCCTTTAGCTCACTTTCTTGCTGCATGAGTAAACGATTAAATTGCGGTGCTAAACCAATCACAGCATAGCCATTAATAGGGTGCTTTTTGCCTTTTACGAGAAAACTTTGGCAAGCTTCTGTGACTAATAGTGCCTCACAGGAGGAATGAAGATATATCTGTTCGCTGATAATGAGCTTATCAGGGCTGGCTAAATCACAAAGTCTTGCTGCCAAATTAACAGTATCACCAGTAATGGTAAACTGCATCCGTTCATGATCGCCAATAGCCCCTGCCAGCATTTCTCCACAATGAAGCCCAAGTCTAAATTGCAACGGCGGTAAGTTTTCTTTTGTGCGTTGTAAATTCAGCGATTCACTTAAACGAATAAATACTTGGGCTGCGCAAATGGCGTTGATTGGGTGCTTCGGGTCGTTCACATGCACTCCAAAGGTTAACATGGCACCGTCGCCAATATAGTTGTCTACGCTGCCCCAGTAAATTTTACTCACTTGGTGGAGCAAGGAATAATATTGGTTGAGGATATGGGCGATTTGTTGAGGGCTTTGTGTTTCGCTGAGCTGTGTGAAGCCGACGATGTCCACAAAAAGAACCGACCCGGTGACAGATTTAAGAGGCTTTTTGGCTTCCTTTAAGTCCGACAATATATCTTTGGCAATGTCTTTTGAAAAATAGGTATTGAACTTTCCTTCAATGGATTCTTTATCCCTTAATCCCTTTAACATATGTTTAAAACTTTTAATTAAATCGCCCACTTCGTTATTTTTTATAATAGGCAGATCGGGGTCAAGATCACCTTGTGCGACTAGCTGGGTGATTTCTTGTAATTGCTTTAAAGGCTGGGTGAGTTTTCTGGCAATAAATATACTGCTTAAGATGGCTAGAATACCAATGCCGAAAATAATAAGGGTTAAGGTATTTTGTGTTTTTGCCAAAGACTCGCGAATGATGTTGTGGTCTATTTTTAGCTGTATGAAGCCTGCTGTAATGTCGTGAAACAAAATGTTGGCTTGGTATATTTTGCTAAAAGGATTTTGAATCAGGTGTTTTCCCATGGCTTGGGCTACGGCGTTTTTCTTTTCATCTAATATGGCAATAGAATGAATATTTTCACTGCTGCGTACTAAGTTTTCCAGCATGGCCGATAAGGCTAAATGGTCATCGGCCATTAACATTTCCGCTGCGCTATTGGCTGCTTGCTGAGTAATGGTGTGAGCAAATGTGTCGGTTTGTTTTTGCACTAATTGCTGAAAATTAACTTGCAGGTAGCCCCATAAAACCCCTGAAGCAAGGCACAGCATAACGCTCATGGCCAATAACATTTGCCAAAAAAGTGGAAAGCGGACCTTGTTTAAGGAAAGCCTATTGATAACAGAAATTGAACTGGCCATGCTTCAAGAGTGGGTGTCCATTAATGGTTTGATACGGAATAGGGCATTGTCGAGACAACGCTATTAAACACTGAATTGATCTGGGCATCTATGAAGTATTGCTCAATTAGGCCCAATCGTCTCCGTAGTTGTGCAGCAGTTCTTCACCTTGTTGTATGTCCTTAAGAGCCACCACGGTAAAGTCATCATAATAAGCGACGTTGGCTTGTTTACTGTGGTTAATAAACTTGAGGTCATTTTCAACCTGAAATTTGTCCTGTCCGTCATTCATCCATAAAACATGAAGTCCATCATGGGAGACAGGCTTACCTTGTAAAGTGCCGATTACGGTATCTTGTTGGATGTCTTGGGCGGCAAATAGACCTTTACCATGCAATGGGCTGTCTTTTACAAGCGTGAGAGTTGTGATTGATTGAGTCATGGGTTATTCCTGAGGCTGTTCTTGAATGCCTAACAATGCATTCATTCCCAGCTGTACAAATTTCATCATATCCTGAATGGGTGGGTTTGGCGCAAAATAAGCAAGGGTAACAGGATGGGCCTGTCCAAACACTGTCTCTTATACACATCTCCGAGCCCACGAGACTCCTGAGCATCTCG
>OLHJ01000093.1_pt1 | contig 34022 bp, 28 predicted proteins | sample 1609491 | NCBI WGS metagenome assembly OLHJ01 (sample SAMN05416861, study PRJEB24817) | seawater metagenome | isolation source: Sea water | place: Canada:Atlantic | collected 2013-11
ATGTGTATAAGAGACAGGTCCAGAATCATTAACGTAGTTCATTTCGGCTTCTTTCATTAAAGCTGCCGATTGCAGCAAACTTAATTTGCCAGCTAAGTTTTGTGGAACGTTGATCGTACATTTTTTAATGAGTTCCTTATTCTGGCCTTTGTCGCCCGGCCCACCCAGTAAAAATACATTTAAATGAGTAGGTAGTCCATCAATTAATTCTACCCATTTATTCATTGGGTATTGTTTTGTAAACCACACCGAAGATGGCGAAATGGTAACGAACGGAAGATGCAGAAATTCTTCTATCGTTTGAGAGTCCATTTTTGACGGATATAATTTAGGTCTAGCGTACTGCGAATCCGAAAGAAATTCTATGAGTTTTTGATTTCGTTCTACTTCGTGGGTGCCATTTCCAATTTCATGTTGGGCAGAATGCGTGAATCCGAAAGAAAAAGGATTCTTTTTAAAACCCGAACGAATGGAAGCTCCCGATAATGCGGTTAACATCCCAGTAGCTCCAAATCGTTGTGTATTAATCACCGCATCATATTTTGCAGCACGTATTTTTTTTTGAAGTTGATATAGATTTCGGTATTTTGATTCATTTTTGTTCCAAACAATCAATTCATTAATGAACGGATGTGAGGAAACTAGGGATTCATTTCCTTTACGAACCAAGAAATCAATTTTTGCCTTGGGTAACGATTTATGTAACTTTTCCAGTAATGAGGTAGCTAAAATTACATCGCCTATGAAAGCGGTTTGAATTACTAGTATTCTTTGAGGAACTGATTTCATAGTTCTATTACACGGCTACGTTGAAATTTCTTAAAGCATCATTTAAGGATGTCTTTTTGTCCGTACTAGGTTTTCTTTTTCCAATAATTAGTGCCACAGGTACATTGTATTTTCCAGCCGGAAATTCTTTCTCAATGGTACCTGGAATTACTACCGAACGCTTAGGTACAACACCTTTATATTCAATAGGCTCTGGACCGGAAACGTCAATAATTTTAGTAGACATGGTTAATACAACATTAGCCCCTAATACCGCCTCTGTTTCCACTTTAACTCCTTCTACCACAATGCAACGAGATCCTATAAAGCAATTATCCTCAATAATTACCGGGGCAGCTTGAAGCGGTTCTAGAACGCCTCCAATACCAACACCTCCAGAAAGGTGTACGTTTTTTCCGATTTGTGCACAAGACCCAACGGTAGCCCACGTATCAACCATTGTTCCGTTATCAACATATGCGCCAATGTTAACGTATGAAGGCATCATCACCACATTTTCCGAGATGTATGCACCATATCTAGCAACTGCATGAGGAACCACTCGTACACCTTTTGCGGCATAGTCAGTTTTAAGTTTCATTTTGTCATGAAATTCAAAGGGACCTACTTCAATAGTCTCCATTTTTTGAATAGGGAAATAAAGAACTACAGCCTTTTTTACCCATTCATTTACTTGCCACCCATCCTCCTTAGGTTCGGCTACGCGTAATTCACCGTTATCAATTTGTTCAATAACTGCTCTTATGGCATCTTGAACTTCTGTTTCTTTAAGTAAGTCACGGTTATTCCATGCTTTTTCAATGATTTCTCTCATGATATATTGTTGTCCATTTTAAAGGCTGCAAAGGTAGGCGAGTAATAGATTTCGCCCACTAATAATGCCCTTAAGAATATGTTTTTTTTATGATTTATGCTTGAATTAGAAAAACGCATGGTTTTTTATGAAAAGAAGGATGCTGCGTAGTTTTCCATTCCGCAATATTTAGTGTCTTTATATATTCGTTTTCAGCCGTGGTGTCCATAGCCATGCACAATTGCGTTTCCGCGCGTAAGATCTTTTTTAAGCGCTCAAACATTTGTTCGTTACGGTATGGTGTTTCAATAAAGATTTGTGTTTGACCGGTTCTATTGGATGTCATTTCTAAATCGCGTAATTTTTTACCTAGCTCTTTTTCATTTACTGGAAGATATCCGTTGAACGCAAAATTTTGTCCATTCAATCCTGATGCCATTAAAGCCAAGAAAATCGAAGAAGGACCTACTAACGGAACCACTTGAATATTGAAAGAATGAGCCATTTTTACTAGTTCAGATCCCGGGTCTGCAATTCCAGGACATCCAGCATCAGATAATAGCCCCATATCTTCCCCTGAAAATAACGGTGAGAAATAGGATTCAAAATCTCCTTGTTCACTGTATTTACCAATGTTATACAAACGTAGTTCTTGAATGGAATGAGAAAGATCGAGTTTTTTTAAAGCGGCTCTGGCTGGTTTTTCCTTTTCCACCATAAAGTGGGTAAGATTATGAACTTGTTCTTTATTTCCTTCTGGAATAACAAAATGCATTGGGCGCTCACTAATTGGAGTCGGAATAAGGAATAATGTGCCTAGTTTCATAGTTGCTCAAATTTATGGATGCAAAAGTCTTAAATAATTAGACTTAATCACGTATTTGTTCTAATAATTCGTCTAAGGATAGATCTAACATCTTATAAACGTCTTCAAATCCGGTAGCACCACCATAATAGGGGTCTGGGACAGAAATATGTTCATCTGGGGATTGAAAATCCATAACCATTTTGGGGAAATTATTGCTATCCGCCTTATTGGCCATTTCCATTACGTTTTTTTGGTTACTAGAATCCATCGTAATAACGTAATCGTAATCTTCAAAATCCGTGGGTACAAACAAGCGTGATCTAAGGTCTAGTATCTCTATTCCTTTAGATTGAAGTGTTGCAATTGCTCTAGAGTCTGCAGGTTCGCCATTATGTAAGCTCGAGGTCCCAGCAGATTCGATTTCTACATTAAGACCTGCTTGTTTTACTTTATCTCTAAAAATACCATGTGCCATTGGTGAGCGGCAAATGTTTCCGAGGCAGACAAAAATGATTCTTTTCATACTACGAAGATACTTCGATTAATAAAGATTGAAATAGGCGAGATGCTTGACTTATGAATAATTAACGATAGCAATTGATTCGATTTTTATAATCGTAATGTTCAAATTTTGAATTCGTTGGGTTGGAATGTTAATAACTATGATTAATCTATGATGGGTTAAAAACATTCAAAACACAGTAATAACGGGGTTATTATAAATTGGTTGGCTGATTTGAATAAATTTTCAATTAAAGTTATTAACAATTTTTCACTTTTACGATAAAAATCTAATATATTGGGCATTCAAATCTTGTAGTAAAAATATCTTTTTGAGGAAATTGATGAAAATGACTACCATTTTTAAGGTTTGGCTTTGAGGATGAAAGTTGATCTAACTTACTATACGTTCAACTAAATAATTTGTCCATAGCATTCAATCGCTTCTTAACTCTTTAGTTTTTGAAATTTGATGATTATAGTTCCAACGGCCATGTTGTTGGACAAATTTTGTATGAATAATAAAAATGTAAAAACGAATGAATAACACGAGCTAATTTTATTAAAACCTTTAAATCATATTCTATCGTTTTAAAGTAGTTAGAATAATGTAACCGCTATTTCTTCCTGTTTTCAGGCAAGATTCCTTTTTCTCGTTCAAATTCAACTTTAGAGAAGTAGGTCACCAATTATTTTTTAACCAAAAAAACTATTTATGAAAATAAACAAACATTTAGGAGCCTTAATCGGGTTTCTTTTAGTTGGCTTAACTGGGTTTTCTCAGGCGGGTTCAACATTTACAAATCCTGCAGTAATAGCAAGTTTACCGTATAGCGCTACTACAGAAACTACTTGTGGTTTTGGGGATAATTATACGACCGCAGACATTGCCTGTACTGGTAATTATTTAGGTGGGGATGAAAAGATCTATAGCTTTACTCCGTCTTCTAATTTAACCAATGTAGAGGTTACCATGTCCAATGTAGGTAACACTTGGACGGGGCTTTTTATAACGGATGACTCTACAACGACAGGAACGTGTATGGGCTCCGTAGCGAATAGTTCAACCGCTAATAGAGTGATTTCTGGCTTAACTATGAATGCAGGTACTACGTATTACATTCTAGTTTCATCTTGGCCTTCTCCACAGTGTGTGACTTCTTACGACCTTTCGGTTACTGCGATTACTTGTCCTCAACCTACTGCTTTAGGAGTTAATGGAGTTACGCTTACTAGTGCATATCCTTCTTGGACTGAGGCTGGCTCAGCTACTAGCTGGCAAATTGAGTATGGAACTTCTGGTTTTGCTCAGGGCACCGGTACTTTAATGAATGCCTCAACTAATTCCGATACGATTACGGGATTAACGGCTGCTACAAACTACCAATATTATGTGAGATCAGTATGTGGAGCGGCAGATTCATCAAATTGGTCGGGGCCTTTTGGCTTTTATACCGGTTATTGTCAACCCAATCCTATTTCTGTAGATGGCCAGGGTATAGTGAATGTTTCTATGGGAAGTATTAATAACGCAACCTCGACAGAAACAGGAAACTACGGTGATTATTCTAGTATGTCCACTAATGTTTATCAAGGTACTTCTTTTAATGTTTCTATAACGTACCAAACCGGGTATACCTATAACACATGGGCCTGGGTAGATTGGAATGGTGATTTAGATTTTGATGATGCAGGGGAGGCCTTCTATATTGGAAATTCTGCGAATACAAATCCTGCCACAATTACCGGAACTATTGCAGTACCTGCAACGGCCAATTTAGGTTCGTTAAGAATTAGACTAGGTGGTGCGGATACTGGTCTTGGAAGTACACCTCCATCAAACCCTTGTTATACGGGTTCATGGGGTAGTTTTGAAGATTACACCATTAATGTAAATCCAGCGCCAACCTGTCCTTGGCCAGACACACTAAATGTGTCTAATGTTCTTGCTAATACTGCAGATTTTTCTTGGGTAGAAATGGGAAGTGCAACAAGCTGGGAAGTGGAGTATGGTAGTCTTGGATTTACTCCAGGTATGGGGACATCCTCTATTGAAACGACTACTACAGCTTCTTTATCTTCGTTAAGTGTTTTAACAAACTACCAAGTTTATGTACGTGCTATTTGTGGTAGTGGAGATTCTTCAATTTGGGTAGGTCCTATGGGTTTTACTACAGCATGTGTAGGACCATTAAGTGGTACATATACCATGGACCCAACGGCAGCTGTTAGTAACACTAATTTCATATCTATGGCTGATTTTAAACAAGCTGTAGATATTTGTGGTTTAGGAGGGCCTGTGGTACTTAATGTAAATGCAGGTTCAGATACCTTAGTAGGTCCTTGGGATTTAACGGCTATCACTGGTGCTTCAGCAACTAATACCTTAACAATTAACGGTAATAATGCTTTAGTTCATAAAAATCCATCGGCAAATCACTTTGTTCGATTAGAGGGGACTAAGCATTTAACAATTAACGGTTTCAATTTTGTGAACCAAACTCCGGCAACTCCTATGTATGGTTTTCAAATGAAAGATGGTTGTGACAGTATTGCTATTTCAAACAATACGATTAATGTGGGAATGGCTTATACTTCTTCGCTTAGTGCGGGGATAGTCTCTTCTAATTCAACCTCAAATGCCTATTCTTACGGAAACAATGCCAATAACGTGTTAGTATCAAACAATGAAATTATTGGGGGATATTATGGAATTCGTTTTAATGGTACTTCTACCTCAGTGAAGGCACATGGAAATACGATTATGAACAATACCATAAGAGACTTTTATTATTATGGAGCCTACCTGTATTATGCGGATTCTGTGTTTATAGATGGTAATGATATGTCTAGAAACCAGAGAACAACAGCAGGTACAGGGTACGGAATTTATGCTGCATATGCTACGCATTGTTCTATTCAAAAGAATAAAATTCATGATTTTGGTTCTACTACGGGAACATTTTACGGAATGCAATTACGCTATTCTGATAACGTAGTGGGTAAAGAATCTGAAATTATTAACAATGTGATGTACAATGTGGCTGGTTCAAGTACCAGTTATGGTATTTACCTGTTTGGTACTAAGAGTTACATTAATATTTATCATAATACAATTGATATTGAAACTGCTGGGAGTTCATCCAAATATGGAATTTACAATACCTCGACCACAACAGATATTAACGTAAAAAATAATTTAGTTAATATGCATGGTTCAGGTACAGGTAGTGCATATGGATTGTTTTATTCTACTTCAGGAGCAACTTTGTTGACGGATAATAATAATGTTCATGTTAATTCATCAGGAACTAACTACTATGGAAGATGGTCAGCGAATCGTTCTACTTTGAGTGATTTCCAAACAGCTTCTTCTCAGGCAGCTAATTCTAATGAAACTGATCCAGTTTTAACAGATGTTACCAATGGAGATTATACTCCTTTATCGATGGCTGTTGATAATATGGGAGCTGTTTTGGGCGTAACTACTGATATTTCAGGAGCTACAAGATCTACAACCACACCCGATGTTGGTGCGCTTGAATTTACGGGAATTCCTGGTGATTTAGGAGCTACCGATGTCATGTTAGCTAGAGTAAGTGATTGTTACGGAACTGCGGATACGGCATTTGTACAAGTTTCTAATGTTTTAGCAACTGCAGCCGATTTTACAACAAACCCTTTAACTATTGTTTGGAATGTAACCGGTCCAGTAAATACAACAGATAGTCTAACTGTAAATACAGGTAGTTTGGCGGGTAACTCGGATTCGATCTTTAGTATCTCGACTATTAATATGTCAATTCCTGGTAGTTATGATGTTTCGGTTTACATTAAACCAAACGCGGGAAATCCTATTGCTGCAAATGATAGTATTTTTAATGGTCATTCGGAAACTGTTTCTCCGATTCTAGTTGCCTCTCCAGATACTATTACTCTTACTAGTCCTTGGGATAGTGCACAGTTTAATACGCAGTCGCCATTGTATCCAATATCTAATCCATATTTTACGGAACGATGTCAATTTGCAAGTTCTACCTATGCGGGAGTACCAAGTACTATTCCTACCTATATTCCCAATAATTCGGATTATGTTGAAATTACAGGTGTACCTAATACAGGTTTAGATGGGTTTACTTACGAATTATGGGTTTCTGGTACAAAACGAATTACTCATGTTTTTGGTGCTTCGGAAGTATTTAGCGCTAATGGAACAATGATATTAAGTACTACAGGCGGAGGTTCTAGTAGTCCTTCAGACCATTACTGGGTAACGGCTACTTCGTACGATGCTGGTTCGAGTACAGCCTCAGGAAGTATTTTAAAAGATGCAAATGGCAATGTTGTGGATGCTCTTGGATATGCAAGTTTTACTTTTCCAGCGAGTTCCGGTGTTACGGCTTCAGATTGGTCTGGAACTGGTGTTTCGGGTTCTTCCAGTTGGGGTATCCGTTTAGAAGGTGCAGATGTTAATGGCCCAACAAACTGGTCAAAAACATCAAACACGAATAGACAAGATCCAAATGTTGTGAATGCTAGTGTGATAGTACCTACATCTCCTACTGTTGCAGGTATTTCTTGGGATTCTGCAGGAACAACAGTAGGAACGGATCCAACTTTCTTTGGTGGTCCTTATAACATGGATGGAACACATACGTATGTTGTTACATACACTAATGCGTGTGGTACATTTATGGATACAGTAGTAGCAATGGTTGATTTAACTAAAGCCATGATGACTGATTCTACCATGATTACTTGTAATGGAGCAAATGATGGTGCAGCTACGGTAGCTCCTTCTGGTGGTGATGCACCATATACCTACATTTGGGATAATGGAGATACGACTGCTATGGCAGATTCATTAACTCCAGGTGCTCATACTGTAACCGTTTATGATGCCAATAATTGGCCAGCAACGGCTTCAGTGACTATTACTGAGCCGGTAACTTTAACTGCTTCAACTTCAACTATGCCATCAACATGTGGCGTACCAAGTGGATCGGCAACTGTAATTCCAGCTGGAGGTACAATGCCTTATACTTATGCTTGGTCTGATAGTCAAACAACTGCAACTGCAGCATCTTTAACAGGTGGAGGTTATTCAGTTACCGTTACTGATGCTAACATGTGTTCAATCATTGCTTCTGCAACGGTTTCTGACATTGGTGCTCCAACTATTTCTATTGCAGTTGATTCAGTTGTAGCTTGTTTTGGAGATAGCTCAGGTGTGGTAACTGCTTCGGCAATAGGTGGAACAACTCCTTACAACTATGCTTGGTCAAGTGGCGGAATGATGGCGACTGAAAATGGTTTGCCAGTTGGTATTCATACGGTTACATTAACTGATAATAGTGGTTGTGTAGCTACTTCTACGGTGACGATGACTCAAAATACGCCATTATTAGCTATTGTAAACGGAACAACTAATCCAGCTTGTAACGGTGACGCTACAGGTACCGCAACTTCCATTGCGGGTGGAGGTGTAGCTCCTTATGTTTATTCTTGGTCAAGCGGTGATATGTCTGCCAATGCTATGAATCTAGCAGCAGGTAGTTATACATTAACCGTTACAGATGCAGTAGGTTGTATGCAAACTACTTCGGTAATTGTTACTCAGCCAAATCCACTTAGTGGAGCATTTGTAAATGCAATGGATGTTTCTTGTAATGGAGGATCCAATGGTATGGTTGAAATGTTGAATGCTGGAGGGACTGCACCTTACACCTTATCATGGAGCAACGGTTCATCTTCTAATAGTGCTTCTGGTTTATCTGCAGGATATGTTTCTGTTACGGTGACTGATGCGAATAATTGTATGCTAGAAGATAGTATAAATATTACCGAACCAACGGCTTTAACTTCAGCAGCTTCGGTAACTTCAGATGTGTTGTGTAATGGCGGTAATACTGGATCAGCTTCAGTTTCTGCAGCTGGTGGAACAATGCCATTAGTTTACGGATGGAGCAATGGAGCTGGTGGAATGTCGGCTACAGGTCTTACCGCAGGTACATACAGCGTTTCTGTAACAGATGGTAACAATTGTCAAACGACTAGCTCAGTAACAGTTACTGAGCCAACAGCATTAGCTGTTTCGGTTTCAGGTACAGATGTTTCATGTTACGGAATGAATGATGGTACGGCAATGGCTATGGCTTCAGGAGCTACTGCACCTTATTCTTACTCGTGGAATACAGGAGCTTCAACGGCTTCTTTATCTTCATTAGGAATGGGAATGTATTCTGTTGATGTAACAGATGCTAACGGATGTATGATGAGTGGAATGACTACCATTGATGAGCCAATGATGGTAACTGTTTCTTTAGGAGCTGATCAAACGCTTTGTGATGGAGATAGCCTAGATATTGATGCGGGTGCAGGATTTGCTTCTTACACTTGGTCCACAGGTGACACTACTTCTTCTGCTGGTGTGAACTCTAATTCTCTTGGTGCTGGTTCAACTACTGTTTCTGTAATGGTTACAGATGCGGCAGGTTGTATGGGTAGTGACTCAATGGTAGTAACTGTTTCTGATCCAGTAATGGTAGCTATGGTTGGTGACAACGAGTTATGTATGTACGAGATTGGTAATTTAGATGCTGGTCCTGGTCATGCGAATTACATGTGGTCTAATGGTAGTACTTCTCAATTGATAAGAGTGTATCCAACAGATATGACTGTAGGTTCCAATACTTACACAGTTACTGTGACAAACGACTTAGGTTGTGATGGAGTAGGTTCTTTTGATGTGGAGTTACATCCGGAAGTTATCTTTAATCTTCCTGCAGATACATCCGTATGGAAAGATTCTGTATTCACTATTATGGCTGATTCAGGTTATGCTTCTTACTTATGGAATACAAACGAGGTATCTCAAAGTATTACTGTAGGAATGCCAGGAACATATACTTGTATTGTTACGGATAGTATTACTGGATGTGAAGGAAATGATGCTATTGTGATTGATTTTAACGTAGGAATTGGATCTGTTGAAATTGCAGAATTGAAATTGTATCCAAATCCAGCAAGTGAGTTTATCAACTTAGAGTTCAACAATTTCTCTAGCCAAGGAATGGTGGAAGTTGAATTGTTATCAATTACCGGACAATTAGTTCGTTCTATTAATGTAGATGTTTCTTCTACAAACGGAACGCAAACTATTGATGTGTCTAACCTAGCGGTTGGTACTTACATCGTTACTTTCCAATATGAAAACGAAAGAGTTGTAAAACAATTCACGATTAAATAAGAGTTTATTCATTCATACGAAAGAAGGGGGAGGTCATATGATCTTCCCTTTTTTTTTGTCTAAAATTTTGATTTACCCTAATGTGCACCAGCTTTTGTTTCTAAGTGTTAAGATTGTATCTTTCCTACTAAATAGTACAATATGGAGGAATTAATACCTGTAAAAGGCGAGGTTGTTAAAGTAAGTCGGCAGGCTAGAGAATTTATATCAAAAGAAACCATTAGTGGTGTTTTGTTAGTAATAGCCGCTCTCATTGCTATATTATGGGCAAACTCACCTTGGGCAGAAAGCTATCATCATGTGTGGCACGAAATCAATATTGAGTTTGCTATTGGTAACTGGTTTGATTTAGACGCCTCTCTTAATCATTGGATAAACGATGGCTTAATGGCTATTTTCTTTTTTACCGTTGGATTGGAAATAAAAAGAGAGGTGATGGAGGGAGAGTTAAGTTCTATTAAGAAAGCCTCCTTGCCGATTATGGCAGCTGTAGGAGGGATGGTTTTTCCGGCTTTGATCTATGTAGCTTTTAACTTCGACAACCCATTAACAAGTAAAGGGTGGGGTATTCCCATGGCAACAGATATAGGTTTTGCACTGGGTGTTTTGGCGCTCTTGGGTGATCGCGTTAGTATTAATCTTAAGATTTTTTTAACGGCCTTAGCCATTGCTGATGATTTAGGCGCAATAATGGTAATTGCACTTTTTTATACAGATCCAGCAAGTATTGACTTTGCACAATTGTGGACAGCTCTTGCTTTTGTGGTCGTTTTATTAGGAGCAAATAAAATAGGAATAAGAAGTGGCACCTTTTATGGGGTGGTAGGATTGTTTGGTGTCTGGGTAGCTTTTGTGTATTCTGGAATTCATGCCACATTTGCAGGAGTGCTAATTGCCTTAACTATTCCAGCAAGAGCCAAAATTAAAGGAACCGAATTCATTCTAAAGGCGAGAAGGTTAAGACGAAAATTTGTAAAAAATCCCGTTGAGGGAGAATTGCTTTCTCCAGAGCAAACGGAAGCGGTTGCAGGAATGGAGAAAATACTAGAGGAAATACAAACACCTTTGCAAAAATTAGAACATACCATTCATCCATTCGTTGCTTATGTGGTATTACCACTATTTGCATTGAGTAATGCGGGAGTTCATATCTCAGGTAAAATGGTCGATTTACTGTTTGATCCCGTGGCGCTTGGGGTTATTGTTGGGTTGGTTTTTGGAAAATTTTTAGGCGTGGTAATTGTTTCAAAAATTATGGTAGCCCTTCGCATTTCAGATTTACCTCAAAATGTAAATTGGCCAGAGATTTATGGTGTGGGTATGTTAGCTGGGATTGGTTTTACCATGTCTATTTTCATTTCGGATTTGGCGTTTGACGATGTCTCAATTATTGAAAAAGCAAAGATTGGGGTAATGGCTGCCACCTTAATTTCCTCCGTTACTGGAATTTTAATTTTAAAATGGTATTACAATAAACCAGATTCATAGTACTTTTGCACGCTTAAATTTTAAGAGTGAAATCTTTAATCAATTTTTTTATTTTATTGGCTATCATTTGCGCAGCATTGGTTTCCATTTATGGCACTGTAAGCAAATATACAGCTCATCATTTTATGGCATATATTGTCCAGGATGGGAAACAAATTCCCATAGAAAACCATATAGCCAAGGTTAAGAAAGCACCTTTTAAAGTGGTAGTTGATATGCCAGATAAAACCGGAGTATTTGTTAATATCTCTAACGAAGGAGGGACTTTTCATAGTGGATTGAAAAATGTTTCAGCCTCCAAACTGAAGGGGTTTTCAAAACCCGCTATATACGAGTATTGGAAGAATTCAAATAAAGAGTTGTTAATAAGCAAAACCAAGCCCAACTTTTGGTTTATTGAAACTGCAGCTAAAAGTAGGTTCTCCTCTTATGAGAAGGTAAACGGAAGATATATTTGTTCTCGAGAAGTGGAGCAACTTTATGATGTAGATTTACATAAAAAAGTTCCTCTGGGTGAGGTAAAAGGTGATGTGTATTTTACGTTTATAAAATTTGAAGCAAATGGTGAAAACATCCGTAATAGGGAATTAATGCGTCACAATTTTAAAATAAAATGGATCGATGAATAATGTTACTCTTTAAGTATGCCATTGATTTTTGAAGATAGAAAACCTTTTAAATTTTCAGCTTTTGAATATCCTGATTGTGAGAAACGTACCATACCTCTTTGGTCAATTACGACTAGGGTAGGAAAGGAAGTAACTTTTAGATTAGAAGATGCACCCCCTGTATGATCCTTATAAAATGGTAACTCATAATTGTTTTCCTTTTCAAAGGCCAAAATTTTCGCTACTGAATCGTCAGAGTTTTTAGCGTTGATAATCAAAAATACCACGTCCATGTTTCCTTCGAATTCTTTCACCAAAGGTTGAAGTTCTAAAAATTCATCTCGACAAGGTTTACACCAAGTTGCCCAAAAATCTACTATAACTACCTTTCCTTTAAGACTAGAAAGTTGAATAGGGACTCCTTGCAAGTCATGGACCTCAAAATTCGAAATCGCCTCATATTTTTCCTCTCCCAATACGTTTTGAATAAATCTAGGGTATTCTACCAATGCTCCATAAGCCGCAAGGCTCATTGAGGCTAGGCCCATCAGAACGTTAAGGATCATAGGTTTTTTTAAAGATTTTAAATGTAGTCCTAGAGTCGTGAATAATACACCCGAAACACCTAACGGTATAACCGTAGGATTAATAAATCCAATGCCGATCATAAAAACAAAGGGGCTAGCTAGTTTCCATATTTTTTTAAATAATGGAAAATCTTCAATATCTGATCTGAAACCAATAACGAAACTTACCAAAGCAGTAAGTAGTGCGGCATAATGAAAACCATAATAATATCCCACCAAAAAAGCTAATAAGAAATTAAACATGCTCAAATAGCCAGTCATTTTTCTTTGCTGTTCTAATTCTTTGTTAACCTCTGTTGGTTCTGAATTATTCATATATTGGTTTAAAATTATTGTGCAAAATTAAATGGATTGAGGAATCAAACAGTTACAAAGGTTGCAAAAGTGTAGGCATAAAAAAAGCGAACCTTCAGGTTCGCTTTTTCCTAATAAATTTTGTTTTATTTATTCCCTTTTGCGTGATCAGCCAAGAATTGTGCTAATCCACTCTCGGTTAAAGGGTGTTTTAATAATCCTAAAATTGAACTAAGTGGCCCAGTCATTACATCAGAACCTACCTCAGCACAACGAATAACATGCATCGTGTTTCGAACAGATGCTGCCAATATTTCAGTTTCAAACATATAGTTATCAAAGATGGCTCTAATTTGAGCGATTAACTCCATTCCGTCATAGCCTATATCGTCTAAACGACCAATAAATGGAGATACGTAAGTTGCTCCCGCTTTTGCAGCTAAAAGAGCTTGGCCTGCAGTAAAGATTAAAGTGCAGTTGGTCTTGATTCCTTTGTCAGAAAAGTATTTTAAAGCTTTAATCCCATCTTTTACCATCGGAATTTTTACCACAATGTTTGGGTGCAACGCAGCAAGAATTTCTCCTTCTCTTACCATTCCTTCAAAATCGGTAGAAATAACCTCTGCACTAACGTCTCCATCTGAAATTTCACAGATATTTACATAGTGATCTAAAATATTTTGTTGACCTGTAATTCCTTCTTTGGCCATTAATGATGGATTCGTGGTTACCCCATCTAAAATTCCTAAATCTTGAGCCTCTTTAATTTGTTCAAGATTTGCTGTGTCAATGAAAAATTTCATAACTGTATTATTTATTGCTGATAAAAGTGTGAGATTAATTTTGATCTAAGGTGATTTGTAATCACGTCAAGTCCTTTAGTATAATGACTATTGTTTGTCACAATTACATGTGAGTCATCACGGTAAGGCTTTAAATACTTTTTATAGGAAGGAATAACGTGGTTATCCCATTGGTAACGGACAGATTCCTCATTGTATCCTCTTTCAATGTGGTCGCGTTTTAGTCTTCTTTCTAGCATATGATGTTCTCGAACATCAATGAAAACACGCAAATCCAATGCTTTTCGGATTTCCTCAAAATGAAAAATAAAAAGACCTTCCATAATAACAATAGGACGCGGCTCGATAGTAATTAAACCTGGAACTTTGTCTTTGTTATTAAATGTATATTCCTTAATCGTTATCGGTTCCCAATTCATTACATGCTCTAAATCAGCATGAAACTTTTGACGATCAATCGAGGTGGGTAAGTCAAAATTAACTTCTCCATTTTCATCCTTCGCCTGTTCATCAATGGGGAGGTAATAGTTGTCTTGGGTAATAATAGAGACTGTTTTTGGCGGTAAGGAGTTCTTGAGGTCCATCAAAAATGATGTCTTTCCGGATGCACTTCCGCCTGCAATACCCACTAAATAAGGCTTTACCTTCATGGGGTACAAAATTAGATGCTTCGTTGGATTAACAGGCGTAAACTGTATAAAAAAAATGAAAAGTAATTAACAAATTAGTAGTATTTTAAAAGCAAGAAGATCCCATAATTAGTAGCGCTTCTTAGGGGAGTTAAAAAAAATGTTTGGCAACCCAATTTTATGCTATATTTGAGGCTTTCAGAATACATTTTGATATGAATAAATCGATAAAGTTTTTACTTCTCATCTCAGTATTAGCCTTTGGAACGGTTACTTGCCAAAAGGACAACTTAGTTACCAATGTTCCTCACAATCAAGAACCAGATTTGGATTGGGGTAAAGGCGATTCTGTACCATTAGTAACGGACTTTTATTTTCAAGGAAAAATTGATAGTACTTTCTACACCATGCAAGATAGTATTGATGGCTTTTACAATTTAGTATTCGATTCTACCTATTTGGATTGCAGTGATACCACTTCATTTTACGGACAACTTACAGGTATGTATACCCTGGGTATGAATAACTCTTTGGAAATTAAATTTCTTAAATGTATTGAAGATCCTACAGATAGTGATGATCAGGAAAGCTTATTATTTGCGGGTACCTATCCCTATGGTAGTTCGGCAACTTTAAATCAAACGGATGGAGTAGAAATTACTTGGATTGATGATAATGGAAAGGTGTGGAAATCGTTACCTGGCAGTGGGTCCAGTGGAGATGATTCTTTTGTGGTTCAATTAATTTCAGCAAACCCTGGAAAGGGCTTAGGAGATAACTTAATTTTAGGAACCATGGATTTAAGGTTATATAATGAAACAGAATCTATTCGCATTGAGGGAGGGGTATTCAGTTTTCAATACGGAGTTTATTAAGGTATGAACATTAAAGGAATTTCGGGATTAATCTCCCTTTTTATATCAGGTTTAATCTTTGTTTCATCTTGTGAGTCGGAAGAGGCTTTACCTGCTTATCAAAACCCCAATCAAAGTGATACTAGCGGTAACAATATAGTGGTTGATCTATTTGTTAGTGCCTCTATTGATAATATTCCGGTTAATTATGTAAATGGGGTTTCAGCTTATTCTAATTGGACGCTTAGTGAACAAGAAGGTTTTTGCACAAATGATCCCAATCACTTTATTCAGTCGCATGTAACTGCATTTATTATTCCCGAAAGGTTAGAAGAGTCTATTTATGTGGATATAAGAGGGTGTGTGAATAACGACAGTATGACAGATATTAATATTATTGATTCTGTTTTGGTTGTTGGTCCCATTCCATATTACCCCAAATCAAAAGATAATCGCACGGCCATTGTTAAGTACATTGATCAGGATAGTGTTTTATGGAGTACTGCATTTGGAGGTAATAATAGTTCGTTTTCTAGGTTTGAGTTATCTGCAGTTGTAGAAAACAATAGAGATGATTTCTCTGAAAAAATTGCTTTTGGAAAATTTGATGGATATTTCTATAATGGTAAGGGAGATTCTTTAAAAATAAAAGGAGGCCAATTTAAAGGCCGAATAGTACAGTAGTTATGAAATATACTTTAGCTCTTTTAGCGTCTGTTTTTGTTTTGTCTTTCTACTCTTGTGAAAAGGTAGATAATTCATTGCCCATAGAACCTGTACAGGATAGTATTCGGGTTGTGAATGGGTTTGATTACTTTATTAATGCTACGGTAGATGGATCTTCGTTAAATATGTTAAATAATATAGATAACGTAGGAAATGGATTAATTAGAACGGAAATTGGACCATGTAGCAACGGGAATTCAACTCGTTTCACCTCTTATTTTGGATATGTTTCCGATACCGCTAGAAAGGAATTAATTGCGTTTGGTTTGACCAACTGTGTTAATGATTCTACAAATGGGTTTACGGATAGTACGTATGTAGTTGGAAGCTTTCCTATAGAAATAGGAAATGCGGATACTGCTGTTGGATTTATCTATTACATGGATATGGATAGCGTATTATGGACTTCCTCAATGGGTCAAAATGGTTTAGCCGCTCAAGTTTCACATACGTTTAATGTTACTGAGGTTCAACCCAGTTATGATGGTATTGCCGCCCTACGCGTACGTGGAAGCCTTTCGGCTTGGGTATATAATATTGATGGTGATTCTATTCAAATAAACGTTTCGGAATTTTATACTCGAGCATGGAAGTACTAGTTGTTATATTCTTGACGAACAACTAAAGCATAAAAGTCATTTTCTAGGGGTAAAAGTCCTTGTTCATAGCAGAAATAATAAATTTTTCCCGCTTTAGTAGTGTAAGTATTCGTATAGTACTCAAATTCAAACCCATTTTCAAGTAGCGTTTTTCGAGTAGTTTTTGACTTTCCTTTTGGGTTTAACCTGGTGAGAATTAATCGGTTCTTACGTAATACACGATTTACTTTTCGCATGTAATTCGTAGTGTCTTTGTTGAATTTATTGTTGTAGGCGTTTCTACACGTATCTGAACAGAATTTTTTATCGGCTCTTCCTTTAATGGGGTCATTGCATTCTAAACAAGAGTTTGACATGGGATTTAGATTGATTTATATGCATAAAATTAACGAATTAAAATCATATTCTGCCCAAGGAAAAAAACTTCAAAATTTTGTACCTTTAAGGCACAAAAATAGAGGGTATGATTTACAAAAATTTTTATTCGGAAGTGGGTAAGTTGCTGTACGCCATTGCTAAAGCGGATGGAACAATTGAACCAAAAGAAATTAAGGCGATTCATCAAATGGTATTAAAAGACTTAGTACCCTTAGAAAGTAGTACCGATGAATTTGGAACGGATTCTGCCTTTTATGTGGAAATGGAATTTGATTATTTAAATGAAAAATTATACGACCCGGACGTGGCCTTTAATTCGTTTATTGACTATGTACAAGATCATTTCAGTGCCTTTGATGCCAAAATGAAAAAAGCAGTATTTAACGTTGCAAATACATTAACGGATTCTTTTCATGAAACCAACATAAAAGATCACTACATGATAGAAAAATTGAGAGAGGTATTAGGATTAAATGCTCCTGTAGAGAATGTTTAATGGTTATTTTAAAATATACTTAATCCTATTTCTGGGAATTTTGATTCCCATGAACATAGTTGGGCATTGGATAGAAATTTCTTGGTTGACGCAATTCACTAAACCATTATTGATGCCCGTATTGACGGGGTACTTTGTGAATCGAACTCGTGGTTATTCTTCCAGAAACAAAATAGTTGTTTTAGTTGCCCTTTTGTTTTCATGGGTAGGAGATGTTGCCCTTATGTTTGATGATGTATATCCAATATTTTTCATTATTGGATTAGGAGGTTTCTTGTTGGCTCATGTGAACTATGTATATGCTCTTGTTAGAACAGGTCATAGAATTCATTTTATAGGAAAGGGAGCGTGGATAGGAGTTCCATTTATTGTGTTGTATGGAGTAGGACTTTTAAGTGTTTTATGGCCGCATTTAGATGATTTAAGAATGCCGGTTTTTCTATATGCAGTGGTCTTAATGTTAATGGGAGGAGCCGCTTTGATTAGGAAGGTGAAAATTGGTTATTACATGGTTCTTTTGGGCGCAATTTTGTTTATTCTTTCTGACTCTATGCTAGCAATCAATAAATTTGTACAGCCTATTGAAAAAAGCGGGGTGTTAATCATGTCCACTTACATGTTTGCCCAACTTTTTATTGTTTTGGGTCTTTCTAATAAAATTATTAGCCAAGACTAAAAAACCTTTATTTATCTAGGGCATCGCTTGGTGTTTGGGTGGTAAGGATAGGTAAAAATTCCTTTTTGGGAATATCAAAAGTATATTCAGGAACGTTTTTTACCGTTAGTGTATTTCCTCTCAACCAAGGGTTGTATTCCTTTAGTATATTGTAATTTATTCCTAATTCTTTAGCATAAAGTGCAAGGTTAGAAACCGTAGCAGAAACTTTCACTTCTTCGGTTTGCACACCATTCCATAACTGGTTTTCTCTGTACTGGAATCCGTATTTTTTAGGATCGGATAGAATCTCTTTAGCGGCCATTATACGATACACATATCTACCGGTTTCAGCGTTCAATTTTAGATCATAATAAGATTTTACTTGTTGCTTGGTTAATTGACGATTTAATCCACCCATACCCATATTATAAGAAGCTGCTGCTAGCGTCCAACTACCAAAACGGTCATAGGCATCTTGGAGGTATTTACACGCAACATGGGTTGCTTTGGCTACGTGGTACCTTTCATCTACCTCCGAGTTGATTTCCAATCCCATTTCTTTACCCGTACTTTTCATGATTTGCCAAAAACCAGCAGCACCGGCCGGAGAAACAATTGGAGTTAATCCACTTTCAATCACCGCTAAATATTTAAAGTCATCCGGTATTCCATGTTCTTTTAGAATTGGTTCAATTATTGGGAAGTACTTATTTGAACGTTTCAAATACAATAGTGTATTAGATTGCCAATAGGTATTTACCAATAACTCTCTATCTAGTTTTTCGTGTACATCCAATATTTGTAATGGTACTTCCTCTTCAGCGAAAGCTAAATCCTCGGGAATGTTTAATGCGTAAATTTTGTAATCTGTATTGAAAGAGTGCTGATATTCTTTGGTTTCAGCTACTTCATCTTTCGAAAAACTAAATAATTGAATAGCACCGTATAAAGCTAGAGGTACCACTAGAAAGCTAAGTCCGTATTTTGATAATTTGCTATTCATTATGTTCATTTAAAATGGTGAATTAAAACTGTCAAAAGTTGTATTTATTTTATCCTTTGCCGATAAAGTTGGATTTTCAATATTCCAATCTATTCCTAATGAATGATCATTCCATAATATCCCACCTTCTTGGGTAGGATCGTAATAATTGGTACACTTATAAGAGAAAACGGTTTCATCTTCTAAGGTACAAAATCCATGAGCAAACCCTGGAGGCACCCATAACATTAACTTATTGGCTTCATTGAGTTCTACCCCATAATGTTGTCCATAAGTAGGGGAGTCCTTCCGGATATCAACAGCTACATCAAAAACCGCTCCCTTTACCACACGAACCAATTTACCTTGGGCCATAGGAGGATTTTGAAAATGCAATCCTCTTAATACTCCCTTATTTGACAAAGACTGATTGTCTTGAACAAAAGGTTTTAGAATACCTAGCTTTTCTAATTGTTTTTGATTGAAGCTTTCGTAGAAATAGCCTCGATCATCCTCAAAAACATTTGGTTGAATTAATAGTAATCCAGGTAATTCTTCTGATAAAACCTTCATAAAGTCACTCAATGAGCTACAAAATTATAGTGCTATTGGAAATTCCTGAAATTTTTAACAGAAACATATGAACAGAGTGATGTTTTCTTTTCACAAAAAAGGCTCGTTTTAAACGAGCCTTCTTTAAATAATTGTTTTTTAGTGAGGTAAATATTGACGTGTGAGTCCGTAAACAAAAGTACCCAGCATGGCTGATGCAATAAATATGGCAAAAACGGTGTATCCGCTACCCATTAAAACGAACATCATTCCTGAGCATACTCCCGTTAAAGCCCATCCCATCCCAAATATGATTCCGCCAATAATATATCGTGGCCATGTGTGTGCTTTTGGATTGAACTTTTTGACATCTCCGTGATTTGTTTTTACAAAACCACGTTTAAATAGCTGGGTAATGATGATTCCTATTATTATTCCAGAGATAATAATTCCATACATATGAAAACTCTGAAATAAGAACATTTCATAAATTCTAAAGAAGGAAATCATTTCCATTTTATATGCGCCAAACCCAAATAGAAATCCGACCATGATGTATTTGAAAAATTTCATAACGATTAAATTTTGTGTTGGACTATATGTGAATTTGAAGAATGTATGGTAAAAAGAAATAGGTCATAATTAAGCCTCCGATAAAGAAACTAACTACGGCAATCAAAGAGGGGAGTTGTAAGTCGGCAATACCAGAAATAGCGTGCCCTGAAGTACACCCACCCGCATAACGCGAACCAAAGCCAATTAAAAATCCACCACCCACAATTATGATTAGACCTCTTAAGGTAAACAAGGAATCCCAGCTATACAGGTTCCAAAATTTTGGAAGGTCCGCATTTTCAGCTGTTGGGGCTGGAACGATTGGAATATTTCCGTAGGTTAATGAAGATCCAGGAACGTCAGCAGAAATCTCGTTCAGTGCTACTACGGTTTCTTGGGAGATATGGGCATGATGACCGGGAGAGAAATATGTAGCGGCCATATAACCGCCAAACATAGCGCCCAAGGCAACCATTAAATTCCATCCTTGCGATTGCCAATCAAAATTAAAGAAGTCGGAATAGTCCCCAGCACCATCTGCGGCACACATGGTTCGTAAATTGGCAGATAAACCAAATTCTTTACCAAAGTATAGCAGTAGAAATAAAGTTAATCCAATGCTTATACCTCCCATCCACCAGGGCCATTGAGAACTTAGTAATTCGTGTATTTGGTTTAAAAAATCCATATCGTTTGATTTTATCGATTTGTAATTTTTGTTCCATACAAAGTTCAGGATCTTCTTATTTTTCGAGTGTGATAATTCTTACATTCAAATATGACTTTGGTAAGGAGAGTAACTGTTTTTGGTTAGGTATTGGAAAAGTAAAAAGCAAAAAAAATCCCGAACCAAAAATGGAACGGGATCTTTTCAATTATCCATTGGGTGATTAAAATCTCTCAAATCTTGAGAAAAAGAAATTTGCTTCTATTTGTGCATTTTCATCACTATCTGAACCGTGAACGGCATTTTCACCAATTGATTTAGCAAAACGTTTTCTGATAGTTCCCTCAGCTGCATCAGCCGGGTTAGTAGCACCAATTAATGTACGGTAATCTTCCACAGCGTTATCTTTTTCTAAGATAGCAGCAACGATAGGACCACCTGACATGTATTCAACTAATTCTCCGTAAAAAGGACGCTCTTTGTGAACTTCGTAAAACTCACCCGCTTGCTCAGCTGATAAATGAACTTTTTTCAAAGCAACAATTCTAAATCCAGCATCTGTAATCATGCCTAAAATGTGTCCTGTGTGTCCTGCTGCAACTGCCTCAGGCTTTACCATGGTGTAAGTTATAGTACCTGCCATTGTTATGTTTTTTTTAATTTTTTGAGGGCGCAAAAGTAGTGCATTCTTTTTAATAGAAATTGCTTTTACTATGGAAATTTATAAACCCTTAACAAAGATTTAATCTGTTTGGTTTATGTGCACATAATTGATTGAAATGGGAGAGAAGGATACGCTTGTTAATTGTTATTAGCTCCTTAACCTTGACGTAATGTTTAAGCTACTCACAGTGTCTATTCTTGTCGAAATTATTTAGTAAAGATGAATACAAGAATTGGAATACTTGGCGTGTTAGCCCTTGGTACAAGTTTATCGTTAACCATTGGATTAACTGGGTGTGGAGAAACCAAAAGTCCAGAACAAATAACGGCCGATAGTTTGGCTTTAGATTTCCCACAAGTTCACGCCATGGCCCAAACCACAATGGTTGCTAGTAGTGATGATGCCGCAGATGATCCTTGTGTATGGATTCACCCTGACGATAAATCCAAATCTTTAATAATTGGTACCAACAAACGAAGTGGGATTGATATTTACAATCTCCAAGGTGAAATGCAAGCTTCTTACCCTGTAGGAAGAGTAAATAATGTAGATGTTCGTTACGGTTTTCAATTAGGTGATAAACGCGTAGATATTGTGGTAGCCACTAATCGTAGTCACAATGGGCTAAGTGTTTTTGTTGTAAATTCAAACGAGCAAACACTAACTAGTTTAGGGGATGATTTATTTCCGTCTGCGGTAGGTGAAGTATATGGTTTTGCACTAGGACAGCCCAAAATGCAAGATAAGTTATATGCAGTTTTGGTGAGTAAAACCGGACAGTTAGAGCAATGGGAGTTGAATGGAAAATCCGGTTCTATAGCGGGTAAAATTGTACGCGCCCATCAATTTTCATCTATTTGTGAAGGTATTGTAGTAGATGATTTTACAGGAGTTATTTATGTAGGCCAAGAGGAAGAAGGTATCTGGAAACTTCCTTTGGATCCAAAATCTAACAAGCCACCAGAACAAGTCTTTGCTTTATCTAATTCACCTGGATTGATTTCCGATATCGAAGGCATTTCTATCTATTATGCTTCAGAAACGGAAGGCTATATTATTGCTTCCATTCAAGGGAATAATTCATACGCAGTTTTAGAAAGAGAAGAGCCTCATACTTATTTAGGAAGTTTCACTATTCAAAAAGGCTTAGCCATTGATGGAGTCCAAGAAACCGATGGTGTAGATGTAGTGAACAGAGCTTTACCTGGATACCCTTATGGATTTCTAATTGTTCAGGATGGACATAACCATATGGGAGGGAAGTTGGTAAATCAAAATTTCAAAATTGTGGATTGGAAATCCATTGCTTTTACTTTTAGCCCAGCCTTAAAAGTAGCATCTGAATTTGAGCAATAAGCTACCTACTGTAAAATTGAAACTTAGGAGAAATATTTGAAGCTAATTCACTAACCGTAACATAGCGTTGGCCATTTTGTAACCAACAAATGGCCTCTCCTTTAGTTTCTCCCTGATATGCTAATAGTGCAGGTTCTCGCTCAAGGGCTTCTAATACCGTTTCATTGGGAGTACGATTCCAGTAATAAATAAACTCGTATGATTTTATAGCTATGTGTTCTCCGTTACTGGAAATGTCGGCAGCTGTTATTTCTTGAAATCTAAAACGTAAAGTACCTACATGCTTTAACTTTGTTTCTTCACCAAATGCTATGGGACCGTTAGAGGTCATAATTTTGCATATCGATTTTGCTTTAGTGAAAATAAATAGATCTTGGGATAAAGGATCCACAAATAGCGCTTCCGCGTTTTCTTTAGTTGGAATACCGTCTACGATAGGATAGGTGAGTTTTAACTCTTCAATTAAGTTATTAGATATTTCATTGAGTTGCGTGTCTTGGGCAAAATTAGGCTCTGGAAATCGGTAAATGCTCACATGTGTTCTGTAGGTGTTGTTATCTCCAATATCGGCAATATAGAGCGCCCCAAATTCACCATCACCGTTAAATCCACGACACATATCTTCATAATCAATGGCAGAAATTCCATTTAAGGAGTATTCCTGCTTGCGGTTACCTTTTTGGTCGTACAAATAAATGGCAGCCTTATTCCCTGAATCTTCGTGAAGCCAAAGCATGTTTGGATTAGTTTGTGATTCCAGTATGCCAGAAACTTCATCGAGTACAGGGGTTAATTCGTGTTTTACAGAATCGGGAGAAAAGTTTAAACTAGCCTTTTGTAATAATGTAGAATTAAAACTATGATCAAATATTACAGTATTTTCCTTAGGCGAAGGGAGAGTGTGGTCATCTGTTTGGCATCCTATAAAGACCAAAGAAAACAGAAGTAATAATTTATGCATACGTATTGTGGTAAAATGAAAAAAGGACGCTCCCCTAAAGAAACGCCCAATTCTCGAAATAAAAAGATTAATTAGTTAGATCCAAAAGCTCCAAAGTGAGCACTTGGGCTAGGGTTTGTATAAGTTACACCACCAATTACTAAAGCTCCGTTTTTAGGAGAGAAATTAGTTTTAGCACCAGTTAATGCAAGTGATCCTCCAGCCAAATGGAAATCGTAATCTGCGTAGTCTAAGTTTTCTAATTTTCCTGTAGCTACGTTATAGTCTACAAATTTTGGGTCATTTTCGTTGATTGCACCGTAAATGTCATTCGGTGAATCTGCAGAAGTGAAAATACCGTGAGTTGGGTAAAACTCGTCAATCATGATTTGCTCATTTCCGAAGTAGAATGCATAATCAACAGAAGTATTTGGTAAATCAGCTTCATCATCACCTCCAACAACTCTTACACCGTATTTACAGTTTACAATTAATTGGTTGTAGCTTTGTCCACGTGCTCCTTTCTCAATGTTTACAGATGCTCCACGACCTTCTTTGTTTCTTCTCCACCCACAGTTTACAAATGTGTTGTTGTAAGAAGTACAGTTAGTTTGTGGCGAACGCTCACCAGAGTTTGACCATTTTGTACCGTTCGTAGCACAGTTGTAAAATAGGTTGTAAGCCATATCTCCTTCAACACCCGACTTGATGTTTAAAGCTTCACCACCTGTTTCACCTACGTAAGCAAAAGTGTTTCCAACTACAGAAAGTTGACCACCTAATGAACGGAAAGCATCGTCAGTAGTGTTTTGAATGATAGAGTTGTGAATAGCTACTTTTCCAATTAAGTTACCGTAAATGATAGCATATCTTGGGTCACCCTCATCTTCACCTTGCTCTACAAAAATAGAGTTAGGACCTGCTGGAGCTCCTGCGTATTCAATTTTTGCATAGTTAATAGCTAATTCACCACAAGTAGCGGCACATTGAATACCACCCCATAATCCCATAAATCTGTTGGCTTCGGTTTGGTTAGCTTCTTCTACGCTAAAAGTTACCATGTTTCCTTCTTGTCCAAGAATGTATAGGTTACCACGTACTTGAAATTCTGGAGCTTCTGCTGTACCTAAATTGTCACCCGCAAAAATTACTTGCGCACCTGCTTCAATGGTTAAAGATTCTCCTTCTGGAATTACTACATCTTCCGTAATGGTAACAATGCTGTTTCCTTCCCATTTTCCGCTTACTGGTCCTGCTGCGGTTAATTCTAAGAACTGTGGTCCTGCTTCTTCTTCGTCTTTTGTACAAGAAGTAAATGTAGTGGCCATTAATGCTAAACTAAGGCCTAATAGAGTAATTTTTTTGTTCATTTTTGTTTATTTTAAAGTATGTATTTACATGTTAAAGCGGACTCCAATTCTAAAGGAAGAGCCTACGTGTTGTTCTCCGGTGATTACATTATCTCCTGGGTTTCCTTGGTAAGGAAACTTGGAGTTTTCAGTATTTACCGGTTGTTTAATGAAGGTTTGGTATTTGGCATTTAACAGGTTTCTCATTTTCAAATACACCTGCCATTTTTTGTTTAGATTTTTTTCTGCTGAGAAATCCAGTTGGTAAAAAGGCTTCTCCCACTCATCGTTATTGTAAAAATTTGAAACCGTTCTAATTCGTTCGCCAGTATAATTGAAAGCCAGTTGTGCATTGAAACCATTCTTAATGCCTTTGTACAATAAAGAGAAGTTTCCAATATGTGATGCTTGTCCTTGTAATGGGCGCGATTGGTCAATGTTTACCGTCACAATGTTTGAACTATTGTCTTCTGGGTCTTCTCGCTTACGTAACGATTTCTGGGTAGTTATTTCAGAATGTGTGTAGGAGTAATTTATTTTAACTCCAAAACTTCTGATGTATTTAATGAAGTTCAATTCAGCCCCATAGTTAATGGCCGTTCCAAAATTTTGAGGTCGTCTTACAATATCGTTGACTCCAAAATCATTACCATCAGTCAATACGTATTCAATAGGGTCATTGATTTGTTTGTAGAACGCTCCAATTAAAAATTGGTCGGTACCCTTGGAAAAGATTTCGTATCTTAAATCTACATTATGGGTTCTAATTTTTTGAAGTTCAGGATTCCCCATTTCCACGTAATCTTCTTGACGGTAGATGTAGGGAACTATTTCAAAATAACTAGGTCTAATGATAGAGTAGAAGTAGCTTAAACGAATATTGCTTTTATTGTTCAAAGCGTATTTTATTGCCATGCTAGGTAGCACATCGCTATAGGTTTGTTTGTTCTCTGGTTCTTGGCCAGCTCTTGGAGCTAGGAGCGTATATCCTTGATCGGTGTACTCAATACGGGCGCCCGCAATAACGTTTAAGACCTTGCTAAAATCGGCATCAACCATTCCGTAAACTGCGGCTACATTTTGATGAGAATCTTGGTTTAATTCGTTTCGGGTAGAACCTTGAGGGTTTCGAATTCTAAAATTGATATCTCCATATTTTTCCCAAGTACCATATTTGGTAATATTAGAATCATCCGGTTTCCAATCGTAACCATAAGCTTGTATTCCAGGGTCTGGATTGAAATTGTAAGTTACTATAAAGCTGTTTCTGCTTTTGAGTCGGTATAAACCACCCATTTTGAAAACGTAGGTGTTCTTTTCGTTGTCTTTGGTGTAGGCTAAGTTTAGAATTCCAGTAATGTCTTTATCGGTGTTGTATTCCCATGCGCGACTGTTATCTCCGTCTTCTGCCACCAAAATGCTCTTTTGATCTTGAATTAAAGAGTAATTACTTACCGTCACAAAATCCGCATGATCAGGTCTCTCTCTGCGGGCCTTTGAATAGGCGGCCTTCCAATCTAATGTCCATTTATCACTCAGTTTATGTTCTGCTTCTAGTGTATAGTTATTGATGCGTTGGTGGGTTTTACGAAATCGTTGACTGTGCACCTCTACCTGATTATCGCCAGGGTTAACACCCCATAATCTTGTTTTTGTTTCGTTACGTAATTGGTTATTGTTTAGATCTAGGAAAATACTTGATAGCCTGATTTTGTGATTTTTGGATAGTTGATAATCCACTGCTACATTTAATCCAAACTGAGTAATGTCATTGAAATAAAAACGTTCACTCATGTTAGTTAATACCGGTAGGCTTGTTCCATCTCTAGTAGTGCTAGGTTCAAATCGCACGGCATCAGTACCCGTATGCATTTTATTGGCGGTACCAGAAATCAAAACACCCAATTTATCTTTAAAAAAGCGTTGCCCATACCCTAATGATACATAGTAATCAGGTGCAAAGTCTTTTGAATTGGATTCCATGTTTTTTGTGGTGAAATCATCCATGGTGGCTTTGTAGGTCGGTCCATTTTTCTCAAACGGACTCACCGGGTTTATTTCTTGCGCGTCAAAGTTTTGGAAGGACTGATTGAAAAGGATGTTGTGATATCCTACAAATCCATTGGCCAATATCAGCTTCTTGTTAGGAGCGTTTCGCATCACCATATTCACAGCGCCACCCACAGCATCGCCTTCCATATTAGGGGTAAGTGATTTAACCACTTCTACACGTTCTAGTAAATCAGAAGGAAAAAGGTCTAAGGAAACGTAACGATTTTTGTTATCAGAGCTCGGAATTTTGATTCCATTTACCAAGGTGTAATTATAGCGCTTGGGCATTCCTCTAATAATGGCAAAACTTTCTCCTGTTCCGCTTGGGTTACTTTCCATGGTAACCCCCGAAATACGTTGAACCACCTCAGCTACCGAGTTATCCGGTGAAAGAGCAATTGCCTCAGCAGAAGTTACATTCATGACCATGGCGGAGCTTTTTTCTTTTATTCTCGAACCGGAAATAGTAGATCCATCCACATCTTGCACAAATTCAAATTCTGTTAGTTGGGTAACATTTAATTTTAATTGAATGTTTTGGATAACTATTGGTTCATTTTGAACACTAATTGTTTTTTCAAATGAAGTGAATCCAACAAACGAAATTTTCAGAATATGATATCCAGTAGGTACTCCGTTTATTATAAAAGAACCATCCATACCCGTGGTGGTAAAAAGGTTGGTTTCTGTTAACTGAACGGTAGCACCAATTAGAGGTAATTCTTCATCATCCAGTACCACACCTTTAAGGGTAGATCCATATAAATGTGCGGTAAAAAAAGTAAAAGCAAAAAGTAAAGCGTGTTTCATTCGTTTGTTTCTGTGCACAAATGAAAAGGGGAGGTGTTAAGTGAAGGTTGACTCTATAAAACCATTAAGTTATGCTCAGGTTAAATACTACTCCTATTTTATTATGGCTATGTTAGCATATGAGTCAATTAAGGTTAATACGAAATAAATTGATGATAATAATTGAATTAAAGTGTTGATTAACTGAATCTTAATCAATTTAATTAAAATGGTGCTTCTAGTAATTTAAAAAATTACTTTTGCAGCCTTTTTTGAAATAAGAAACCAATTGATATGAATCGAATAGCACATGCGGCCCAGTCGTTTACGAAAACGTTTACCCAAGATCCAAAGAGTGATATTTTATCTGGATTAACCGTTGCCTTGGCATTGGTGCCAGAAGCGGTAGCATTTGCTTTTGTGGCCGGAATTGATCCCTTAGTAGGGCTATACGGGGCTTTTATGATGGGATTAGTAACGTCTCTATTTGGCGGTCGTCCTGGAATGATTTCCGGAGCTACTGGAGCAATGGCTGTGGTAATGGTTCATATGATTCAACAAGGAAACCAAGTGGGAATGGAACTAGCCAACCCGGTTGAGAATCTAGGTTTGCAATGGTTGTTCATTACCCTTTTATTGGTGGGTGTAATTCAAATACTAGCAGGAGTTCTTAAACTCGGAAAGTTTGTTCGTTTAATTCCACATCCCGTAATGATGGGATTTGTGAATGGCTTAGCTATCGTGATTTTCCTTTCTCAATTAAGCTTGTTTAAGGAAACTGTGGACGGGGAGACCAATTGGTTACAAGGTTCTCAAATGTATATCATGTTAGCTTTAGTGGGGTTAACCATGTTGATTATGTGGGGTTTGCCCAAGTTGACGACTAAGGTGCCTGCTGCATTAGCAGCCATTGTGGTAGTTGCCGCCATTACCATTTTTGGAGGGGTTGACGTAAGTACAGTAGGTTCATTTATTCGTGATGGAGGAGGAGAAGGCTTAGAAGCAGGATTACCTACCTTTCAATTTCAAATTTTTGGATTGTTTGACAGTATGAACGGTCATTGGGATTTGATCATCACCACCGCGTTTTTATTGGCAGCGGTTGGATTAATTGAATCGTTAATGACTTTGAATTTAGTAGATGAATTAACCGAAACACGTGGGTCAGGAAACAGAGAATGTGTAGCGCAAGGTGGAGCAAATATCTTAAACGGGTTGTTTGGAGGTATGGGAGGCTGTGCCATGATTGGTCAATCTATTATTAACGTAAATTCAGGAGGAAGAGGTAGACTTTCAGGTGTCTTCGCGGCTTTAGCGTTACTAGCGTTTATTCTATTTGGAGCTCCATTAATTGAACAAATTCCAATTGCGGCTTTAGTTGGCGTTATGTTTATGGTGGTTATTGGAACATTTGCATGGTCAAGTTTCCGTATTATTCGTAAAATTCCAGTAGCTGATGCGGTTGTACTTATTGCAGTATCTGCCATCACAGTTTGGCAAGATTTAGCTATTGCCGTAATTTCCGGTGTTATTATTTCAGCCGTAGTATTTGCGTGGCAAAATGCTACCATGATTAGAGCGCGTAAGAAAATTAAAGAAGACGGGACTAAGGTGTACGAAATTTGGGGCCCTTTGTTCTTTGGTTCTATTCAAAACTTTAATGAAAAATTTAATGTGAAAACGGATCCTAAAAATGTAGAAATTGATTTTATGGAGTCTAAGGTAACCGATCATTCAGGTATGGAAGCCGTTAATAGCATTGCTGAAAAATTCTTGAATTTAGGAATCAATTTGAAATTAACGCATTTGAGTCCAGAATGTAAGATGCTACTTTTAAAAGCACATCCTAATTTGGAACCTATTATTGAAACCTCAGTAGAAGATCCACGTTACTATGTAGTAACCGATATGATGGACGAGGAGGTTTAATATCAATCAAAATAATTAAAAACCTTTATAATAGAAGGCCTTTTTTTGCTTACTATTTTTGATTTTTTTTAGTTTAGCTTTAAGCATCTCAAAACAATTTGAAAATTAGAATCATATGGTAGAAATTGAAGGTTTATATGCGTATGCCATTTTGGTGTTTACTTCTTTCTTTACACTCATTAACCCTTTGGGTACCATGCCCGTTTTCTTGGGTATGACAACAGCTCTAACGGGTAAGCAGCGAAGTCAAGTAGCTAGAAAAGCAGTGATCATTGCGTTTTTCACCTTGTTGATGTTTGCCTTTTCTGGGCAATTAATGTTTTCTTTTTTTGGAATTTCTGTAAATAGTTTTCGAGTAGTAGGGGGCATTATTTTCTTCATTATGGGACAGGATATGTTACATGCGCGATTGGGAAAAATGAAGTTTAATGATGAATCTGAGGTTGACTCATACGCGAGCGATATTTCCATTACACCATTGGCTATTCCTATGATTGCAGGACCGGGTACCATTACCAATTCTATTGTATTAATGGATGATGCAAACAGTTTAGAAAAGAAGCTAACCTTGATTGTGGTTATGGCCGTAGTATTGACCTTAAGTTATTTGATTTTTGTAAGTGCTACGCGTATTTCTAATTTCCTTGGACCGACAGGAAATAGGGTATTGATGAAATTAATGGGATTAATTGTTATGGTCATTGCTGTAGAGTTCTTTTTCAGTGGATTAACACCTATTCTTCAGGGTGTATTTAAGTTATAACAAATTTTAATACTTTTATTCAGAGTATTTCTTTTAACACTTGCCAGTTAAATTTCCCTGATTTATATTGTCATCGAAATTTCACATCAATCGCACTAATTAAACCGTTTGTTTAACAGGTTGTTAAAGCATTTGGTTCTCTGTGAAAATTCAAATTGTATAAGTAATAAAAGACGAAATAAATTCATAATTATGGGTAGACCTCCAACAAAACCGAAGAAACTTAGAGACGGATATTACATTGAAGTAAGAAACCGAGGAGCTAATTCGGGAATTAAACTAGTTAGAGATACCGAAGAGCAAATGAATCATGCTATTGCAGAGTATAGCCGGTCAAAAGATGTGGTAATTCTTGGACAAAGTATCAATGGTAAATTTGTAAAGGATATTAAAACCAAAAAGCCAAAAGCTGCGAAAGCAAAGCCAAAGGTAAAAAAAGCGGATCCTGATTTGGATGCTGATGTAGCTCCACCAATGGATTAAGTTTATTCGGATTTCAAAAAGAATTAAAAACCTCGTATGTTTCATTCGAGGTTTTTTTTGTGCCCGTAACTTGGCTATAAACTCCTTCAACGTATTATTTTCGTCACCTATCAATAAGCCATATATGCATAAAATCAAATCATTTATAGTCTTTGCAATTCTGTTAGCAGGAGTGTATGGATTGGTGAGTTTTGTAGATGGTAGTTTGATAAGTAACTCCAGTACCAAACCCATAGAAAATCAAATTCAACCAAGAATTTGGAAGCCTAAAAAAGTAGAGGTAAAATATCATTTCGGAGAGAATAACTGTACGAGTTGCCACGATGGTTTAGAGCATATTCGGGCAGAAGAATCAGGGATGATGCAAGAGATTTTGGAAATCTCAAATCAAGCTGGTCATTCTGGAAATGATTGTATTGTTTGTCATGGAGGAAATCCTAATACTACCGATATCAATAAAGTGCATAAGGGGACTCCGGAGTTCTTTGAAGAAAACCCTGGACCAAAAAACTTTTACCCAGAACCTGGAAGTCCGTGGATTAATGATAATACCTGTGGTATTTGCCATAAGGAGCAAGTGATGACCCAATTTACTTCTTTGATGTTTACCGAGGCAGGTAAGATTCAGGGCACCCTATGGGGATTTGGAGGAATGAATGGCTACAATCATGATATTGGAAATTATGAGGTAGAGGAAGTAAATGTTCATGAACGTTTGGGGACTGATATATTTAGAGAATACATGGCCGAATTAGAAGTGGCAGAGCCTCAAGTGTATCCCAGCAAAATGAACTCGTTACCACCCGCACCCACGGCTGAAGAGGTGATGGAAAATCCGCAGTTGGCCGTTTACACGTATTTACGTCAAGAATGCCAACGTTGCCATACGGGAAACAAAGGCCGTCAAAAACGTGGTGATTATCGAGGTATGGGATGTACTTCGTGTCATGTTCCCTATGGAAATGAGGGGATTTACGAAGGAGGAGATTCTACCATTCAAGGTAAAGGAAAATTATTAGTCCATTCTATTCAAGGTACCCGAGAAGCCAAAGTTACCGTGCATGAAAAGCATTATTCAGGCGTTCCTGTGGAAACTTGTACCACATGTCATGATAGAGGAAAGAGAATAGGGACTTCTTATCAAGGATTGATGGAAACGGCCTATTCATCACCGTTTATGGGTGACGGAGAAAGCCAGCCTAAGTTGCATTCCAAAAACTATTTACACTTAAAAGCAGACATTCATCTTAAAAAGGGAATGCTTTGCCAGGATTGCCATACCAGTAATGACGTGCATAGTGATGGATCGCTTACAGGAGCTACTCTTGCTCCCGTAGAAATTGAGTGCCAAGATTGCCACGGAACGCCTTCAAAAAATCCGTGGGAATTACCCATAGGATATGGCGATGAAATATCAGGTTTTGAAAATCGTAGAGAAACTCCAAGAGGGGTTACCCAGCAAATAGCCGAGTATTTAAAGCAAGGAACAGAGTATGACCCTAAGGATGGTTATTTGATATCAGCCCGTGGTAATCCGCTAACCAATGTGGTTAAGGATGGCGATAAAGTAATTGTGCACTCCGCTACTGGAAAAGATTTAGAACTTAAACCGCTAAAGTACTTGAATGATAATTCTGAACTGAGTATAGAAGCAGAGGTGGCTATGGTTACGGTAGAAAAGCATACTAATGAAATGGAGTGCTATTCATGTCACGCTACTTGGGCTCCACAATGTTACGGGTGTCATGTGAAGGTAGACTATTCAAAGGATTGTAAAAAGAAACCCGATTGGGTGGCTATGGGGCAAGCCCACGATGCACAAGGATTAACAGCCGATGCTAGAGGAGAGCTGGAAGAGTATTTAATTGATGGGGAGGTTTCTGAATCTAGAAGTTATTTGCGTTGGGAAAATCCACCCTTGGTACGGAACGGAGAGAATCGTATTTCACCCGCAATTCCTGGTTGTCAAACCACGGTTACGGTTATAGGTACGGATGGCAAACCTTTATTAGAAAACGAAATTTTTAAAATCCCTAATGTAGAAGGTGCGGATGAGGAAGGGCAGCTTGGAATTGATATTTCTCCGGTACAACCGCATACCATTCAAAAAGAATCTCGTGCTTGTGAGAGTTGTCATTCCAATCCACAGAGTATGGGATACGGAATTGAGGGAGGAACTATCTATGGAGATCCGTCTAAAGATTTTGATGTGGAAATTGGTTCTGGCGTAGGTACTCCCTTGGCTCAGAACACCCATGCCCAGGTAAATGCTATTCCTAATTTAACTATGGATTGGTCGCGCTTTGTGACGGAAGAAGGGGAGCAGTTACAAACCGTAGGACATCACTTTAAAAACTCCCGCCCATTAAATAACCAAGAAAGGCAGAACTTAGACCGAAGAGGTGTTTGTTTGTCATGTCATCAAAGTATTCCAAAAGGCAATTTGGCGGTTGATTTGTTGCATCATATCAAAGAGGTAAGTGACTCAGAAATGGATACAAAAGAGCATAGTAATTTACTTTCTAAAATTGTACAAACTGCCGCTTGGGCTCAAGTACTTCTAGGCATTTTTATTGGGTTCGCTGGCGGTTTCGTTATCCGTAGAATTTGGATGAAACGTACGGGTAGGTTATGAAACTGTCTCTTATACACATCTGACGCTGCCGACGATCTACTCTGTG
>OLHJ01000095.1_pt1 | contig 33420 bp, 27 predicted proteins | sample 1609491 | NCBI WGS metagenome assembly OLHJ01 (sample SAMN05416861, study PRJEB24817) | seawater metagenome | isolation source: Sea water | place: Canada:Atlantic | collected 2013-11
CAGCGTCAGATGTGTATAAGAGACAGGACCCCAAAAGCTTTCGTAAGGAATACCAAACTTAAAGGCCAACACATCGACATCAGGAAAAATAGAACACACAATTCCCAAAGTCCAGAATTTAGCCGATTTCATGTTTTTAGTAAAACTAGTTCCTAATGCTACTGATGCTAACGCGTGTCCGAATGCTGATGCCATGAATTGATTTGAAAAAGATTAAAAGGAAATTTTAAAATTCCATGACGAATATAACTTATTAAAACAAGAGTGGTTTTAACTCCGTATTCTTAAGGTTTCCGGGTTCATCTTGACAGGAAAAAAGTCGGTTATATACACCTTTCCTTGCTTTTCTGAGATGTAATAAATTATTTTGATTTCTAAGTTTCGAGATTCTTTGTGTAGAATAAACTTAAATTCATTTCGATGTGATTCTAAATACTTTTCACTCTTTCCTCTTCTAGGCAAAGTGGTTAATGAGCTTAAAGTTTTAGTAATATTTTCATCTATTTCAATACTTCGTTCTAGACTAAAATTCTCTAACAAATAAGAAAGGATTTCATATTGATATCGCTTTTGAGCGGGTAAAGATATTTCTATCTGATACTCTTTGACTCCATCCATTCTTTGTTCCCTTTACTAAAATTTTCTAAAGTGACGGTTTGATTGTTTTCAATGGCTTGCATGGATTCTTCTGTACGCGTAAATAGCTGTGCTTCTATGAGTAACTGCTCATATTTTTTTAATACATCTTCTTCACGAACTTTCATTAATCGCTCAATTATGTCTAATTTCTTTGCCTCTATTCCCATTTCTATGCTTTTTACAAAGCTAACTTTTTAAAATCATTTTTATTTTTAACTCTTTATTCTCTAAACGAATAAACCTACCTCTTAACAATTCTCTCCACACTTACCCCCAACTCATTCCTCAAAGTAACTACATACACCCCACTTGCCATTTTGGCCATGTTAATGGTTGTTATTTGGTCTTCCGTACTGGAATGGTACACTATTGCCCCTGCGCTGTTGGTAATGGTTATTTCTAACGAAACATTGCTTCCTTTGTCAATATGTAACGCATCGCTGGTTGGATTTGGATAAACATTCACGCCCAACAATTGTGCTTGTTGTATGCCTACATTCGTTATTGAATAACAAGCCGATGTATCTACACATCCGTTTTGAGTTACCTCTACCTGATAGTTTCCATTTTGAGTGGCTGTGAATGCCGCATTGGTTTCACCGTTAATTTTACCATTATCGCAATCTATCCATTGATACGTAGCATTGGTGGCTTGAGCGGTTAGCGTTAGGTAATTTCTTATTACGGCTGTATCCACTTCCAGTAAAGTAAAATCTAAGGTAATTACACTATCACAACCTGCTGCATTTGGAATAGTGAAAGTAGGACCACTAATAGTTCCACTATACACATTTCCATCTATCCAGGTTATTTCGTTACATGAAGTAACTACATCTGTACCTGCGGTGGGTTGCAATAATGTAAAATCTAATGTGATTACAGAATCACAACCTGCCGAATTGGCAACGGTATGCGTTGCCGTGTTGTTGCTAGAAGAATAGGTGTTGCCATCTAACCAAGTGATTGGATCACACGAACTAATTACATCGGTTGCAGTAGTGGATGGTAAAATGGTTAAATCAAGAGTGATAATGCTATCACAACCAAAGGCGTTTACTAGTGTATCTTTTGCGGTATTGTTATTTGATGAATAGGTTATTCCGTTCCAGGTGTAGGTATCACATGCACTTATGGTTTCTGTTCCGTACGTGGTTACGTTAATTGTTAAATTCAAGGTAACCACACTATCACATCCTAAATAATTAGTTAAGGTATGTGTAGCCGTATGGTTACTGGAAGTATACGTATTCCCATCAATCCATGTATACGCGCTACAACTGTTAATTACATCTGTACTTGAAGAACTATTAACGGTTAGGTTTAGAGTAACCACGCTATCACACCCGTTGCTATTTCCGCCAACAAGCGTATAAATAGCAGTTGTATTATTGGAATAATAGGTATTACCATCTATCCAAACTAGCGAATCACAAACTACATGGGTATCGGTGGCAAAAGTGCCTTGATGAATTTGGAGGTCTAAGTGCAAAATGCTGTCACATCCAATAGTCGAAGTGAAATTTTGTGTAGCCGTATTATTATCTGTCACATAAATCTGGCCATTACTCCACATGTAAAACAAACAGGCCGAAACGTTATCTGTATCATGGTGCGATTGATTTACGGTTAAGTCTAAATTCACAATACTATCGCAACCATGCCTGTTGGCTAAAGTATCGTATATCATATTTGTACTAGAATAATACGTTACCCCATTTATCCATGTTAAACTGTCACAAACAGTATACACATCGCTCGTAAATTCTGGTGCGTGTACTGTTAAATCAAGTATATAAATACTATCACAAACACCAACTACAGTTACCGTATCTCTTGCCGAATGGTTTGTTTGTGTATATGTATTTCCATCACGCCAAGTAATAGAATCACAAGTTTCATACGTTTCTACTACGGTGTTAGTTACAGTTAGGTTTAATGTATAAATACTATCGCAACCGTTTGGAAATGAAACAATGTGCTGGGCAGTATTAGTACTTGCATAATATGTCACGCCATCACGCCAAGTATAACTATCACAGGTGGTAATAGTATCGGTAGCTCTGCAAGAAGTAAGGATGGTAAGGTTTAGGCTAGCTAAGCTGTCACAGCCCGCTGCGTTTACCGAGGTAAACACAATAGAACTATCTGTTTGCGTATATGTGTTTCCATCAATCCAGGTATAAGAATCATAGGCGGTAATCGTATCATGTTTAAAAGTTCTTGTACATGCCTCTGCTGCCCCAATTTCTCGAACACCAACAATTGGCAAGTTTTGGGCATCACTCAAATCTAAAGGGTCACCTGCATCTATCGCAACTGAAGGCACCATAGGAGCCATTGTTGGAGTAGTTCCACCATTATATGATAAACTACCCAAATTTAATGAGGTGGAATCCACATTTAATTGATCTGTGGAAACAGAATTCAATACCGTACTATCACTAAAAATATTATAGCCTCCCGAAAAAGTTATTCCTGAATAGAAGGGAGCCATAAAACTCGTGCCATTTTTTGATAAAATACTCCCTGTTATACTTGTAAGGGATGTGCCAATTTGAGTCGTTCCATTAGAAATTCCACTGTTATTTGTAGGAGAAGTATTGTTCACCAAAGTGGAGTTTTTTATCCATATATTAGCACTTGCAGTGCCAAGAGTGGTATTCTGCAAGTTAACAAAATTTTGGATAGCAGCACCTGTATATCCAGTGGGAATAGTACTACTGGATATAGTAGAATTTTTAATGGTTATCCATGACTTATGGTAAGAGTTAATGTGATTGGATGAATTTGGATCTAACCTAGCATTAATAGCTTGCCCATTAGAATTTGTAATGGTACTATTTTCAAGCAAAATATCTGATTGTATTGACCCGGGAAATGCATGGGTAATAGTGTGACCCATTTGAACCTTGACTGCCCCAGTAATTCCATTTCCGTTTCCAGAAAAAAATGAATTCTTAATTTCCAATTTAGAATTCAAATCTCCGTAATGCACCGCGCTGTTACCTTGCAGAATAATATCTACACCTATTCCATTATTTTCAAAAGAGGAGTTTGATAATAGGGTTTCTATATAGGCTTGATTAGCTGTGTCGGGACGCATAGTAAGCCTACACCCTCGTGTATTACCATTAACATCAGAGCTGTCAATAATGATTCTAATGGTATCCATTCCTTGAATAACCAAACCAGAACCTTCATTATTAGAAATATTGCTGTTTGAAATTTTCACCGTAATCAAATGCACATAGGTGTTTATAACTGGCGCATCAATTTGCACCCCATTTCCACGATTGTCACTTATGTTTGAATTATATATTTCTAAGTATGCTTTACTATCATTGTCTGTAACCCCCGTTGGGTCCATATAAATACCATTTGAATTTTGTCCACCCTTTTGATTATTTTTAATCTCTGAATTTCGAACAATTAAACTATCTACGTGAGCAGTTTGAATACCGTAGCCAAAAAATGAATTAGATCCGGTAATACTTTTATTATCAAAAACAACTAAAGAGTCAAAAACAACCATAGACACATTACTAACCGTAAAAATATTATCTGACGTTATACTAGAAATCACCAGTGTGTCACTCATATTGTAAAGGCCCTTTATGGTTAGAGACTTACTAAAAGAAATACTAGTAGCCAATACGATAGTATCGCTACCATTGGCAATTAAATTTGTGTTGAACCGAATAGTATCTCCATTTGAGGCTAATGCTATTTTAGAACGCAAAGAACCTGTTCCGGCATCATTTAAACTATCTACCACATGCACCGTGGCTTGTGTGGTTATTCCTACTAAAATAAAACTGATTAAAAGGATTAGTTTTTTCATGTTTGGTAATTTTGGCTAGCTAAAAGGCTGATTTGTGATTGAGTCACGAAAATACAATTTTCCTTTATTTAAATAAAAGCTCATCACTATATAAAATGGTTATTTGCACCTAGTTAACGCAAGTAAATATAATCTTACTTCCATTTAATATTTAAGGCTTATGTGGTAATACCTCTGGGTTAAAATAAACTAAGAGTTAACCTGGGCAGTTTACTGTATTAAAAATGAAGGTTAACGCGGACCTGCTTGCGGTAGGCAGGCTGCCGTGCTAAAAACGTTTGTACACGAATAAGCATGATTGAAAAAGTTTTTAGTGTAAACTCAAGTGCATAAAAAAACCACCAACATCTTTGTTAGTGGCTTCACTTTAATTTCTTACTTATTCTTTAATAACCCAGTTGCCATGAAGTTTTTCTAGTTTCTGCTAAAAAGCAGAATAGAAAACTAAAATATGACAACCTGCACCTATTCTCTATTTATCATTTGGCGAGGTGCTGGGGGGGGGGGCATTCCTCAAAAATTTTTATCTGTAAGAACCGCTGATTAAATTCCATTGAATCTTCTGAAAACTCAGATGAATATTTTTCATAATTTATTTTCGTAAACGGAACAATTTTATATTCCGCTTTATAAATTATTCTTCCATCCAAATCAAATCCAACATAGACACCTTTTTTCATAGCTATTGAAACAGTAGAATACTTGGCATAAAGTGCTCCATTTGGATAATACTCCAAAACATTACAATTATTATTAATACACGTACCCGTAGAATAAAAGCCATCCCGTCTGATATAAAAAAAAGGCCCATTTAATTTACCATCCTTATGATACTCAAAGTATTCCGAAATCCCGCTTTTTGTATACATTATGCCAGTAAAAAGGCTATCATTTTTTTCAATCCTGAATGGCAATACGATATGAGCAATACTTCCCCTAATACTATCAATGTCAACCCTTAAATAACTTGAATTATTATCAAATTTTCTTTTAGTGATAACATCATGTGTTTCAAGCCAATCCCCAGCAACAAATGCAATATCCTCTGGAGCAATACATTGACCATATAAACCAAAAAAACCTAATCCTTCTATGTATAGTACAAACACAATTAACCATCTCATATCCTATATTTTACAAATTATTCCGTCTCGGTACAAATAGACACTTCACTACTAGCCTGATAAGTATAAGAATACCCATCACTTCCCGAAGTGGTGATATTTACAGTACTCCCACCAGGAGCAAAAATTGTAAACTCCTCAGCCCCTCCAGCAACCCGCTTATTTTCAGAACCATAAAAAGTTCCATCAGCATTAAAAATTTCAAATGTAAAAGTAAATTCTTCACCACCGCACTGTCCACATTTTGGGCAAACACAGCCCCTCCGTCAAATACATCAAACCCATTTCTTAACACCAACGAATCAAAAACCACAAAAGTGGTGGTGTCAACTCTAAACATTCTGTTCGTTCCACCACCTGAAAGAAACAGGGTGTCGGTTGGGGTATATAGCCCTGTAATGGTGAGTGACTTTGAAAACGCTATTTCCGAATTCAATACAATACTATCACTGCCATTAGCTATTAGGTTGGGATTAAACCGAATGGTATCGCCACTTACTGCTGTAGCTATTTTAGAGCGTAAGGTACCCGTACCTGAGTTGTTTTTACTAGAAACCACATGCACCGTGGCTTGCGTGGTGATTCCTAATACAATAAAACTGATTAAAAGGATTAGTTTTTTCATGGTTGGTATTCTGGTTATCCAAAAGGCTATTAGTTATTATTTATGCGAATATATTATTAATATTCAGAATACTATCTATTCAAAAACGAGGTAACTCAATACTCCTTACCCAAAACTAATCTACCTAATATTAAACCTACCTAAAACCACTCTAGAGGGCAACATGGCAGCTAAGCTTCCTATCACAATAATAATGGTGGAAATGGAGATTACATCCATTAACTGCAACTCTACGGGGTAATACTCTACTAACAATCCTTCTACAGGAATAAATCCAAATTGCGATTGTAAAAAGACCAATAAGATTCCTAATCCTAACCCCGTAAAACCACCGGTTAAAGAAATCAATAGACCCTCTACAAAAAAGATACGTCTAATGGTTTTAAGGGTGGCACCCATACCACGTAAAACAAAAATATCACGCTTCTTATCCAGTATCAAAATGGTTAACGAGCCAATGACATTAAACGTGGCAATAAGCAGAATAAACGATAGAATTAAAAACGTGGCCCACTTCTCGGTATTATTGGTTTTGTACAGAATTTCGTTCTGCTGAAAACGGGTTTTTACTTCGTATTCCGAGCCTAGAATTTCTTGCAATTGCGCTTGAACCACTTTGGCCTTATTGGCATCATGCAACTGCAATTCATATGCGGTTACTTCGCCTGAGGTTTGCAACAACATTTCTACAAATTCAATGGGAGCTACCGTGTACTTGGCATCAATATCTTGATTTACCGCAAACACTCCTGATGGAGATATGCTCTCAATGTAAAATGCATTTTCCAGGGTGGTACTTTTGGAGGCATCGCTTTTTGCCGCATACACAAACATGGGACGCAAAGCATTTTGAATGAACAGTCCCAGTTTTTCAGCCACAAAGTAACCCACCATTAGCTTTGGGTTTCCGTTTTCGGCATACAGTTCTGCATCTCCGGCCCACATCAAACTATCCATTCCGCTACGTGCCATAAAGGTAGAATCTACCCCTTTAATCATGGCGGGAGTTTGACTGTCTTTGTACTTAATCAATACGGTTTCTTCTAAAGAACGTCCAATAATTGCCACCTCCTCTACCGAAAGAATTTTGGAACGAATCTCAGCATTATCGTAAAAGGTTTTAGAGTTAACCGCTTCTATTCGAATCTCAGCATCAAAGCTAGAATACAGACCTTCTACCAGACTATTGATTCCGTTAAATGCAGATAGCACCATGATTAACGCCATAGCACCCACACCCACTCCAAACATGGAAACGAAAGAAATCAGGTTAATTACACTCTTTTTCTTTTTAGAAAAAAGGTATCGTTTAGCTATGAATAATGGGAGGTTCAAATGAAACTACTCTTTCAAAAGGTTTTCAATTTCCTCTGCGTAATCCAGTGAATCATCGCCATAAAAAGCAAATTGAGGAACAATACGTAATTGGTGTCGGATACTTTTTCCTAATTGAAATCTTAACTGAGGCACATATTGCGCTAATATAGCTACATCTTCTTTCAAATCTTCGGTAGGGAAAATACTCACGTACACTTTGGCAAAACTTAAATCTGGACTAATACGTACCGTAGTAACGGTAGTCATTTTACCGGGTAACATTTCACCTTCGTTACGTTGAATAATGGTACTTAATTCTCTACGTAATAACTCTGAAACTTTATCTTGTCTTAATGAACTCATTTTAATCCTATTTTGCAGCGGCAAAGATAAGCGAGTTTATTTGGCAATAATTGGTTTTTACTGGACTTATTTCTTCTAGCTCTTCCTTCTTAATGGAGTTAGTTCTTTTTTTCTTTATAAACCAATGGTAACCCCTCATTAAGAACGGTTTTTACCTTTCAAAAAGGTCTCAGGAGTTAAAACCGCTAAATCACTAGTCTTAAAATCTTTAATATTTCTTGTTAGAATAATACTGATCTTTCCATTTTCCATAGCTGAAAAATTCTGAAGGGCGTCTTCAAAATCTTTAAATTCAGAATTTAATGCATTCACCACAGAAGCTTTATCCATGTGAATGATATCAATTATTTGCAGCAACTGTTTTAATTTCTCAATAATGACATCATGCTTTGCGGTTTTCCTAAGTAAATAATAAACGTTAGAAATAATAACAGGCGTAGCATATCCTTTTATTTCATTTTCAGCACACTGGTTTAAAATCTGGGTCGAATATGTTTCAAATGGTTTTCTATCAAAGAAAAAATCAAGGAGCACATCCGTATCTATTAATACATGATTCATACTATAGATACTTTTCCTCTAATCGCTTTCCAAGCTCCTTTTCATAGTCCATATCTTTTGGCATTTTGAACGAACCTTTGAGTGATTTAACAATAGGGTTAATAGCCTCAATATCCTGCTTATTATCATCCGAAGTAAGCATTTTAAGATAGTTCTCAATTATATCAGACAAACTACGATTTTTGTCTTTAGCATAATTTTTTGCTCTCTCAATAATCTCTTGCTCAATCGTTAATGTTAGCTTGGTATTCATGATACTTGATTTCTTGGTTCACAACCAAAAGTACAAAACTAATACGTGTTACAAAAAATTAATTTACACGTGTACCGGAATCGTCCCCTACCCTAATTATTTAGCCAATTGCACTTTAGGCATAAATGATTGTACCAAAAGAGCTACCAATATCACCACTGAACTACCAATAACATTATACCATAAATAGCCCAAATCAATGACTTCGTAAACGGTTAATAAATGTAATATCAATACCAACGACTGCCCAGTAAATGCACCTACTAACAAAGCTGTTTGCTTCACAAATTTCAAGAAAAACGCGACTAAGAAAATTCCTAAAATGGTACCGTAAAACAACGAACCTAGTATGTTCACTAACTGAATTAAATTCTCAAATAAATGAGCCGATAAAGCAATACAAATGGCCAATAAGCCCCAAGCCACCGTTAACCATTTGGAAGCAGAAACGTAATGGGAATCTGATCCTTCCTTTTTGAAAAGTCGCTTATAATAATCTACCAAAGTGGTAGATGCCAAGGCATTTAACTCACTACTGGTACTGGACATGGCTGCCGATAAAATCACAGCGAGCAACAAACCAATTACCCCATGAGGCATGTACTTTAAAATGAACGTGAGGAAGACATAATCAGTATCCTTACCATCTACATTTACATCGGCTTTTTTGATCACCTCACGCATCTCTTCACGGATGTCTTGCGATTGTTGATACAGTGCTTGTGCTTGACCTTTATACTGTTCCTTAGCCAAACCATCAGTTACCAAATAATTATTGATGGCTTCCTTTTTCTGGGTAAAGACTTCTGTGTAATTTGCTTCTAATTGTTTGAAATTATCGGCTTGTTCGGTTTGATAAATTTTGTTCTTTCCCGGAGAGTTAAAAAATGCGGGCGGCTCATTGAATTGATAAAACACAAATACCATCAGTCCTACAAATAGAATGAAGAATTGCATGGGTATCTTCAACACCGCATTGAACATCATTCCCATTCGGCTTTCTTTGATGTTTTTTCCACCTAAATAACGTTGCACTTGACTTTGATCCGTACCAAAATAAGAAAGCGATAAAAAGAACCCACCTAGTAAACCGGTCCAAATGGTATAACGATTACTCAAATCAAATTCAGTATTCACAATTTCCATTTTACCTAGCAGTCCACCCACATCTACCGCTTGCGAAAACGTTAGGTCTTCACCTAAGTAATCAATAATGAGAAAGAAAGCGGTAAACATACCAAACATGATAATTCCCATTTGCCATTTTTGAGTCAAACTCACGGCCTTGGTCCCTCCCGAAACCGTGTATATAATAACTAGGATACCTACAAAGATGTTGGTTAAATCTAAATCCCAACCCAATAGAGAAGAGAGCACAATAGAAGGCGCATAAATGGTAATTCCAGCCGCCAGTCCTCTAGAAATCAAAAACAAAAAGGCGGTAAACAAACGGGTATTTAAACCAAATCTATTTTCTAAATATTCATAAGCCGTAAAGACATTCAGCTTGTAATAAATAGGAATAAATACGGCAGAAACAATGACTAAAGCTAACGGCAGACCAAAGTAAAACTGAATAAATCCCATCCCATTTTCGTAAGCCTGTCCAGGGGTGGACAAAAAAGTAATGGCACTAGCTTGGGTAGCCATAACCGACAAACCAATGGTCCATGCACCCATTTCATTATCCCCTTTCAAGTAACTCGAAATACTGGCGCTTTTACGGGTTTTCCATGCCCCGTACAACACAATAAACAATAAGGTGCTGAGTAGCACAATCCAATCTAATGCTACCATAATGACGACAGATATAAATACAAAATGATTTGAACGACTAGGAAACCTAGCACTCCTGCGTAAATCTTATTCCAATTGGTCTTTGACGGTTCGTTTTCCATTTACTTCTTTTCTGTTGCAGTTGGATTTTCAGCTCCGTAGCTTACCAAATTAGCAAATAATTTATAAGCACCTACCACACCTGCTGGTAGTTGTCTAAAGAATGAAATTCCAGTAAAAACATATTGACCTTTACCGTAATCTGCCACTAACAACGAACCTTTTTTCAAGTCTTCGCCTGAATCATTCCATCCTAGAACGGCCGTGTATTTTTCATCCCATTCGCCAGCGAAATACAACCCACGTTCTTGTACCCAATTATCAAAATCAGCATCGGTAATAACGTTAGGTGTTTTTAGTACGGGATGGTCTCTTTGTAAACGCACAACTTCGGCATCTTCTTCGGTTACTCGATCACGCGAAAGTTTGAACGGGTACGGACCTAAGTCTTCGGTTTTCAATCCACGATTGGTATTGTATTGCACCATCACAAACCCACCGTTGAACACATACTTATTCAATAATGGCGAAGCACTTTTCATGGCAGGTACGGAATTGTACGCACGAATTCCGACAATCACTCCATCCACTTGTTCTAAATCTTTCAGTGTCATTTTTGCCGGATCCAGTACGGTAACTTCACAACCCATTTCTTTTAGAGCTACTGGAATTTCATCACCCGAACCTTTAATGTAACCAAAGTGATTTCTGGTTAATTGAATGTCTTCCTTAATCAAGGTCAACTTAGATTTTGGCATCACCACTTGGGTATACATATGCGGATACGCAATCTCAATTAATCCATTTTCATACTTGGAATTTTCCGCTTCCCACACTTTCACATGCAAGGTATTTAAGCTCTCAAATTCGCCCGCTAATTGAAAGGTAATTGGCATAGACTGCCCTTCCATTAAAGACTCAATTTCAAACACTTCAGAACTAAACTGTTTATTTCCTCCCCAAGTTAATTGGGCTTTTAAATTCTTCGCTTCTTTGTTAGCTCTTACCCGAACTTGAATCTCGTTATTCAACGATAAAGTCACCTTTTTGGAAAACGAAACCGACAAAGGTTCCACCACATTTACGGGGCGGTATAATTCTCCACGAACTCGATCAGTCCATTTGTAAACCAAAGGACGCGTATAGACTAAATCCCCCTTTAAAGTGCTAATCGTAAATGTAGCCTCTACCACCGCATCATTTTCCGGTTGACCAATTAAATCCGGATTTGGAACCGTAAACGTATTGCCATCATTTTCCTCGGCTAACCAATACGGATTAGAAATGGTTGGAATACCCGGAAGCTCAGCCTCCACTTCGAAATACGTGTTTTTTAATCGTTCCGACATCGTTTTTTCAACCTCACCCATTTTTACCGAAGTCAATTCAAAAGGATAGTTGGTTTGCGAAATAATATACGCTTTCGCCTTGAAATCTTCATTGACTACTAGTAATGGTTTCTCTGTTCTAAAGTCCATCCATAAACCGGCACAAGCCGCAATTATATCCTTAACCGATTCTGCTTTTTGTTTCTTAAAACGGTTATCTGGCATTTCATTTATGGCTACATATAAATCCATTAATGCGTCAATGCTATTAGAAGGATGGGTTACATCGTAATTTGAAACAATCTTGTCAAACTGCTTCTGAATGGATTTTCCACCTTCTACATCCGACCAATATCTACGGTTATTTTGCAGCACGTCCGATTGCGTAGAATCGCCTTTAATAAGTTTCATGTACTCTAATTTATCGCCACGTTGAATAGCCATTCCGAAACCTTGACTCTGATGCTGGCTTCTAGAAACCGAGGCAATTTCAGCATAAGACACCCCCAAAACCGGATCAAACTGACCAAAGTTAGTAGTGGTATATTCGTCTTTATGTTCGTGAATGGTTTTGTTCCACCAAGAGCTTTCATTCCAGTACAATTTTTGTACTTGCCAAGCTCCAAACTCCTTAGCCGTTGCTGGGAACTGGTTTGGATCTGCCGCCAAATCGAAAGCCTCAGCTGCAATCATGGCCGATACGGTATGATGCCCGTGACCCGCTCTTGAATCAGGTGGAAAACGTGTCACAATTACATCGGGTTTAAACTTTCTAATTACCCGAACCGCATCTTCTAATAACACTTGTTTATCCCAGTGTTTATAGGTTTCTTCCGCAGATTTCGAGTACCCAAAATCAATAGCTCTACTAAAGTATTGCGTACCTCCATCCTCACGTCTGGCTTCTAACAATTCTTGCGTACGAATCATGCCTAGTAACTCCCCTTTTTCATCACCAATAAGGTTTTGTCCTCCATCACCACGAGTTAAAGAGAAATAGGCCGTTTCCACGTTCATCCCTTTACTCAAATAGGCAATTAACCGGGTGTTTTCATCATCGGGATGAGCCGCAAAATAAAGCACTCTATTGAGCACTCCCACTTTTTGAATTTCCTTTAAAATTTCAGCGCCATCCAACGATTTTTGCTGAGAAAATACGGGTATGCTACTGATCCATACAATAGCTAAAAAAATATATTTCATAGAAAATTATTCTCTGTTGAGTAGAAAACCCAAATATACATTCGCACTTTATTTAACCCATCAATTTGCCGTTAAAAACATAACCTTAACAAAACGTTTTTGGGCACCCGAAACTGAAAACTTAACGTTTGAGTTACAGTTACGAAATTCACATTTCTAATATTTGTTCAATTCCGATAACAAAATTGAATATTAGCACAAATTTCAACCCCGTTTTCAACCTAATTTCCAGCTAAAAGCGTTGCAGTCACTTATAAGAACTCCAAAAACCAAACCTCTCTATTACGCTTTCTGACAGTGAATTAATAACAAAAATAGGACAAAGTCCAAACCCATCTTATTTAGAATCATTCTAAATTAAAAATCCAATTGTCATATTTTTATCGTTTATTAACAACAATGTGGCCTTTCTACTATTTTTGCGGGCAATAAAATCGCCTTTGCGAGAGAATTAAATTAAGCATTGAAATACGCTCCACATGAGTTTAAAAATTTCGATTAACAACATAAAGGTCCATTTAAGTGTCCTTTCTTTGTTTCTAGTTTTGGCCTTATCAGGCTATTCCCAAGACGGAAAAAATCTATTTAAAGCCAATTGTGCGGCATGTCACAAGATTGACAAAAAACTTATCGGTCCAGCCCTTGCAGGCGTAGAAGATCGATGGGAAAGTAAGGAAAATCTTATTGCATGGATCGCCAATTCAGGTCAGTATTTAAAAGACAATCCAGGCGATTCTTACGCACAGGATTTGTTTAAAGAATACAATCAACTTCAAATGACAGCGATGCCGTTGAGCACTGCTGAAATTGAATCCATTTTAGGATACATTGCTGCTCCGCCAGAAACACCAAAAGTGGTTATTACTGATGCAGCACCTGCTGCTGCTCCTGCTGAAGACTACACTAACGTGTGGTTATTTGCATTTACAGTAATTTTCATTGTAGTGATCAGCGTCATCTTAAGTGTTAAAGCTTCATTAAAGAAAATTTTATTAGAACTTAAAGGTGAAGAAGGATTAGCTGCTATTGGTGAGATTAACGATATGGATTTATCGTTCTACCAACAATCCGTTCTTTGGGCTAACCGTAATACAAAATGGATGATCGTTATTTCGATTTTCGCATTCATCGGTATTCTTTACATCCTTTGGTCTTCAATTTGGACCATTGGTGTGTACAAGGGCTATGCTCCAGAGCAGCCTATTAAGTTCTCGCACAAAATTCACGCAGGGGATGATGGTATTGATTGTGTATACTGTCACTCGGGTGCTGAAAAGAGTAAAACCGGAGGTATTCCATCTGTAAACGTTTGTATGAACTGTCATAAAGGAATTGAGTCAGGAAAACTTTATGGAACAGAAGAGATTGCTAAAATTTATGATGCTGCCGGTTGGGATTCTGAAAACCAGAAATACATTCCAAGAAACCAAGATCCAATTGAGTGGGTGAAAATTCACAACTTACCTGATCACGTTTATTTCAATCACTCTCAGCACGTAGTTGTTGGTCAAGTGGATTGTAAAGAATGTCACGGTGACGTAGCCACTTTTGAATACCCAATGCATCAAGAAAATGACTTGACAATGGGATGGTGTATTGAGTGTCACAGAACCAAAGAAGTGAAAATGAACGGTAACCCTTACTATGATAAGTTACATGCTCAATTAGTTGAGAAGTACAAAAGCGAAGGTTTAGAGTCTTTCACTGTAAACCAAATGGGTGGAATCGAATGTGCAAAATGCCACTATTAATAAATTAGCCATAACGAGATAAGAAAAAGATTATGAATAATTCAAGACAATACTGGCAAAGTGTTGAGCAACTAGAAAACAACGAGGAGTTTGTTGCTAAAAACAGCGATGAGTTCCAAGAGGAGTTGCCTCTAGATAAGTTTCTAGAGAAAGAAGAATTAAGTACTTCTTCTACTTCAAGAAGAGATTTCTTAAAATTTGTGGGTTTTAGTGTTACAGCAGCAACTTTAGCAGCTTGTGAGGCTCCAGTAATGAAATCTATTCCTTACGTAGTAAAGCCAGAAGAAATTACTCCTGGAGTTGCTAACTATTATGCATCTGCATACTTTGATGGATTTGACTTCGCTCCTATTTTAGTAAAAACTAGAGAAGGTCGTCCAATTCACATTGAAGGAAATAAACTAAGTAAATTAACTAATGGTGGTGTGAACGCTCGTGTGAACTCATCATTATTAAGTTTATATGACGAAGCTAGAGTTAGAAACCCAAGATTAAATGGTGAAGAAACCAAATGGTCTAAGGTAGATAAAGCGGTGAAAGCAAGTTTAGCGGAAGCTAAAAACGTTCGTGTTTTATCTAGTTCTATCGCTTCCCCTTCTACGCAAGCAGCAATCGATTTGTTTGCTTCTAAATTAGGTACAGAAGAAGCTCCAGTAAACTTTAAGCATGTTACTTATGATGAGGCTTCATCAGCAGGTATTATCAATGCTAACAAAAACTACTTTGGTAAAGCAGTAGTTCCTAACTACAACTTTGATAAAGCAAACGTAATTGTTGGTTTTGGTGCTGATTTCTTGTCTACTTGGTTAAATGCTAACCAATACGCAACAGCTTACGGAACACATCGTGCACCGCAAAACGGTGAGATGTCTCGTCACTACCAGTTTGAGGCTAATTTTTCGTTAACAGGTACCAATGCTGATATTAGAGGAGCTGTTAGACCAAACGAAATTGGTTTAGCGGTAATAGACCTTTATAATGCAGTTGCTAAGAAAACAGGTAACGCTGCCATTAAAGGTGCTAAATACGATGACGATAACAACGTTGCTTCAAAAATCAAAAACGCAGCAAACGACTTAGTATCTCATAAAGGGTCTTCGTTAGTTGTTTGTGGTTCAAATGATGTTGCTACACAAGAGTTGGTAAACGGAATTAACCAAATGATTGGTTCTTACGGTACCACTATCGAAATTGACAAACCATTAAACATTCGTAAAGCAACCGATACAGACTTTATCAACTTGGTAAAAGAAATGAAGTCCGGTGCAGTTGATGCTTTATTTATCTACGGAGTAAATCCAGTATACAGCGCTCCAGCTGATTTAGGATTTGCAGCCGCTTTAGCTAAAGTGAAGACTTCGGTTTCTTTCAGCATGTTTGCTGACGAAACTGGATCTGCAACTACAGTTCTAGCTCCAGACAACCATTATTTTGAAAACTGGAATGACTATTCTCCGGTAGCAGGATCAATTTACATGGCTCAGCCAGTAATTCGTCCGTTGTTCTCAAAAACAGCAGCTCACCAAGGAACACGTCAAGCGCAAGAAAGTTTATTGAAATTCGTAAAAGTGAAAACTAGCTTCTACGATTTCATGAAAGAAAACTGGTCTGCTACTATCCTTCCAAACCAAACCAAGTATTCTACTTTAGAAACACTTTGGAACAACACGGTTCACGATGGATTTGCAGATTATACTCCTGCTCCAGTACCCATGACATTGGAAATGACCATAGCTCCTGAAGCTTCTGTTTCTGCTTCTAATGTAGTGAAGAATTCAAAAGCTACTGGAATGGTAGCTGAACTATATACTGAAACCAACATGGGTATTGGTAATCAAGCAAACAACCCTTGGTTACAAGAACTACCAAACGTTATTACCAAGGTAACTTGGGATAACTACGTAGCTATGAACCCGAAGGACTGTAAAGAGAATGGTTACGCAACCAATTACGGTCAACAATTACCCGCTTCATTGGTAAATGTAACTATTGGTGGCTCTACGGTTAAGTTGCCAGTAATTGCTACCCCAGGTCAAAAAGTTGGAGCAGTTTCTATTGCATTAGGTTACGGTAGAACAAACGCTGGTAAAGTAGTTGAGCAAGGTGATATGTTTGCTGCTGACGGTACTACAAAGACTGTTGGAGCAAATGTTTTCCCAGGTGTTACTACTAAAAATGGAACTTTAAACTATTACGCTGAAGTAACTATTGAAAATGCAAACGAAGAGTATCCAGTAGGTCTAGCGCAAACGCACTTTACGGAAATGGATCGTAAAATTGTGAACGAAACTTCGATTGCTACTTTCTTAAAAGGAAAAGACACTTACAATCCAGATCCAACAGTTGTTGACGCATACGGTGTGACTAAAACTGTAGATAAGGTTGACCTTTGGGCAGAGCAAGATATTAAGAATGGGCACCGTTGGGGTATGACTATTGATTTATCTAAATGTATTGGATGTAATGCTTGTGTTACTTCTTGTCACTCTGAAAACAACGTTCCTGTTGTAGGTAAGGATGAAGTAAGAAGAAACCGTATCATGTCTTGGTTACGTGTAGATAGATATTTCTCTTCTGACATGTCTAAAGCAACAGCTGGTGATACTGGAACCATTGACATGTACTCGCAAATGGAAGTTCCTTCAGAATATCCAGAAGCAGTTCACCAACCGGTAATGTGTCAGCAATGTAACCACGCTCCTTGTGAAACTGTATGTCCGGTAGCGGCAACAACTCACAGTGATGAAGGGTTAAACCAAATGACGTATAACAGATGTATTGGTACTAGATATTGTGCGAATAACTGTCCGTATAAAGTAAGAAGATTCAACTGGTTCAACTATGTTGGTGATTCTAAATTTACAGATGTAAATCCATCACAAAACGACTTAGCTCGTATGGTATTAAACCCAGACGTAGTAGTTAGAGCTCGTGGTGTAATGGAAAAATGTTCATTCTGTGTTCAACGTATTCAAACTGGAAAGTTAGATGCTAAGAAAGAAGGAAGAACGGTAAGAGATGGAGAAGTAGAAAGTGCTTGTGCTTCTGTATGTCCAACAAACGCAATTCAATTCGGTGACTTAAACGATAACCATACAACGGTTAAGAAAACGTCAGACGATGAAAGATCTTACCACTTATTAGAAGAAGTAGGTACACAACCAAACGTGTTCTACCTAACTAAAGTGAGAAACATTGACGAAGAGCGTATTCCAGCTGGAATTGGTCATGGAGCAGCTCACGGTGATGATCATGGTGACCATGGTCATGAAGATCAAGCTGAAGAGGCGCATGTAGATTCACATTCAGATGAGCATTCATCACATTAATTAGATTAGTATTACGATTAAAATAAAACCGAATGGTTAAGGAAGCAGAAGTTAGAGATCCATTAATTCTTGGTAAGGACGTTACTTACCACAGCATTACTGAGGATGTATGTGCTCCAATTGAGGGTAAAGCAGGTAAATTATGGTGGGGCTTATTCAGCGTTGCAATTGTACTTGCAATCTGGGGTACCGGAATGATACTTTACACAATTGGACGTGGTATTGGTGTTTGGGGTCTGAACAACACAGTTGATTGGGCTTGGGATATTACCAACTTTGTATGGTGGGTAGGTATTGGTCACGCAGGAACATTGATTTCGGCTGTACTATTATTATTCCGTCAAAAATGGAGAATGGCAATTAACCGTTCTGCTGAGGCGATGACCATCTTTGCGGTAATCATGGCAGCATTATTCCCAGGTATTCACATGGGTAGAATTTGGTTAGCTTATTTCGTTTTCCCAGTACCAAATCAATTTGGTTCTTTATGGGTAAACTTTAACTCCCCTCTTTTATGGGATGTATTTGCAATTTCAACGTATTTCTCTGTATCATTTGTATTCTGGTACATTGGTTTAATTCCTGATTTTGCAACCATTAGAGATAGAGCTAAAGGGCCAATGGCTAAGAAAATGTACAGCTTGTTAAGTTTCGGTTGGACCGGTAACGCGATGGCTTGGGTACGTTTTGAAGAGGTATCTTTAGTATTAGCAGGTTTAGCAACTCCATTAGTATTCTCGGTACACTCAATTGTATCTATGGATTTTGCTACTTCAGTAATCCCAGGTTGGCATACCACTATTTTCCCTCCCTATTTCGTGGCAGGGGCGGTATTCTCTGGATTTGCGATGGTTCAAACCCTTCTATTAGTAGTACGTAAAGTATTGCACTTCGAACACTACATCACTATTCAACACATTGAGTTAATGAACCGTATTATTACCATTACTGGTTCAATTGTAGGAGTAGCATATTTATCAGAGCTATTCATATCTTGGTACTCAGGGGTAGAATATGAAGGATATGCCTTCTTGAATAGAGCAACTGGTCCTTACTGGTGGTCATATGCAATCATGATGAGTGCGAATGTTATTTCACCACAGTTATTCTGGTTTAAGAAATTAAGAACAAGTTTAGTGTTCTCATTCTTCTTATCAATTATCGTGAATATTGGTATGTGGTTTGAGCGTTTCGTAATTATTGTAACTTCTCTACATAGAGATTACATTCCATCTAACTGGTCTATGTTCCACCCAACATTTGTGGATATAGGTGTGTATTTAGGAACTATCGGAATCTTCTTCGTATTGTTCTTAGGATTTACAAGAGTATTCCCAGTATTAGCATTAAACGAGTTGAAATCTATCTTAAAATCATCGGGAGAGTCTTACCGAGATAAAGATACTGGACACCACTAATAACCGTAGTTAAAGTAAGAAAAATGACTAAAGAGAAATTTATATACGGAATGTACAATGATGACGACTTAATGATAGCCGGAATCAAACAGTTACAATCTAAAGGAATTCACGTTAGAGATGCTTACTCTCCATTCCCGATTCACGGTTTGGAAGATGTACTAGGCATGAAATGGACTAGAATTGCAATTGCTGCATTTATTTACGGTATCACTGGTTTAACATTAGCGGTAATCACAATTAACTATATGATGATTATGGACTGGCCATTGAATATTGGTGGGAAACCAAACTTCACCTTTTACCAAAACTTACCCGCATTTATTCCAATTATGTTTGAGTTTACGGTTTTATGTGCAGGTCATGGTATGGCAATTACATATTTCTTCAGAAATATGACTTTACCAGGTTTACCGGCAAGAAATCCACATCCAAGAACTACGGATGATCATTTCGCGATTGAAATTGCTGAAAACGAAAACAAAAAATTCTCTAAAGAAGAAATTGAAACAATGATCTCTGAATCAGGGACAGTAGCAGTTTTCGAAAAAGAGAGAATCGTTAAATTCCTATAATTGACTAGAAATGAAAAGAAAGGATTTAAATATTATGAATATCGCTAAGAAATTTTCAGGAGCTTTATTTATTGGTCTTATAGGATTGACCTTACATTCTTGTCAATCAGACCCAAATTCACCGGGTGTGGAGTACATGCCAGACATGTACCGTTCAAGAGCTTTAGAGCCGAACATGCAACAACAGGATGAATATGCTGTAGATAGCCAAGAGGTTCGTTTACCAGCTGTAGGTTCTATTCCAAGAGGATTTATGCCATTCACCATTCCGGAGTCTAATGAAGGTTATGCAATGGCTGCAGATTTAAAGAATCCTCTTCCATATAGTGAGGAGACTTTAAAAGAAGGTAAAACTATTTTCGGGAAAATGTGTTCTCATTGTCACGGTAAAACAGGTAAAGGTGATGGTGGTGTAATTGGAAATTCAGAATATCCACCACCACCAGCATACGATGGTGCAATTAAAGATCTTCCAGCAGGAAAAATTTTCTATTCTATAACATACGGAAAGAACATGATGGGTTCACATGCCTCTCAAATCTCTCAAGAGGATAGATGGAAATTAGTATTCTATGTTCAGAAATTACAAGGTCATGATGTGGCTAAGTTATATGCCGAGAAAGAAGATGTAGTAGCAACCGAAGATGCAGTAGCTGAAGAAGCTGCTCACTAATACGAAGATTAATAATACAAGAAATAGTATATAAATGGATCAATTCACATTTACAGACAAATCCAAAAAGATCTTCGGGGCGTTGATCTTGATTGGAATAGCTTCAATTGCCTATGGCATGTTTGATAGCTCAGTTACTGCGGACCGTATTTGGGTTAGCGCATTAATTAACGGATGGTTTTTCTTCAGTATTGCATTAATGGCAACTACGTTTATTGCAATTAACTCGGCTGCACAGTCAGGTTGGTATGTGGCACTTAAACGTGTATTTGAAGCCGTAAGTTTATATGTTCCCGTTGGAGCGGTTACCTTATTGATTGTTTTCATTGCATCCGCAATGCACATGAACCATATTTACCACTGGATGGATCCGGAAGCAGTAGCTCACGATGCATTATTACAACACAAGGAACCTTACCTAAATATTCCATTTTGGTTAGGTAGAGCTGTTGTTATGTTGGGTGTATGGACATTATTTACATTCATTTACCGTAAGAAATCTTTACAGGAAGATGCAGAAGGTGGAACTTCTATCTATAAGAAGAGTATGGTAACTTCAGCTTTTTTCTTAGTATTCTTCGGGTATACTTCAGTAGTAGCAGCATGGGATTGGTTTATGTCAATTGACGCACATTGGTTTTCTACTCTTTACGGATGGTACATTTTCTCAGGGATGTGGATTGCAGGTATGATCATGGTATTCTTGTTAACCCATTACTTAATGGGTAAAGGATACTTGAAAGAAGTAAACGCATCGCACATTCATGATTTAGGTAAATTCATTTTTGGGGTATCTTTCTTGTGGACGTATTTATTCTTCTCTCAATTTATGTTGATTTGGTATGCTGATATACCAGAGGAGGTAACGTATTACATTCCAAGAATTAACGATTACACTTGGTCTTTCTGGTCCATGGTGTTAATAAACTTCTTAGTACCAATGTTATTCTTAATGTCTAAAACCACTAAAAGAAACAGAAATGTTCTTGCAGTTGTTTCAGTAATTATTTTCTTTGGCCACTGGATGGATATCTATTTTATTGTAACTCCTGGAGTACTGAAAGACCAAGGTCACATTGGTATTGTGGAGTTAGGAATGTTATTGGGTTATTTAGGAATGTTCTTATTTGTAGTGTTTAGAGAACTGGAGAAAGCACCGCTGATGGTTAAAAACCACCCGCTGCTTAACGAAAGTACGCATCACCACATTAATTAATAAATATACTTGGAAACACCAAATCGATTGATCTGGTGTTTCCTCTTTTTTACCTCAAAGTTAGCGCTTTGAGTTTTGTTTAAATTATAATTAAATCAAACAATATGGGCTTTTTATTAGGCTTTGCGGCCACGCTTTTAGCAGTGGTTTTAATTGTTCAAATCATCCGTGTATTTGAACTTACTTCCAAATTAAGTGGGAACGACCAATCTAAGGTTAGTTTCAAAGACAACAGAACCCGTGCTTTTTCATGGTTGTTGTTCATGATCTGGTATTTTGCGCTATTCATTTGGGTAGTTCAAAAATGGGGTCCTTTAGTATTACCAGAAGCCGCTTCTGTTCATGGTGAAACCATTGATTTCCTTTTCAACTTAAATTGGGTAATTATTTTAATTGCTTTTATTATCACTCACCTTGTACTGATTACGTTCATACTGCGTTATTATGCTCGTCCAGGTTCTAAAGCAGAATTCATTACCCATAACAACAAATTAGAAATGATTTGGACTGTGGTACCTGCGGCTGTTTTGGCGGTAATCATTATCTACGGATTGAAAACTTGGGATGAATATAACGGTGATGTGGCAGGAGATGCCATCAACATTGAATTATATGCCAAGCAGTTTGATTGGACGGCACGTTTTGCAGGTGATGATGACCAATTGGGAAAAGCAAACTTCAATTTCATTAACACTTCTAATCCACTTGGTCTAGTTACCGAACAAACGATTAAGATTAGAATTCAAGAATTGAATGATCAAATTGCAGAGCTTAAAGAAGAATTAAACCATGTACCAAAAGATGGTTTAAAAGAATCTCAAAAGTTAGCAGCTATTCATCATAAAGAAACGCAACTTTCAAAAATTCACGCTTTCAGAAGAAACAACGAATTAGCGAAAAACGCAGCGAAAGATGATAAATTAGTTAAAGTTGAATTCCACATTCCTGTAGGACGTCAAGTGAACTTCTCTATGCGTTCTCAAGATGTGATTCATAGTGCGTTTATGCCTCATTTTAGAGCACAAATGAACTGTGTTCCAGGAATGGTTACAAGAATGCGTTTTACTCCAACAATTACTACGGCAGAGATGCGTAGAAAAACAGGTAATCCAGAATTTGATTACTTATTGTTGTGCAACAAAGTTTGCGGAGCTGCCCATTATAACATGCAAATGAATGTAATCGTAGATACTCCAGAAGATTACGCAAAATGGCTAGCTGAACAAACCACTTTCAACGCAAAATTAATGGCCACTTTAGGCCTTTCAGAAACAGATAATCAATTAGCTCAAAACATCCAATAATATAAACTATGAGCAATACAGCGCACGCAGCAGATCATCACGCAGAAGATCACCACCAGGAAACGTTTATTAGCAAATACGTTTTTAGTCAAGATCACAAAATGATCGCAAAACAATTCTTGGTAACAGGAATGTTTATGGCAACAATCGGGATGTTAATGTCCACTTTATTTCGAATTCAGCTTGCTTGGCCAGGAGAAGGTTTTGCCGTTCTAAACTTCTTTTTAGGTGACAAATGGGCTCCGGAAGGTGTTATGGATCCAAACATGTACCTCGCTTTAGGTACAATTCACGGAACAATAATGGTATTCTTCCTTCTAACCGCAGGTTTGAGTGGAACTTTTGCCAACCTTTTAATTCCTTACCAAATTGGTGCACGTGATATGGCATCTGGTTTTATGAACATGCTTTCTTATTGGTTGTTTGCAGCATCTTCAGTAATCATGGTATTATCTTTATTTGTAGAGACAGGACCTGCATCAGCAGGTTGGACGGTTTACCCTCCTCTTTCTGCTTTACCGCAAGCAATGCCAGGTTCCGGTTTAGGTATGACTTTGTGGTTAGTTTCAATGACTTTATTCATTGCTTCATCAATGATTGGTGGTTTAAACTACATCGTAACTATTGTTAACTTACGTACCTCAGGTATGTCAATGACACGTTTACCTTTAACTATTTGGGCTTTATTAGTAACTGCAATATTGGGTCTTTTATCTTTCCCAGTATTACTATCTGCAGCTTTACTTTTATTATTTGATAGAAGCTTTGGAACGTCATTCTACTTATCGGATATCTTCATAGCAGGTGAGGCTTTAGATTACAACGGTGGGTCTCCTATTCTTTTTGAACACTTGTTCTGGTTCTTAGGTCACCCAGAGGTATACATTATCCTATTACCAGCTTTAGGTTTGACATCTGAGATTATTGCGACCAATGCTAGAAAGCCAATTTTCGGATACAAAGCAATGATTGGTTCTATATTGGCAATTGCGTTCTTATCTTTTATTGTATGGGGTCACCACATGTTCTTAACAGGAATGGATCCATTCTTAGGTAGTGTATTTACATTTACTACTTTATTGATTGCCATTCCTTCAGCAGTAAAAGTATTTAACTACTTGACTACTTTATACAAAGCAAACATTCGATTTACACCAGCCATGATGTTCTCATTAGGTATGGTTTCTACATTCATCTCTGGTGGTTTAACTGGAATTATTTTAGCAGATGCCGCACTAGATATCACCGTTCACGATACGTATTTCGTAGTGGCTCACTTCCATATTGTAATGGGATTCTCTGCAGTAAACGCAATGTTTGCAGGTGTCTATCACTGGTTCCCGAAAATGTATGGTAGAATGATGAATCAAAAATTGGGTATCATTCACTTTTGGGCAACCCTAATTTCTGGTTATGGCGTATTTTTACCAATGCACTTTTTAGGATTAGCAGGTGTACCAAGACGCTATTATACCAACTCTGAGTTCCCGTTATTTGACAGTTTCATTGACATGAACGTATTGATGACTGTGTTTGCAATTATTGCAGCATTGGCTCAGTTCATTTTCTTCTTTAACTTCTTCTATTCAATGAAAAGAGGACCAGTTGCTCCACAGAATCCTTGGAGATCAAATACTTTAGAATGGACTACTCCGGTAGAGCACATTCACGGTAACTGGCCTGGAGATTTACCTGTAGTGCACAGATGGCCTTACGATTATAGTAAGCCGGGTAAAGCAGAAGATTTCGTGCCGCAAATTGTTCCTTTAGAAGAAGGAGAAGTGGATGGCGAACACTAAAAACATATTCTCTTACGAGATCAAGCCCTTGCATTTTTGCAAGGGCTTTTTTGTGTTTTTATTTATTTTCTGGGCGCAACTCAGCCAAGCCCAGTTTTTCGACTCCATTGAAACTAGCTTAACCTATAAACCTACCCTAGATCTAAAATTTGAATCTAGAAACTCCTTTTTCTCTAACGAATGGGCACTGATTAGAGGAATACGTGCGGGTGCCAATTACAACGATGTGTTTAAAGTAGGTGTGGGATACTCCTGGTTAGCTAAAGAAATTCAGCACACCATCACGGTACATGGAGAGAACAAAAATGCCGATTACTTTTTCCATTACGGAACCGCTTATGCGGAATATACTTTCTATGATGTAAAACCCTTCTCTATGACCATTTTCGCCTCTGTAGGTGGCGGTCGTTCATGGGATAGATACATTGACAACAACGGGGAACGACAAACGGCTAATAGCAGCTTTGTATTTGTGTATGAACCCTACATGACCGGAATGGTTGATGTGTTGAAATACTTTAAAGTAGGTGGCGGTATGGGATTTCGTTTAGCCGCTTCTGGCAATAAGTTCTCAAGGCAAAAATTAAATACCCTAATCTACGTTTTTAAGTTCCAAGTAGAGATTTCTAAAATACTGGATGATACGGTGCGTAGGTAAATCTACCTAGTTATTTTTTTAGGAGAATTTACCTGTTTTTAATCCGTTTTCCATTATTTATTTGAATCATTACTTCCAAAGGGATACATTTGATTATCAAGACCTTCTGGTACAACCAAATGAAATACCTCCTACCAATATTAAGCTTCATAATTCTTTTAGGCTCCTGCAAAAAAGAAGCACAAACTCAGACATGTCCAGAAATTGACGTACCGTATGAAAGCATCAAAACCTATGGAGAAATCGATAAAATGATACGCGTAGTAATCTATCATAAATCAACCATTAAGGATACAGAAGATAAAAATTTTGATGGTGTGGAAGGTCCTGAGTGTATTGGCACATTTATGAAAATAGAAGGATGGCAAGATTCTGATCCAAATATTCATTTTTATAAAATCTCCAATGATTTACCTTCTTGGGTCATTGATAATACCAATTATGGTAACTCAGAATGGCTGGTTAACGTAAAATACCTAGGGGTTGGAATAGAATGCTATGTTGATGCCTTTTTAGTAGATCCTATGCCGGGGGGAGTAGTTTATAAAAATGAGGTAGAAATGGTAGAAATTACCCATATTGAACCTGCATAATAGAAATTTTCTAAAGTAAAAGCAGCCTTGAATAAATCGAGGCTGCTTTTTTGTTTCCCATAATTAATCTCGTTAATAAACTTTACCCACTTTTAGGTATTGTCAACACTTTGTAAGTGTCACACTTTTGTCCTTATTTAAAATCAATCTAAATAAGACATGAGCAAAATTATATACCTATTCGCATTTTCCCTATTACTGATAAGCTGTGGAGAACAGGAACAAGAAACAAGTACTTCTGCCGAAGGAAAGAAAATTGGCGTACTTATCGTAAATCATGGTTCAGTAGCTGAATCATGGAGAAACCAATTACTAGACATTGAAAAACATGTAGAGCCTGCCCTATTGGCCAATGAAAAGATTTCTGATGTAAAAACCGCTTTCATGGAATACACCGAGCCATCTATAGCTACCCGAATGAAGGAATTTGATGAAGAAGGGTATGATGAAGTGGTAGTGGTACCGGTTTTCTTAACCGTGAGTTCTCATTATTCACATGATATACCAGTAATTGTAGGTTTAAGTGCAGATCCTAAAATCAAGGAACAATTGAAAAAAGAAAAGATTGAAGTATACCGTTCTAAAGCCAAAGTAACTATTGCTCCACCATTAGACTATTCTTCTATTCTAAAGAAAAACATTGAACGCAGAGTACAAGCATTAAGCGAGAATCCTGAAAACGAAGGCGTACTATTAGTGGCCTATGGCGACCAACAATACAACCAGCAATGGGAAGAAATGGTAGAAGAAATTGGGAAATACTTAAAAATAAAAACGGGGCATAATGACATTGCGTACGCATGGTGTGGCCATCTAGTACATTACTCGCAAGAGCCTACCAAGAACGGAATTCTGAAATTACAAGAGCTCAACGACAACGTAATTGTGATTCCGGTATTGATTGCAAATGATCCGTATTTCCAAAAAGACATTATTCAAGGAGCGGTAGATGCCGTTGCTGTAGATGGAAACGTAAAATACATTCAAGACGCTATTTTACCGGATGAGCCGCTAAATAAATGGGTAACTGATATTGCGATTAAAACCGCTGAATCACTTTAGTGAAATCCCTAAAAAATATACCATTAAAAAAAGCACTGACTACCTTGATAGTCGGTGCATTTTTTTTATTCTTTTGGATAAATGGGCCGCTTCAATTCACCGAAGTATTGGCGCATTTAGACCATATAGAAACCCCATACTCGCAACCCAAAATTGTTGGCCAGCAAAAAGATACTAAAACCTACGGAGAAGTAGGTGAAGTAGAAACCCATGGCGAAGGTTGGCAACTCCTACACAAAAACAACCAGAAAGAAACTGCAAATGTTGGCATGATTCAAATGGAGGAAGACCAATTGATCTTCTCAGATGAACATGCACAAACCCTTGAAAAACATGTGGCGCTCTTACTGGATGGCAAACTAGAGGTTACTCCCAAAACCAATGAACACCTCTTGTACCTACAGGTAAAACGCAGCGGAGAGTTGTTCTACTATTTTGAGAGTGTACCTACAATCACCCATATCAAAGGATATGCGGGTCCTATTAATATTGGCGTATTGCTCAATCAAAATGGCGAAATTGAAATGCTGCAACATGTGAGCTCTAAAGAAACGGAGAGTTACCTACATAAAATTCAAAAAGCGGGTTACTACCATTCCTTTATTGGAATGCCCATTGAAAACACCCATGATATTGATGCCGTTTCGGGGGCTACCTTAACTACGGTATCCATAGCACAAACGGCTTCTGAAATTACCCAATTATTGGGCAATGATTTTTCGGAAACGTTAGATGAAGATGTATTGATTTCTTCTTTTGAAGTGACGGCTTCCAATACCCTAACCTGGATCATTCATATCACCCTAATTGCGCTTCTGTTTACTTACGGCATTCAAAAAAAATACAAGAAGAGCAAAAGAGATATTAGAATACTCAGTGTAGTGAGTGTACTTTACATTGGGTTCTTTATGAACAGTTCTTTTACCTATGTAAGTTTCATACATCCATTCTTAGGAACCGCTTTATCTCCGTTAATTGCTTTTTACGCTCTTTTTAGCTTGCTAGGAGCTATTTGGGGACATAATATATATTGTTCATACGTTTGTCCGTTTGGACACGCTCAGCGTCTTGCTTTGCAAGCATCCAATAAAAGGTTTACGGCTAAGTTCTTTTTAAGTAACAAATGGGTGGGACACATTAGAAATGGCTTGGCATTAATTTTAGTAGTAGGCATACTTTTAGGAATAAGATCATGGGGGAATTTTGAAGTATTCCCAGACCTTTTTGGAATGGAGTTTAACTCGCTATGGTTTGGTATCTCCATTCTTATTATTCTAGTAAACTTACGCTACCCTTTTATTTGGTGTCGAATTGCTTGTCCTACGGGTGCTGTACTGGATGGGATTAGTAAGGGGTGTAAATAATTACTTTTTAAATCAACCACTAATTTTAACTTTTCCTTATTTTTCAGTATTCGGCCAAAAGTCTCGCATATCCAGGGAAACACAAACAACAGTAACATCCTCATGCTTTTTTAATTGTTCTACCCACTTTGCACTCAAATCTTTATTAAGTCTGCCAGCCCATGATGCCCAAAACACCACAGCTGTATAGGGTTTGTTATTTTCTAATACGCAAGGTGAGCCATCTAAATTCCTAAAATATGGATGAAAAGCATTCATACTATTTGTATCTCTAAGGTAGGCATAATTTGTATCCCGAAAAACATCTATAAAATCAAAACTTGCACTACTACATGAATTTGTGTCCTCAGGTAAAACCAATTTTCCATCTTTCGTATAAAGGAATATTTCATTGATATCCAAACCCTGAAGCATGTACTTGTGGTAACCCGTATCCGAAATAGCTAAAGAATACTCAGACTTCAATTCATATTTTAAAATATGACGCTCCACTTTTTCCTGGGTAATAACCTTAGGTTTTGAAATGCCGTATGCCAGAAACATCACTTTAGTGCAACTGGAAAACAAAGCAATGAAGAGAAATAAAGAAAGGTTTTTCATAAAAAGAGTTTGGGGCAAGATAATCGGATTTTTAATCTCCACCAACACGTACTTCAGGTTTAGGTGTCACAATTACATCCAAATCTAAGTCATGTGCTTCTCTAGGTACCGCATCTACTTTCTGAAAATCATAAAACACACCCACTTTTAATGCTTCCGGATGCTGGCAAAGAAAATCATCATAGTATCCACCGCCATATCCTAATCGGTAATTGCTTTTATCAAATGCTAAACCAGGAACTATAATAAGATCGTACGTTCCGGTATATACATTTTCAGCCTGAGGATGTTGCGTTTTCATGGGGCCATCTTCCAACTCATTTAATGAAACCAGGATTCTATTTTCAAGCTTCCGGTTCGGTAGCGTTTTAGGGCACACCACAGTAATACTTTTATGAAGTAAGATTTCGATCACCGGTAAAAGGTCTATCTCACTGTCCATGGGTAAATAAGTGTGCACAGCCAGACTTTTTCTTTCGAGGATGATGTTCATTAATTTTTCACAAATCAATCCATCCAGTAACATCTTATTGGTAGGATCTAACGCATTGCGCTTAAATCGCATTTGCTTTCTAAGATTGCTTTTGTTTATCTGAACTTCTTCCATGCGCCATTAAAAATACAATCTAATCTTTAAACTGATAAAAATACTCAATGGGTTTTCTAAACAGTCCCGAAGTAGTAGAAACGTACACATATTCATTAAATAATTTTACATCCGTAATTTCATTATTTACCACCCCATCATTAACCAGTTCAAAATTCTTCCAATTGCCTGGGTTTTCAGGATCTTTATCAAATAAATGAAGTTGGTCTCTATAAGAGAATATCATTTTGCCCTCCACTACATTTAAGCTATGAAATGAGTTTCGGGAACCCTCTTGCGTTTGCACCCAGGAACGTCCCTTATCATACGAATGGAACACACTATAATAATCAAAAGCCCAAAGGGTATCATTAACGTTAACCATATATTGTATCGAATTATTCTGAATGTTTTTTTCAATTCCCCAATACCAAGATCCATCAGGTTCTACCACTATTAAACCATTTCCAGTATTGGCAAAAAAACGTCCAAAATGGGTGAAGACATCTTGAGGTGAAAATGTTTCGTAACCACCCCACGGATCCAAACCGCCATCGTAATAGATACGGTGAACTGTATCTACATTTACAGCGGGGTAGCCCAAATCATCCTTTAAAGAACACAAAAAATAATCAAAATGGCAATTCGCGCACCAACGTCCCGGGTGACTTACATAGGCAGAATAAAGAAACTGTCCAGAGGCTCCATCAATTGCCGCGATTGTACCCATATAGCCAATATTCCAAGGAGCATGAGTAGAGGAATCTGGTAATAAGGCCTCCACTCGATAACTAATCCCATTGGCCACCAAATCCCCTTTGTTTATGTCAAATAAAGTAACCCATTTCCTATCCATTGAATATTCCAAATAATAATTAGAAGACATGGGAGCTCTTTTATTAAACTCTCCAGACATAAAATAGCCTGGATTAATACGGGTACCACTAGAATCTACAAAAAGCAATAAACCAGGAGTTCCAAGTGCAAGTTTATCAGATAAAACCTGCATATTCATGATGTAATTATCTACACCCAAATCTATCTGTTCCCAATCACCGGTTCCCCAATCTGAATTAACCGTAATTAATTCTTGTTCAGGCTTTTTACAGCTATGAAGAAGGAAGACAATAAACAGAAAGAAGTACTGAGGTTTCATTTGTTAAGGTTTTAATTAAAGGATAAAAATAGGGATTCCTTCCCAATGATAAAAACCCGAAATACCAAATACTGTTCCACAAAAAAGCCCCGATAACTTACGTTACCGGGGCCATTTATCTATTCGGTTTGAACTATCCTACTAAGCGTTCATTGCCTCTGCACCAGATACGATCTCTAGGATCTCGGTGGTAATGGCCGTTTGACGTGCTTTGTTGTAAGTTAACTTCAAATCTTTCAATAAGTCTGATGCATTATCTGTTGCTTGGTGCATAGCCGTCATACGTGCGCCTTGCTCGCCTGCAAAAGAATCTAATACCGCTTTAAAGATTTGCGTCTTTAAAGATTTTGGTACGATAACATCTAATATATCTTCTTTGTTTGGCTCAAAGATGTAATCTACAGAAGCACTGTTATCCGTGTTTTCTGGAGCTACTACAGGTAAGAATTGCTCTTTCACCACTACTTGAGTAGCTGCATTCTTAAATGTATTATACACCAATACAATCTCATCAAATTGACCGTTTACGTACGAATCCATAACTTGTTGCGCTACTTTTTCAACGTTTGCATATGAAAGATCATCAAAAACGTGATTTGCGTTTTCTGGAATAGAACCATCCGTAATTGTTAATCCAGCTTTAGACATAGCGTCCGAAACCTTTTTACCAATACCCATGATGTTCACATTCTTATCGGCATATTTACCGTTGATCAATTCATTGGTTGCTTTGATAATTTGCGAGTTAAACCCACCACATAAACCACGGTTTGATGTTACTGGAATTAACAACACATTATTCACTTCGCCACGAGGACCATAAGCTCCTTCTGAAGAATCTAAACTTGACGTCAAATTTGACAACACTTCAGATAACTTTTCAGAGAAAGGTCTCATTTGAGTAACAGCATCTTGAGCTCTTTTAAGCTTAGCCGCTGATACCATTTTCATGGCAGAGGTGATTTGCATCGTTGAATTCACCGATGTAATCCTGTTTCTTACCTCTTTTAAATTTGCCATTATTTACGTATTAACGTTAATGCTACTTATTAGTAATTAGATGTCATGTCTGCCGCTACTTTTTCAAGAACGTCAGTTTCAGCAGCAGTATATTTACCTGCACTTAATGCATCTAAAGTAGTTTGGTGTGCTGATCTCATAAATTCTAAGAAATCTACCTCAAACTTCTTGATTTTATTTACTGGAACGGCTTGTAATAAACCTTTAGATCCTAAGTAAATAATAGCCACTTGCTCTCCAACGTTCATTGGTGAGTTTTGCGCTTGTTTCAAGATTTCCACGTTACGTGCACCTTTATCAAGTACGGCTTTAGTAGCTGCATCCAAATCAGAACCGAATTTAGAGAATGCCTCTAGCTCACGGTAAGATGCTTGATCTAATTTCAAAGTACCTGCTACTTTCTTCATTGATTTAACCTGTGCAGAACCCCCAACACGAGATACAGAAATACCCACGTTAATTGCTGGACGAACACCTGCTAAGAACAAGTTAGACTCTAAGAAAATCTGACCATCCGTAATAGAAATTACGTTAGTCGGAATATATGCAGAAACGTCACCCGCTTGCGTTTCAATAATTGGAAGTGCAGTTAATGAACCACCACCTTTAACTTTGTCTTTCAACGAAGGAGGTAAATCATTCATTGTTTTAGCTACCTCATCATCAGCAATTACCTTAGCAGCACGCTCTAATAATCTTGAGTGTAGGTAAAATACATCACCTGGGTATGCCTCACGACCTGGAGGACGTCTTAATAAAAGAGATACCTCACGGTAAGCAACTGCTTGTTTAGATAAATCATCATAAACAATCAAAGCTGGACGACCCGTATCACGGAAATACTCACCAATTGCAGCACCTGCCATTGGAGCGTATACTTGCATTGGAGCTGGATCAGATGCAGCTGCAGATACGATAGTTGTATATGCCATTGCTCCTGCTTCCGTTAAAGTCTGAACGATTTGTGCAACTGTTGACGCTTTTTGACCAATAGCTACATAAATACAATATACAGGTTCTCCTTTATCGTAAAATTCTTTTTGATTGATGATCGCATCAATAGTTACCGTACTCTTTCCTGTTTGACGGTCACCAATAACCAACTCACGTTGACCACGACCTACAGGAATCATTGCATCAATAGATTTAATACCTGTTTGTAATGGTTCTGTAACTGGCTCACGATAAATTACTCCAGGAGCTTTACGCTCTAGTGGCATTTGGTA
>OLHJ01000096.1_pt1 | contig 32579 bp, 18 predicted proteins | sample 1609491 | NCBI WGS metagenome assembly OLHJ01 (sample SAMN05416861, study PRJEB24817) | seawater metagenome | isolation source: Sea water | place: Canada:Atlantic | collected 2013-11
ACAGCCTACAGCCTACAGCCTACAGCCTACAGCCTACAGCCTACAGCCTACAGCCCTTTTGTAGCAGCTTCCGCACATCGTTCCCCATCCATTGCAGCAGAAACAATTCCACCAGCATAACCACCTCCTTCACCACAAGGAAATAATCCTTCAATTTCGGGATGTTCTAAAGTATCTTTTCTCGGAATGGAAACAGGGGAAGAAGTTCGAGATTCTACGCCAATCACATTTGCTTCGGAAGTTAAAAATCCATTCATTTTAATGCCAAAATTCTTAAAACCGGTGCGTAGTCTTCCTCCAATAAGTTTTGGAAGTAATGAATGTAACGGTGCTGATTTAAGTCCGGGTTGGTAGGAAGTCGAATTTAAATCTGAAGACATTTTACCATCCACAAAATCAGTTAGTCTTTGTGCAGGTGCAGTTTGTGTTCTTCCTCCTGAGGTCCAAGCTAATTTTTCTAAGAATTTTTGATATTCTAAACCTTTCATTGCCCCAAAATGATCAAATTTATGCAAGTCTTTATTCACATTAATTTCAACTACAATTCCAGAGTTGGCATATAAATTATTTCTTTTAGAAGGGGACATTCCATTAACGACGATCTCTTCATTAGCAGTTGCTGCTGGGACAATAAATCCTCCAGGGCACATACAAAATGAATATACTCCTCTTTCTTTTACTTGATGCACCAAACTATAAGCTGCAGCTGGTAATAGTTCATCTCGTTCTCCTTTACAATGGTATTGAATCGAGTCGATGATTTGTTGTGGATGTTCTACTCGTACACCCATTGCAAATGACTTAGCTTCTAAAGCAATTTCTTTTTTATGTAGTAACTCATAGATATCTCTAGCGGAATGTCCTGTAGCCAATATCACGCTATTAACTGTCATTTCATTTGCGTTTTGTAATTGAATTGCACAAAGCTTATTGTTTTTAATTACAAAATCTATAACTCGAGTTTCAAAATGAACTTCTCCACCATGTTTTAAAATGGTTTCTCGAATGTTTTTTACCACTTTGGGTAATTTATTAGTGCCAATATGTGGATGTGCATCGATAAGAATTTGCTCTGTTGCACCGTGATAAACTAAATTTTCAAAAATTCTTCTAACATCCCCTCGTTTTAAACTTCGGGTATATAATTTTCCGTCGGAATAGGTTCCAGCACCACCTTCCCCAAAACAATAATTAGAGTCTTCGTTTACAAAATGATCCTGATTAATCGCTTTTAAATCTCTTCGTCGATCTTGAACATTTTTACCGCGTTCTAAAACAATAGGTTTAAAACCAAGTTCTATACATCTTAGTGCAGCATACATTCCAGCTGGACCAAAACCGATGATATGAATTTCTTTAGCAGAAGATACATCCTTGTACTGAAAAGAATAGGTAGAAGATTCAGGTAATTTTTGTCGAATATATACTGCTACTTTATAGTTAAAAACGATAGTTTCTTTTCTAGCATCAATAGATTTCCGAAGAACTTTAATTCCCGTAATCTCTTTTGAGTCAACTTTTAAAACCCGTGCAGCTTTTTTTATTAAAATATTCTCAATTTTCTCTTCCTTGAGTTTAATACGCAGTTGAATCTCTTTTACCATGGCTGCAAAATTAGTTAAATTAAAAGAGAAAATAATTTAAATAAATCTTCACATTCTAAAATCGTAAATCGTTTTATAATATTTTATCTTTGCTCCCGTAAAAATGATAAGATTATGAATTCATACGATGTTACTATTATTGGTTCTGGACCTGGAGGATATGTTGCTGCCATTCGTTGTGCACAATTAGGAATGAAAACTGCTTTAATAGAAAAGTATAGCACACTAGGAGGTACTTGCCTTAATGTGGGTTGTATTCCAAGTAAAGCACTTTTAGATTCTTCACACCATTATGAAGATGCCATAAAGCATTTTGAAGAACACGGAATCGAAATTTCTGGAGAAGTAAAAGTGAGCCTAGAAAAAATGATTGCTCGTAAAGAGAAAGTAGTAGAGCAGACAACGGGTGGTATTGATTTCTTAATGAAGAAAAATAAAATAGAGGTTCTTAATGGTTTAGGAAGTTTTAAAGATGCTACACATATACTTATTACAAAAGAAGACGGTAGTTCGGAAGAAATTGAAACTAAAAATGTTATTGTTGCTACTGGATCAAAACCCTCAACATTACCATTTATTACAATCGATAAAGAAAGAGTGATTACTTCAACCGAAGCTTTAAAATTAAAAGAAATTCCGAAGCATTTAGTAGTAATTGGTGGAGGAGTTATCGGTTTAGAGCTCGGACAAGTATATCGTCGTTTAGGAGCTGAGGTATCTGTAATCGAATTTATGGATCGTATTATACCAACAATGGATAAGGCGCAAAGTAAAGAACTTACGAAAGCGATGAAAAAGCAAGGGGTGAAATTTCACCTTTCACATAGAGTTTCTGGAGTTACAAATAATGGAAATGAAGTAACGGTTACAGCAACCGATAAAAAAGATAGAGAAGTAAGTTTTACTGGAGATTATTGTTTGGTATCTGTTGGGCGTCGTCCATTTACAGATGGATTGAATGCTGAAAATGCTGGAATAAAAATTACCGAAAGAGGACAGATAGAAGTAAACGAACATTTGCAAACCAATATCGCAAACATCTATGCAATAGGAGATGTGATAAAAGGTGCTATGTTGGCTCATAAAGCGGAAGAAGAAGGTGTTTTTGTTGCGGAAACTTTAGCAGGTCAAAAACCACATATCGATTATAATTTAATACCAGGAGTAGTTTACACTTGGCCAGAAGTTGCGAGTGTTGGTAAAACAGAAGAGCAATTGATTGAAAGCGGTATAAAATATAAATCGGGACAATTCCCAATGCGTGCATTAGGACGTTCTCGTGCTAGTGGTGATACGGACGGTTTTGTAAAAATATTAAGTGACGAAACTACAGACGAAGTTCTTGGGGTACATATGGTAGGAGCAAGAGTAGCAGATCTTATTGCGGAAGCAGTAGTTGCTATGGAATATAGAGCTAGTGCCGAAGATATTTCTAGAATGAGTCATGCACATCCAACCTATGCAGAAGCTGTAAAAGAAGCAGCATTAGCAGCTACAGGAGATAGAGCATTGCATATTTAAATTGTCATTCAGACAGAGAACCAATTTATAATTGGGTTTCGACGAGGAATCTCATTTTAATTATGGATAAACTAAAAAAACCATCTTGAAATCAAGATGGTTTTTTTAGTTTAGGAATTAGCATCAAAGTTTTTATTAAGTTGCTTTATATAATAAGATGGATAAATACCAAATATTTTATAGAAAGACTTAGAAAAAGATTCTGCACTTTTAAAACCACAATCTTTAGAAATGGCTTTAATGGTATATTTTCTGAATTTTGAATTTAATTTAAGCTCACTATAAGCATATTCTACTCTTAGGTCATTTATATAATTAGAAAAACGCTTTCCTTTTTGTAGATTGATAACATTAGAAAGGTATTTATGATTTGTTCCAAAAGATTTCGACATTGTTTGTATGGACACATCTTGGGAAAGATATGCTTTAGTGTTTTCAAAAGTCTCTAGATGCTCTAAGATTTCATTGATAATTTCTTTAGAAAGTTCATTTTTAGTAGGCTTTTCCTTATTGTTTTTGTTGTTTTCCTCATTTTTTAAAATCAATGTATCAAACCTCTTCTTAAATACTATTTGTCTGTTAATATAAAATCCTATTACAATTAGACTAATACTTAATAGGGCTAGTGCCCACCATATCGCAACAGATTTAGTTTCATTTTTTTTGGTTAAACTAGCGATAAGCCTTTCCTTTTCTTTAATTAGTTTAGGGGTTTCAAAATTCTTAATTAGATTAGGTTCAAAATATTGGTATTTTTTTATAATGACACTATCGGCCAAAATAAGTTTATTCAAATATTTTATTTGTTGCTTGGGGTTATTTTCAAATATATAATGCTCTAAAAGTATTTCAAATAATTCTCTTTGATAGGGTTGCTTAATTTGTAAATTTTCAGCTTCAAAAATAGAATCCGACTTTTTTAATAAAGAAATACCATTCTTGTATTTATCCGTTTTAATGTAAGACATGCCTTTAAAAAAATAAAGGTTTTGAAATGTCTCTTTATTATCATTATAATCTAGTTTTAAAAGGAGCTTATCCGCATTGCTTATTACTTGGCTATAATTTTTTTCATAATAATTAATTTCAATTAATAACTCATTAAAATAATCGATTACTATTTCTTGATCTGAACCTTTATAGGTTTTGCTTTTTTGCAAGCCTTTATTCACATAAATAGTTGCGGAATCTAACTTTCGTAAGTTTAAATAACAAAATGAAAAAATGAAAATGGAGTTTAATTCATCTTTATCAACAGCAACTGTTTCTATTTCATTACTTCCATCTTTTGAAGTATTATAGATTTTATCGGTATAATCTTTACTTATAATAATGGAATGCCTTTTCTTTTGTAAACTAAGTGCTTCTCTTTTATCTCCCCAAATAGATTTTAGAAATATCAATCTTCCTAAAGTAAAAACTTGATGGGAAAGATTATCATTTTTAACAGATAATTCATAAGCTATAAGGTAGTTTTCAGTAGTCTCTTTGATATCGCCATTACTATTATAAATTCGAGCTTTTAATAAATAACCGGTTCCTGGGTATAATTGGCTGTTTATATTTTTTGTTAATGAGATTAAACTATCTGCATACTGTAAGTTCTTTTTATAATTAAAAATTCTAGCTAACTTATCATAGCCGTTTGCAATTTTTAGTGTGTCTTTTTCTTTTTTCGCTCTAGCCAAGTAAACTCCAGCTACTTTTTCTGCCTTAATAGAATCATTTTGTACTTCTGTAAAAAGAATTAGAAGTTCCATATCCTCCATTTCTTGTAAGTCTTCCTTAGAAAAATCTTGTGAGAAGGAGCTAAAAGAAAACAGTATTATAAAAATTAAACAATAATAATTAATGGACATAGGCAGGTTTTCTTTCAATCAAATTATAAGTTAAAATTAAGAAACTTTTAGAAAGTTTAAATCCTCTATTAGAGATATTTAGTGTTAATAATTTTAAACGATTGTTATTAAGTGTTTAACAGAGTTTTTTAGGGGTCTTGATTCATGAATCACGACCCCTTTATTCAGGAATCACGATATACTATACTTGGTTTTTTGAAACTTATGGCTGTATCTTTATGGAAGGAAAAAAAATATGTTTTGCTTAGAATATAAGATTTCCTATAACAATAGTAACCTAAACATTATGGCGATGAAACATTATTATTTATTATTTACGGCTTTATTATTATTGAGTACCAACCTCAGTGCACAATTTGTGGATGATATGGAATACCCCGATGGTGTTCCTGAGTCTAGTTATTGGTGGGGTAATTGTTGGGGCGGAGGTTCAGGATGTCCGCCATTAATTGCTGGACCTGGAGCTGGACATAATAGTGATTATTCAGGGTATATTCCAGGCGATCTTGTTACAGATGTTATACTAGATTTAGGTAATAGAATTTTTGCTCAATGGGGCTTGGAGTTTTGGATGTATATTCCTAGTGATAAAGAAGCCTATTGGAATTTACAAGGTGAAGTGCCGGTAGGTGCTGGAGAGTGGATTGTTGGGAATGTATTTTTTAACCAAGATAATTTAAGCCCAGGAGTTGGAGTAATTGATGATACCGCATTGGGACAGATTAATTTCGATTTTCCACATGACCAATGGTTTAAAGTAGTGATGAATTGGGATATTTCTAAAGGGATTAATTTAGCGACCTGGCAGTATAATGTAGATGGTGTTGATGTAATTCCTTTTGGCACTCCATTTACAAGATATGACGGTACATATCCTACTAGTTTAGGAGGAGTAAATTTCTTTTCTATTTCTTTAGATCATGAGTTGTATATAGATGATTTTAATTTTATTAATGGTTTTATTGATACAGAACCCAACCCTATTCCTGTAACCGATGATATGGAAAGTTATAATGAAGGAGAAGCAATTTATGAAGGTTGGTGGGGCACTTGGGGCTGTGGTGATGATTTGGGTTGTGCCTTAGAGTCTACCTCAGCTCAAGCGTATAGTGGCATTTTATCGGGACTTGTTCCAGGAGATGGAACCACTTCTCCAGACTTAGATTTGGGTAATAAAACCTCTGGAGAATGGGCATTGGAGTTTCATATGTATATTCCACAAAATAAAGAGGGGTATTTTAACCTTCAAGGGCAAATCCCTATAGGAGCTGGAGAATGGATTGTTGGGAATATTTTTTTTAATAAAGATTTAGCCAGCCCTGGTATTGGACATTTTGATAATAGTGCTTTGGGAGAAGTAGAATTCCATTTCCCACATGAAGAATGGTTCTCTATAATTATGAATATAGATCTTACCAATGGAATGGCAGATGCTACATGGGAGTTTATGGCGGATGGGGAAATAGTTTTACCTGCAGGAACTCCTTTCACTGATAATTCTGGTGATATACCAACGAGTTTAGGCGGAATTAGCTTTTTCTCTATTTCAACAAATAATGAATATTACTTGGACGATTTAAATTATATAGAAGGTGTTATACTAGGAAAGAACGATGTAAAAGATTTAAACTTTAGTATTTACCCAAACCCTGCAATTAATAGCATTAATATTTCAACAACGGAAACGATAGAAACGATTCATATTTATTCTATTCAGGGAATACTTGTAAAAGAAACTACCAATAATAAAACGATAGATGTTTCTAATCTTTCTAGTGGAATATATTTTATTGAAGTTACTTCTGGAAAAAGGAAAAGTGTGCAAAAAATGATTAAAATTTAGGATTTGAAAACATTATATTTTTTATTGGCGATGTTGTTTTTAGGTAACATAAGTGTAAATGCTCAGTTTGTCGATGATATGGAATACCCAGATGGTATTCCAGAGTCCAGTTATTGGTGGACTTGTTGGTTTAATGAGACTAACTGTACGCCTTTTATAGTTGGTCCTGGGCTAGCTCATGAAGGCGAATATTCTGGGCTTATACCTGGAGATGAAATTACCGAAGAAGCTTTAGATCTAGGCGATAGAATTCTAGGGGAATGGGGTTTAGAATTTTATATGTATGTGCCATCAGGAAAAGAAGCCTTTTGGAATTTGCAAGGTACTGTTCCTATAGGTGCTGGTGAATGGATTGTTGGCTTTCTGTACTTTAATCAAGATTTAGCAACACCAGGACAAGGTATAATTAGTGATACTGCATTAGGTGAAATAACTTTTAATTTCCCTCACGATGAATGGTTTCGAGTTGCAATGAATTTCGATTTATCTTTAGGAATTGATTCGGGAACTTGGGGAATGTCTATAGACAATAGTATTGTTGTTCCTGAAGGTACGGCTTTTACAAATTTGGATGGAGATATTCCAACAAGTTTAGGGGGAGTTAGTTTCTATTCTATATCTCCAGACAATGAATATTATATAGATACATTTAACCATATAAATGGTTTCTTAGAATTAGAACCAATTGCAGGAGTTGACGATAATACTTTATTTAACTTTTCAATATTTCCAAATCCTGCAGTAAATAACATTAATATTTCAACAACAGAATCTATTGAAAAGATACATATTTATTCTATGCAAGGAACACTTGTAAAAGAAACTAACCATAATAAAATTATAGATATTTCTAATCTTTCAAATGGTTTATATTTTTTGAAAATTAATACTGAAAAAGAAAAAAGCATACAGAAGTTTATTAAAAACTAAGTTTTAGTAATTTAGAGTACTACTATAGCATATAATTGTTCTTAGTTTTTATGATCCATCTCGATTCTGTCGAGGTGGGTTTTTTTATTTTCTATACCTTTGGCATTTCAAAATAAAACGACACATTTTACTAATAATGCGAGTTGTAAAAAAACATTCTATACTACTTACTGAAAGTTTTAAAAAATCCATGCTACAATGGGCACAGCAGTTTGATGAAATAATTTGGTTAGACTCCAACCATCACCAACAAAGTCATTCCAAATATAAGGCAATACTTGCCGTAGATGCCATTACAGCAATTAAAACAGATAGTGTTCAAGCTTTTCAAAAACTAGAAGAATACCAATCCAATAAAAACGATTGGCTATTCGGTTATCTTACTTATGATATTAAAAACGATGTAGAACAACTTTCCTCTCAAAATTTTGATGGCTTAGAATTTCCAGATTTGTATTTTTTTCAGCCCAAAAAAATTTTCCTTTTTTCTGAAAATGAAGTAGAGATTCAATATTTAAATTTTGTAGCAGACGAAATGGAAGGGGACTGGGATGAAATAATAAGTTCTCTTCAGAAAGAAGGCCAAAGCAATTTAGAAACAAAAGAGAGTCCTATAAAAATTCATTTGCGTACCTCGAAAGACTCCTATTTTAAAAAATTAGATACTCTATTGCAGCATATCCATTTGGGGGATATCTATGAAGCAAATTTTTGTCAGGAATTTTATTCCGAAAATGTAAATGTAGACCCCATAAAAACCTACTTGCATTTAAATGATATTTCTAAACCTCCTTTTGCCACCTTTTTAAAATTAGATAAATACTATTCTTTTTCAGCTTCCCCAGAACGTTATATAAGTAAAACAGGAATAAAAATAATTTCGCAACCTATAAAGGGAACAGCAAAGCGTCATGTCGATAAAAAAGAAGACGAAAAACTAAAGATAGAATTGCAAAAAGATATAAAAGAACGCAGTGAGAATATTATGATTGCCGATTTGGTAAGAAACGACCTTTCTAGGTTTGCAGTAAAAAATTCTGTTAGCGTAGAGGAGCTTTGTAAAGTATATACTTTTGAGCAAGTGCATCAAATGATTTCTACCATTAGCTGTGAAGTAGAAGAAAATATTTCACCGATTTCTATCCTAAAAAACACCTTCCCAATGGGGTCTATGACTGGGGCACCAAAAATTTCTTCTATGAAGATAATTGAAACTTTAGAAGATGCAAAAAGAGGTTTGTATAGTGGAACAGTTGGTTATTTTACACCAGATGGTGATTTTGATTTTAATGTAATCATTCGAAGTATTTTATATAATTCTGAAAATAGATATGTTAGTTTTTCAGTAGGTGGTGCCATAACCGCTAAATCTATCCCAGAAAATGAATATGAAGAGTGTTTGCTAAAGGCTAAGGCAATGCGGGAAGTTTTGGAAAGTTAAATAAAAATGAAAGGCATTAGAGATAAGGCAAATTTATTTAAGTTTGTATTATGAATAGTTACAGAGATTTAATTGTTTGGCAAAAATCTATTGATTTAGTGACATTAGTATATAAAATGACAAGCTCCTTTCCCAAAGAAGAGAAATATTCATTGACATCTCAATTAAAAAGATCTGCTATTTCAGTACCAAGTAATATTGCTGAAGGTTATGGAAGAAAATATACAAAAGAGTATTCAAGATTTTTGCAAATAGCAAGGGGGTCGCTTTATGAACTGCAAACTCAATTAGAAATTTCAAAAAATGTAGGGTTTGTAAATTCTATAGAATTAAAGCCTATCGAGAGTCTTTGTTTAGAAATAGAAAAAATGTTAAACTCATTAATTAGTAAAATAAATTCTAGTGTTAAATAGACTTATAGCTTATGCCTTTTTACTTTTTAACTTTATAAAGTGTTAGATAAATTCAGTCAACATATCAACACTAATTTTTCTTTTTTAACCAGAAAGAAACTTCTTATTGCTTGTAGCGGAGGATTAGATAGTACGGTACTTACCTGGTTATTTAAAGAGTTGAAATTTAATATTTCTTTGGCGCATTGTAACTTCTCTTTACGTGGAAAAGAAAGTGATGGTGATGAAGAATTTGTAAAGACCTTAGCAGATAAATTATCCATACCAATTTTCACAAAAACCTTTGACACAAAACAATATGCAGCTAGTCATAAAGTGTCTACTCAGATGGCAGCAAGAGACTTGCGTTATAATTGGTTTAATGAGCTATGTAAAGATCATTCCTTCGACTATGTATTAACCGCACATCATTTAGACGATAACTTAGAAACCTTCTTTATCAATCTTTCTAGAGGAACAGGTTTGCGAGGTTTAACAGGAATTCCAGAAGTCAATGAAAATATTGTGCGCCCATTATTGAAATTCAAAAGGGAAGAAATTTTAAAATATGCTATCGATAAAAATATTCAATGGCGGGAAGATAGTAGTAATGCAAGCTCAGATTATTTACGAAATAAGCTTAGGATAGAAGTACTTCCAAATTATAAAGAAGTAGGAGATACTATTTTGCAAAACTTTCAGCAAACCCAAAACCATCTTCAGGACAGTGAATCATTGGTGAAAGATTATCTAGTTTTAATTCAAGCACTAGTGGTGACAAAAGCCAAAGAAGGATTAGAATTTAATATTAAAAAACTAACAGAGTTACCAAATACAAAAGCACTTTTATACGAATTGTTTTCCCCATACGGATTTACAGCTTGGGAAGATGTTTTTAGATTATTAAAAGCACAAAGTGGGAAACTTGTGTTTTCAAATACGCATCGACTTTTAAAAAATAGAGAGGTTTTATTATTAACTGAAATAGAGGAAAAAGAAGACAATATTGAAAGCCTATTAATTTCAGAAGATATAAATGAAATTAACAGCCCAATTCATTTAAAATTTGAGAAAGTGGAACATTTTTCAGAATTTAATAAACATACCGTTTTTGTAGACTATCAAAAGCTTTCTTACCCATTGCAATTGCGAAAATGGAAAGAAGGGGATGATTTTCATCCATTTGGTATGAAAGGAAAAAAGAAACTTAGTAAGTTTTTTAAAGATGAAAAGTTATCTTTGGTCGCGAAAGAAAAAATTTGGGTTTTGTGTTCAGAAAATAAAATCGTTTGGGTTGTTGGAATGCGCTCAGACTCAAGGTTTAAGGTTGAAGATAGCACCAAAGAAGTATTAAAAATTAAATTGCTCTAATTATTGCTTATGAAAAAGTTACTCTTTTTAGTTTCCCTTTTAGGGATTTTATCCCCATCATTTGCTCAAGATGCTCTAGGAATTGGAGGTCAAAATTCAAATGAGATTAAAAATCCGCTAGTTTGGGAAGGAAAAATTATAAAAACAAACGACACCGATTACGAAATTTCGATTACAGGATTTATCGATAAAGAATGGCATGTTTATTCACAGCATACTCCAAGCGAATATATTGGCCCCTTGCCTTTAGAAATGAAATTTTTAAATGCAGATACCGATTTCACTTTAGAAGGTCCATTAGAGGAAAGTGAAACCCATACAGCATTTAGTGAGGTTTGGGGATTCGATGAGATTTACTTTACCGATATTGTAGTTTTAACTCAAAAAATAAAATTATCAAAGCCTGAAATTCAGGTGATAAAAGCAGAACTTTTTTACCAGGTATGTATTGAAGTTTGTTTAAATGAAGAGCGTTATGTTGTTTTTGATTTAGCAGCAAATGAGGTTAAGTTTATTGATAATTATGATGATTTTGAATCATATGTAGCTAAAGAAAAAGCTAAAACAGATGTAAATGAAGCTAATAAGGAAGATGATGTTACAGATAATTCGGCAGTAGATAAGTCTTCAAAGAAATCTGAATCAAAAGGACTTTGGGCAATATTTTTTATCGCCTTCTTATCTGGTTTTGCAGCATTACTTACTCCTTGCGTATTTCCGATGATTCCTTTAACGGTTAGCTTTTTTACCAAGCAAAGTAAGAATCGTGCAGCAGGTATTAAAAACGCAATTTTATATGGAGTTTTTATAATTGTTATATATGTTTTACTAGGATCTGTAATCGTCGGAATTTTTGGAGCAGATGCTTTAAATGCTCTTTCTACAAACGTATGGTTTAATGTAATTTTCTTTTTATTATTAGTGGTTTTTGCAGTTTCCTTTTTGGGAGCTTTTGAAATTACTCTACCTCAATCTTGGTCAAATAAAGTAGATAGTCAGGCAAATAGAGGCGGGATTGTCGGAATATTTTTTATGGCTCTGGCACTTGCAATCGTGTCTTTTTCTTGTACTGGACCTATCGTAGGAACCCTGCTTGTAGAATCTGCATCTAAAGGTGGTATTGCGCCGATTGTAGGAATGCTTGGATTCTCATTTGCTATTGCATTACCTTTTGCATTGTTTGCTATGTTTCCAGGTTGGATGAATTCTCTTCCAAAATCTGGAGGTTGGCTAAATACGGTAAAAGTATTTTTAGGATTTTTAGAATTAGCATTGGCATTTAAATTTTTGTCGAATGCAGATTTAGTTCTTCAATTGCATTGGTTGGAAAGAGAAATTTTCTTAGCAATCTGGATAGCAGTTTTTGGTACCTTGGCATTATATCTTTTCGGAAAAATAAAATTGCCACACGATGGTATGGAGAATCATATTTCAGTTGGAAGATTATCCTTAGGTTTATTAGTATTAGCATTTACAGTTTATTTAATCCCAGGTTTATGGGGAGCGCCTTTAAAATTAATTAGTGGTTTTCCACCACCATTAAACTATAGTGAAGCACCTTATGGGGTTGGATATACAAAGTTAAGTTCTGCAGCTGGTAGATCTGAAGATAGTACTCTACCAGAGGGTGCAGAATTAGGGCCTCATGATATCATTTCATTTAATGAATATGAAAAAGGTCTTGCATATGCTAAAAAAGTAAATAAGCCTGTACTTTTAGATTTTACTGGATATGCTTGTGTAAACTGTAGAAAAATGGAAGAACGTGTTTGGGCTAGTCCACATATCTTAGGGATATTGAATAAAGATATTGTACTTATCTCATTATATGTAGATGATAAACGAAGTCTGCCAAAAGAAGAACAATATACCAGTGAGACCACAGGGAAGCGTATAAAATCTATTGGTAATAAATGGAGCGATTTTCAAATTAGAAAATACAAAGCAAATGCACAACCATATTATGTGTTGATGGATTTAAATGAAAATAACCTGAATAGTCCAATAGGGTATACTCCAGATGTGGATGAATATAAGCAATGGCTTCAAGAAGGAATAGGGGCATTTAAAAAATAGTGTACATTAAAAAAGCGTCCAGATAAATACCTGGACGCTTTTAACAAACCTAACTTAGTTAATTGTAATATTTTAATTGACTATATTTTTTATCCCCACAAAAAACATAGATCATAAATAATTAACTATTTATCTTACAAAGATATGCAGTGACTTGTTATAAAACTATGGGTGTATACACGTATTTTTTAATAAAAAAAGAATATATTTAGCATTCTAATAAAGAATATTACTTGAAGAATATACTATCTATATTGTTTTTATTGCTAAGTATCGTAATTTATTCTCAAGAATTACCCCCAATAGAGAGTTTTTCCCCAAAAACCTATGATGCCGATAATCAAAATTGGGCAATATCACAATCTCAAGAAAAATTTATTTACGTAGCAAATAACAAAGGTCTTTTAGAATATAATGGAGCTAAGTGGAATTTATACGCTACTCCTAATCAGACGGTTACTAGAGCTATACATGTAGTTGAAGATAAAATTTACACTGGCTGTTATATGGAATTCGGATATTGGAAAAAAGATATTCTAGGGATACTCAATTATTATTCATTATCTGAAAAACTTACCAACCTTATTGAAGATGAAGAATTTTGGAAAATAATAAATGTCAAGCAATGGGTTTTATTTCAATCTTTAGATAGAATTTATATTTACGACACTACAAGTGATACCTTTCATGTTATTGAACCAGAATCAGCTATTACAAAAATGTATTTGGTGGATGAAGAGGTTTATTTTCAGTCTTTCAATAAAGGGCTGTTTAAGATTGAAAACGGATTAGCTGTTCAGCAAATTAATGATTCAAGAATTAACGATTCTAGGGTTGTCAACATGTTTAGACATGAGACCGGTTTATTAATTCTAACTGCCAGAAAAGGTTTTTTTTATTTTAATAATGATCAATTAAACAAATGGAACATTGATGCAGACCCAAAGTTGGAAGGAATGACAATTTATAGTGCACAAAAATTAAATGATGCATCTATAGTGTTGGGGACTATTTCGAATGGAATTGTTATGTTAGATTCTGCAGGCAAAATAATCTATCATATTAATCAGTCTAGTGGATTACAAAATAATACCGTTCTTTCAATTTTCCAGGATATTGATAAAAACATTTGGCTAGGATTAGACAATGGAATAAACTTTATTAATAGCTATTCACCATTCAAAATTTATTATGATTTTACAGGAAACTTAGGTACAATTTATAGCTCGATTATTTATAAAGAACATATCTATTTAGGGACTAATCAGGGTTTGTTTTATAAACCAATTAATGGGAATGACGTTTTTCGATTTGTAAAAGGTACAAATGGTCAGGTTTGGAGCTTGGATGAGATTAGGGGTGAATTATTTTGTGGACATGACAATGGAACATTTATTATTCGAAACAAGGAAGCTTTTCATATTGCAAGTATTCAAGGAACATGGGGTGTAAAACCCATTAAGGGAAAGGATGATTTGTTGCTGCAAGGCAATTATGATGGGCTTAACATATTAGAAAAGAAAGGGGATAGTTGGTACTTAAGAAATAAAATTAAAGGCTTCGATATTTCGTCTAGACACTTTGAATTATTTAATGACGAAACTGTTTTCATCAGTCATGAGTATAAAGGTGTTTTTAAAATTGAACTCGATAGCTCTTACTTGAAAGCAGTCAATATAGAAAAACTATTACCATTTGAAAAAGGTCTTAATTCGAGTTTAGAAAAATATAATGGCAACATATTTTACGCTAATAAGAATGGTATTTATAAATACGATTTAAAACAAAATAAGTTTAATAGAGATTCAATAGTATCGCAGTTGTATACTAAGGAGGATTATATCTCTGGGAATTTAAATTCTGATGATACAAATAAGCTTTGGAATTTTTCGAAATATAATTTATCCTATTTAGATACGGGTTCTTTAAGCGATAAACAAGAATTAATATCTATTGCATTGCCAGACAGACAAGTTAATAATATGAATGGATTTGAAAACATTTCCCACTTGTTTGATGGAGAGTATTTAATAGGAACATCAAATGGGTATATGATAATGGACTTATCTAAATTGAAACCTAATAATTATTCTATATCTATTAACACAGTGGAAGCTTATAATTTAGAACTTGATCTTGAAAAAGCAATTTTAAGTGAAAAAGGATATTTCAAGAATAAAACCAATAATATTCACTTTTCATATAGTATCCCAGAGTACTATAGATATTTTGAAAAAAGATATCAATATCAACTGGAAGGATATAATACTATATGGAGTGATTGGTCTACTGATTCTTCACATTTATTTGAAAACCTACCTTATGGGGATTATACTTTTAAAGTAAAAGGAAGAGTTGGTAATTATGTTACTATTAATGAGGCAAACTATAATTTTACTATTGAAAAACCTTGGTATTTATCCGACCTATTTATAATTATATTTGTTATTGCGGCTTTGTTTTTACTTTTGTCTATACATTTATTATATAGAGCTTATTATAAAAAACAAAGAGAAAAGCTGCTAAGACAAACACAAAGAGATATAGAGTTAAAGGAACTTGAAAATAAGCAACAATTAGCAAATTTTGAAAATAAAGCTTTGCTTCAGGATATAGAAAGCAAGAATAGGGAATTAGCAATATCTACAATGAGCTTGATAAAGAAGAATGAGTTTTTAGGAAATATTAAAGATGAACTTAAAAAAAATAATTCTGACAATAGTTTAAAAGCTATTATAAAAATTATTGACAAGAATATTAATAATACAAATGACTGGAAATTTTTTGAAGAAGCATTTAACAATGCAGATAAAGACTTTTTAAAGAAAGTTAAATCCAAGCATCCCTTACTCACTCCTAAAGATTTAAAATTATGTGCATTTTTAAGGCTTAATTTATCTTCAAAAGAAATAGCACCTTTGCTCAATATTTCGGTAAGAAGTGTTGAAGTAAAGAGATATCGTTTACGAAAAAAAATGGATTTACTGCATGATACTGGCCTAACAAACTACATACTTGAATTATAGGCATCGTAATAATTTAATTTCTTACCCATACAATACCACAACAATAGCTTATTATTTATAATTTGTATTAAAAGCAACAATTCTATTTAGCTTAAGAATAGTCTTGTTTCCAATAGATACAGTGCTATCTCTTTAAATAAATCGTTTTTTTTTGAAGTGTATGTTTTTTATTGCAGTTAAAATTGTAAGATTCACATTTTCTAGTATTATATTTAACGATACTGCTATCGTATCAACTAAAACAAGTTCAAATCAAGTTTTAAAAATAGTAAGATCAACTTTAAATTTCAAAATTATGAAAAACAACTTTTTGAGAATTTTTCTTTTCTTATTTACAGGTGTTCTGTTTTCGCAACAAAATTATGTGTCTGTTAAAAAAGACGCATCAGGAATGAAACTTCAAGTAAATGGAGAGGATTTTTTTATTAACGGAATGAACTGGGATTATATTCCTATTGGGACCAATACTGTTAATGCAAATTTTTGGAAAAATTCGGACGATATTATTAAAGAGGGTCTTGATACTGAAATGTCACTCTTAAAGAATATGGGTGTTAATGTAATTCGTCAATATACTGGAGTTCCTGCTAAATGGATCCAATATATATATGAGAATTATGGTATATATACGATGTTAAATGACCCTTTTGGAAGGTATGGATTAACATTAGATGGGGTTTGGACTCCTGTAACGCTTTATGATGATCCAAAAACACAAGAGCATTTATTATCGGAAATTGATAAGTTGGTTAATGAATACAAGAACACTCCTGGGCTGTTAATGTATCTTTTGGGAAATGAAAATAATTATGGCCTTTTTTGGCAAGGTGCAGAAACAGAAGATTTTCCTGATGATGAACAAGAAAAGGCATTTATAGGTGAAACTAGAGGAAGGCCAATGTATAGGCTTATGAATGAGGCAGCAAAAAGATTAAAAGCTGTCGATAGTTCCCATCCAGTAGCTATATGTAATGGGGATGTTTTATTCATTGATCTTGTAGCAGAAGAATGTAAAGACATCGATATCTATGGTACAAATACTTACAGAGGAGTTTCTTTCACAAATATGTTTGATGTAGTAAAAGAAAAATTAGATATGCCCCTTATGTTTACTGAATTTGGTGCGGATGCCTTTAATGAGATAGAGAAGAAGGAAGATCAAAAAGCACAGGCATATTATATGCTTGGTAATTGGGAAGAAATTTATAAGAATGCTGCCGGTTTAAATAAGGCTGAAAATTCAATTGGTGGTTTTACCTTTCAATTTAGTGATGGCTGGTGGAAATATAAGTTCGATGACAGAAAAAATGCAGACATTCATGACAGTAACGCATCATGGTCAAACGGAGGTTATCCTCATGATTTAGAAGCCTATGAGGTGAATAATATGAATGAAGAATGGTTTGGTATTTGTGCAAAGGGACCAACTAGTGAAAGAGGACTTTATGATCTTTATCCGAGAGCAGCTTATTATGCCTTAAAAGAAGCTCATAAATTAAATCCCTATGATGAAGGAGTGACTAGTGATTTTGTAGATAATTATTTTAATAATATCCAAATAATGGATGCGGTGTTAAGAGCTAGAGGAGATAAAGCAGCTCTTGGTGCTCAGAGTACTCAAAAATTGAAACTCAGTAATTTAAGAGCGGAGTTTACAACATTCAATACAGGGGGGTCTTTATTAACGACTCCAGATACACCGGATACTGATAGTGAAACCTATCCAGATCAACTAGGTTTTGATCATATGGAGTCTTTTTATATTGGTGTGGAAGCCAATCCAACATCCAATATGAGAGCTAATGTTAATGTAAACATTGTTGCTAATGTAGCTACTAACCCTATCGATGAAATATTTTATGAAAATAGGGCTCGTACCCGTTCTGTATCTACAGTAGATGGAAATGTGGAATTGTCTGATATAAATAGAGTTCAAGTATACCAGGCAGAATATGAATGGAATGCTAAAGATTTTGACTTGAGAGGTTTTTATAGAACTGGACATTATCATTGGGGTTATGAGGGTGACTTTTTTGGTTTATACCGAGAAGCGAATTATGGTCCTAATTTAGATATTTATAACGGTGAAATAAGTGGATTTGAAATCGATGGGAAAAGGGCTATAAATGGATTAAAAGTTGCCTTTGGACCACAACTATGGTGGGGAGCTAACCCGGCCATACTCTTAAAGTATCAACGTACAGTCGGAAAATTTGATTTGGCAGCAATCTATCATAACGATATTGATGATGCTAATACTGCGGTATCATCTATTGCTGTTCCGCTTCCACAAACTCGAACACTTACAGTTTATGGGAAAACAAAAATCGGAGAAGTTGGTGTTGAATTTGGTGGAATATGGGGTGGTCAGCCTTTAAATGGAAGAACATTTCAAATTGCTGAAGGAGAATCGGGTAATTATACGGTATATGAAGACGAGATCACAGGAAAAGATAATTGGGGAGCAAAAGCAAAAATCACTTATTCTAAAGGTTCATTAAATTGGTATGGTCAAGCTGCTTATATGGGTTTAGTCGCTAATGGAGGTCCAGACGCAACTCAAACTTACACAGGCTGGAAACTAAAAGATTCAGGAAGTGGAAATCAAGCAAACTTCCTTACTGGATTTACATATGCTTTTGGAGATTTACAAATAGCTCCTAATTTTTTATGGCAGAAACCTTTGGTAGATCCTATGCCAGGAGATGTTGGTGCGCCTGGAAGATTAAGAAATGTTATTGACGACCCATTTGCGGTAAGAGCTAATAGAGAAACAGTGGGGGGAGAGATATTGCTTACTTATGACCAAACACCAGGAACCTGGTTTTATGAATGGGATAATGATAGGGCAGAGGATGCAAAATTTGCAATGAATGCTGGATTTGTATATCGTCATCTACCAACATCTCTAGATGCAGCAATTGGTATTTTACCAGATGGTCGAACAACATTTGCGTTTCCTGGAGCTCCAGTTTCACAAGATTTATGGGAGCTTCATACAAGAATTGTTTCAAAATTAAGTCCAGATATTGGAATTATTGCCAATATGTATGTTGGTACCGAGCAAGCTAATGGAAGCCTTGGTCCTAATAGTGCTGTGGAAGATAGATTAATAGAGCGCTACGGTGGTGATATTAGGGTTATTTATAAAAAATTAAAACTTGTTCATTCCTTTAAAGTTAATGATTGGGGACCTTATGATTATCATCGTGATTTTAACCTTACCTATCCTATACAATTAATGTTGGATTTATCGACAACACTTGGTAAACCAGATTGGTATATTTTACCTAACACACAAATTGGAATACGTGGTACTTGGAGGTCGCTTGATCAATACTCCAATAGATACTCTCCAAATGAATCGCTACCATTTACAGGGCAACCAATTATAAGCCCTGTTGGATTTCCAAATGGAGACGAATGGGAAGTTAGAACATATATTCATATTAACGTAGGAAAATAAAAAATTAAGAAAATGAAAACAAGAAAATTTAGTTATTATAAAACTGTATTGCTTATAGCAATCGCTATGACGACATTTCTGAGTTGTGAAAGAGAGTTATCTGACGATGCAACTTTAGCAGGTTTTTCTACAAATGGTGAGATTTATGTAGATGGCTTTACGGCAGGATTAAATTATTATCCTTTTGCAGGTTCTTATTTAGAAGCTTTTAGTGTAGATACAGATACAAAATATGCCGGCACCACATCCATGCGCTTTGATATTCCTAATGTTGGAGATCCAAATGGAGCTTATTCTGGTGCTACTTTTCCAGTAGATTCCCCACGAGATTTGTCAGGTTACGATGCCTTGACATTTTGGGCGAAAGGTACAGAGGGAAGAACCATTAATGAAATAGGTTTTGGAATAGATTTTATAGAAGACAAATATAAAAATCAGCTTCAAGAACCTTTGCAAATAACAACAAATTGGAGAAAATATACAATACCAATTCCAGATGCGGCTAAACTAACAGCGGAATCTGGTATGTTTTGGTATGCTGAAGGCCCCAATCCAGAAGATGGTTCAGGATGGAGTTTTTGGATAGATGAATTACAATTTGAAAAATTGGGTACTGTAGCACAATCTAGACCAGCGCTTTATGAGGGTGAAGATTTAGTAGTACAGTCATTTATAGGTGCTGGAGGAGATTTAGGAGGTTTCGTTAGTCAAACATTTAATTTGGGGACTGGCGAAGATGTAACGGTTAAACCAGCGCCAAGTTATTTTAAATGGACATCTTCAAACCCAGGCGTTGTAAGTATAGATGAAAATACAGGAGCTTTTAGTGCTCTTAGTGTTGGGCAAGCAGTTTTAACAGCATCTATAGCTGGCGTTGAAGCAGAAGGATCTCTCACCATTGAAGTATTGGGGGAATATGTGCCTGCACCAGTCCCTACTAGAGACCCTAGTACAGTCATCTCTGTTTTTAGTGATACTTATACCAATGTTCCAGTTGATTACTATAATGGATATTTTAATGGGGATGGTCAAACAACACAAGGTCAAAATGATATTTTTATTAATGGGGATAATGTTATTTATTATACAGACTTAAATTTTGTGGGTATTGGGACATTTTTAGATGTTGCACCCATTAATGCTTCTGGTATGACGCATCTTCATGTAGATATTAATGTGCAAGAAGTTATAGATGCCGGAGATCAATTAACACTTCAATTGTTAAATGGAGTACAGACTTCTAATGAAACTTCTGGTTCTATCGTTTTAAGTGATTCACAATTGTTATCTAATGAATGGGCTAGTTTTGATATTCCTCTATCCAGTTTTACGGGTTTAAATGCTCGAGATGCTATCGGACTCTTATTCTTTATTTCTAATAACAGCTCTAATATCCCTACAATTTCGGATATTTTTGTAGATAATATCTATTATTATGCTGAGCCTACATCCCCAACAGATGCGCCAGAAGCACCAACGGAAGATGAAACTGCTAATAATGTAATTTCTGTATATAGTGATGCTTATACAGACATAGGAAATGATGGACTAAATAACTTTAATAGTGGTTCTATTTTATCCGTCGAAACAATTGCATCCAATGATGTTTTAAAATACACAAATTTAGACTTTACGGGCCTTGAATTTCTTGGGGCAAATATTATAGATGCTTCGGAATCAACAACCTTACACTTAGATCTATGGTCTCCAGATGCTAATGAGTTTAAAATAAAGCTTGTAGACTTTGGTCCTGATGGTGTATTTGGAGGAGGAGATGATAGCGAGCATGAAATAAATTTTGGTCCAAGCGAAATAGGAGAATGGATTGTTTTCGATATTCCATTATCCGATTTTGTAGGTCTTAATAGTACAGAGAACTTAGCTCAAATAATATTGGTTAATGCTCCAACGGGGACACTTTTTGTAGATAATTTATACTTCTATAATTAAAAGATTGATATAAAAAATTAAACAAAACATGAAAGTGATGAAAAAAAATATCATAAATATAATTACTAAAGGGCTTGGATTAATAACACTTTGTTTTGTTGTTATTAGTTGTTCTAGTGATGAAACACAAACCGTAACAACATTAGATCAGCTTGTAATGCAAGATGAATTTGATATAGATGGTGCTTTAAATAGCGAACTATGGACTTATAATATAGGTACGGGAAATGATGGTTGGGGTAATAATGAATTACAGTATTATACCGATCGTCCAGAAAATATTGTTGCAGAAAATGGCACGTTAAAAATCACTGCTAGGCAAGAATCCTTTGAAGGATCCTCTTATACTTCTGCTAGAATATTAACACAGGGTAAGTTTGAGCAAAAATATGGACGTTTCGAAGCACGAATGCAATTGCCTTGGGGACAAGGAATGTGGCCAGCATTTTGGTTACTCGGATCAAATATTGATGACGTAAGTTGGCCTAATTGTGGTGAAATTGACATCATGGAAAATCGGGGGTCTGAACCAACACTTATCTCAAGTGCCCTTCACGGCCCTGGTTATTCTGGAGGAAACCCCATTTTCAAAGCCTATGAATTGGTGGATAGTCGTTTTGATAATGAGTTTCACATCTTTGGTATAGAATGGGCTCCAGGTTACATTAATTTTTATGTTGACGACGTACTATATAACCAAATAACACCAAGCGATGCTTCGGGTGATTGGGTATTTGACCAACCATTTTTCATAATTATTAATTTGGCAGTAGGAGGTAATTTTGGTGGGCCACCAAATGAAAATACTGTTTTTCCACAATCCTTGTTGGTGGATTATATAAGGGTTTATGAATAAAGTACAAGAAGTAATCTAAAGAACAGTAGTTTTTTAGTTAATGGTCGAGTCTTTTACTCGACCTTTTTTTAACAATATATAGATATCGACCCAAAGTCAGACTATAAAAAATAAAGACTCAATCTTTTAAAAGAGAAAAGATGTTTAGACTATAATTAAAATAGTTTTGAGTACAAAGGAAAAATAATGAATAACAATCCAATATATATAGGTAATAAGCTGTCTTCATTAAATGAAAACGAAATTAATGGTGAGTTAATTGATTTCGAGAAGGAAGTATATTATAAAATTTCAAATAGTAATGCGATGAGACCATTTTTTATGAGTCTCGTAAGTAATTCTAATCATTGGATGTTTATTTCTAGTAATGGGGGATTGTCTGCAGGAAGAAAAGATGCTGACAACGCATTATTCCCGTACTATACGGATGATAAAATAACAGAATCTACCGAAACTACTGGAAGCAAAACAATACTTCAAGTACATTTAAATGACAAAACATTTTTATGGGAACCGTTTTCGAATAACTATAGAGGCGTTTATACTATAAAAAGAAATCTTTACAAAAATAAATACGGCAACAAAGTTATTTTTGAGGAAATTAATGAAGATTTAGGCCTAATCTATAGATATCATTGGAACTCTAGTAATCTATATGGTTTTGTAAAAAAATCGACATTGCTTAATAATTCTAATTCTAATATTTCTGTAACAGTATTAGATGGTTTGCAAAATATAGTTCCATATGGGGTGGGATCAGACCTGCAAAATGGCTATAGTAATTTGGTTGATGCCTATAAAAAAAGCGAATTGCAAGCAGATTCTGGAATAGGGATATTTGCATTAAGTGCCATAATTGTTGACAAAGCTGAACCTAGCGAAGCATTAAAGTCAAGTATAGTTTGGTCAATGGGTTTAAATAATCCTAAATATCTTGTTTCGTCTTTACAACTTGAAAATTTTAGAGTTGGTAAACCAATATTTCAAGAGACGGATATTAAAGCTGAAAAAGGCGCTTATTTTATTTGTTCAGACTTAGAATTAGAAGCTCTAGAAAAACAAGACTGGATGTTTGTTGCGAATGTAAATCAAAGTATTAGTGACCTTGTAAATATTTCAGAAAAAATTAAAAAAACACCGAATTTAATGAGCCTGGTTCAAGAGGATATTGAAATGGGTACAAAACATTTATTGGAACTAGCTGGAGCAGCAGATGCAATGCAGATTAGTGGGAACAAATTGCGAAATATGCGTCATTTTTCTAATACACTTTTCAATATTATGCGAGGAGGTATTTTTGATGACAATTATAAAATTGAAAAGAGCGATTTCGTAAAATACATAGCGAATGCTAATAAAAAGGTGTTCAAGAAAAAGGGAAACATTTTAGCTCAATTGCCAGAGGCTTTTGATTTAAATGTTATTAAAAAATTTGCAGAATCTGATGAAGACAAAAACTTCAAACGCTTATGCTTTGAATATTTACCTTTAAAATTTAGTAGAAGACATGGAGATCCAAGTCGTCCATGGAATAAGTTTTCCATAAATACTAGAAACGAAATTGATGGCTCAAAAATATTAGATTACGAAGGAAATTGGCGGGATATATTTCAGAATTGGGAGGCACTTGCCCATTCGTATCCAGAGTTTATCGAAAGTATGATTCATAAGTTTCTTAATGCAACGACTTTTGATGGTTATAATCCATACCGTGTTACAAAAGGGGGCTTTGATTGGGAAACCATTGAGCCAGATGACCCTTGGTCTTACATTGGGTATTGGGGAGACCATCAAATAATTTATTTGCTTAAGTTTTTAGAGATTATCGAAAGTCATTACCCTAATAAATTGGCAAGCTATTTTAATCAAGAAGTATTTGTATATGCCAATGTGCCTTATAAAATAAAACCATATAAAGACTTATTGGCTAACCCAAAAGACACTATTGATTTTGACACAGAATTGGATTCTAAAATTCTTCAAAAAAGAAAGGAACTTGGTGTAGATGGAGCTTTATTGAGAGATGAGAATTTTTTCATTTATAAAGTAAATCTCATTGAAAAATTATTAGCCACAGTTTTAGCCAAATTATCCAACTTTATTCCAGAAGGAGGTATATGGCTTAATACCCAAAGGCCAGAATGGAACGATGCCAACAATGCACTTGTAGGTAATGGTGTTTCCATGGTAACCTTATATTATTTGCGACGGTTTTTAAGTTTCTTTGAAAAAATCGCGGAGAATATGACTGATGAAACTTCTGAGATTTCTGTAGAGCTATCTATATTCTTTGAAAAGGTTTTAAGAACATTTAAGGATAACAAAGAAATACTAAACGGCAAAGTCTCTGATAAAGACAGAAAATCTGTTTTAGATGCATTAGGGCAAGCGGGGAGTGATTATAGAATTAAGATCTATGAAGATGGATTTACAAGTGATAAAGGAACTATTTCCAAAAAGGATTTAGTAACGTTTTTACAAATATCAAAAGCCTATTTAGAACATTCTATACGTGCTAATCAACGGGAGGATAAACTATATCATGCTTATAACCTTATGACGGTTACCAATGATTCGGAAATTTCAATTTCCTATTTATCAGAAATGTTAGAAGGCCAAGTAGCTGTATTAAGTTCGGGATATATTTCAGGAGAAAAATCCTTAGAAGTTTTAAATGCTTTAAAAAACAGTGCATTGTTCAGACCAGATCAATATAGTTATTTATTATATCCAGATAAGCAATTATCGCGTTTTGTCGATAAAAACAATGTGCCAAATGCTGCAATTGAAAACTCCGAATTGCTAAAGCAATTATTATGCGATGACAATAAGCAAATTATAGAAAAAGATATAACAGGACATTATCATTATAATGGAAACTTCAATAATGCCGATTCATTAAAAGAGGCTTTAAATAGTTTACCGGAACAATATCAAAGTCTTGTAATTAAAGATAGAAAAGCACTATTAAACACTTTTGAAGAATTATTTAATCATAAGGCATTCACTGGCCGTTCTGGGACATTTTTTGGCTATGAAGGACTTGGGTCTATTTATTGGCACATGGTTTCAAAACTATTATTAACAGTTCAAGAAACTTGTTTGTTAGCCTCTAAGAATAGTGAAAACGAAGTCGTAATAGGTGGCTTACTTGATCATTATTATCAAATTAATGAAGGCATTGGCGTTCATAAATCGCCTAAACTTTATGGCGCTTTTCCAACCGATCCATATTCGCATACACCAGCAGGTAAAGGAGCTCAGCAGCCTGGAATGACAGGGCAAGTTAAAGAAGATGTTCTTTGTCGATTTGGAGAATTAGGTGTATTTGTAGAAAACGGTCACTTATTGTTTTATCCGAGATTATTAAGAAGACAAGAATTTTTAGACGCGCCAAGAGAATTTATTTATACAGATATTAATAAAGAATCGAAATCGCTTCCATTGGAAAAAAACACAATATGCTTTACCTATTGTCAAATCCCAATTGTTTATAAGCTTGGTGTTTCTAAAGGTATTCAAGTTATTTATAATGATGAAGCAATCAAAAATTTTGATGATTTGCAACTGAACTTAGAAGTAAGTAAAAAAGTATTTAAAAGAACAGGTGATATTAATAGAATAATAGTGTCACTAGATAAATAAATAAAAAATAATACATGAAAACAATTCAAATACAGGCTTTTGTTCTATGTATAGGGATATTTACGTTTTCATGTGTGGATTCAACCAACAAAATGAATAATACTAGTCTTGTGAAAGAAAAAAAGAACCTAATGGCTAAGGACATTTTGGGTAATCCAAAGTATTTGGCAATTTCCTATGGAGGCTATCGTAAAATATCTAGGGATAGTCAACCAAGCCTCCAAGAGCTTAAAAATGACATGAAAATGTTATCGGCTATGGGTATAAAAATATTAAGAACCTATAATGTACAATTAGATCAAGCAGCAAATTTGTTGCAAGCAATAAAAGAATTGAAATCTGAAGATCCGAGTTTTGAGATGTACGTGATGCTCGGTGCTTGGATAGATTGTTTACATGCATGGACAAATCAAGCTCCAAATCATGATGTTGAGAGCCCAAATAACCAAGCAGAGATTGAACGAGCTGTCAAACTAGCGAATAAATACCCAGACATTGTAAAAATCATTGCAGTTGGCAATGAAGCTATGGTACAATGGGCGACGAGTTATTATGTACAGCCAAAGGTCATTTTAAAATGGGTCAACCATTTGCAAGAATTAAAGAAAGAGGGGAAACTTTCAAAAGATCTGTGGATAACAAGTTCAGATGATTTTGCATCTTGGGGTGGTGGAGACCCTGCTTATCGAAATCAGGATTTAGAAGATTTAATACATGCCGTTGATTATATTTCGATGCATAGCTATCCATTTCATAATACACATTATAATCCAGAATTTTGGGGAGTACCAAGCGATGAAGATCAATTAACAAGTATAAAAAAAATTGAAACGGCATTGCATCGTGCTGTTCAATTTTCAAGAAAACAGTACGATAGTGTTTCCAACTATGCAAAAAGTTTAGGAGTAGACAAGCCTATTCATATTGGTGAAACAGGATGGGCAAGTATTTCTAACGGTCATTATGGGCCAAATGGATCTAAAGCAGCAGATGAGTATAAGCAAGCTTTGTATTACAAACTTATTCGAGAATGGACAAATTCAGAAAACTTGTCTTGTTTTTATTTTGAAGCCTTTAATGAAAAATGGAAAGATGCTCATAATACAAAAGGATCCGAAAACCACTTTGGACTTTTTACAATTGATGGTAAAGCAAAATACTCGATTTGGAATTTAGTAGATAAAGGTGTTTTTGATGGATTGACTAGAAATGGAAATGAAATAACAAAAACGTATGAAGGAGATGTTAAAGCATTAATGATAGATGTTTATGTGCCACCAACAAAAAACGAAGTAATAGCGCATTGATAATAATAGCGCTTAAATTAAATAATATGAAAGCTGTAAATCGTGTAATCTGTTTTCTTTTATTAGTAATTATGGTAAGTTGTAGTAAAAATCAAGAACCATTAAAAGTTGAGGTTTACGAAACTTCTGCTAGTGGAAATAAGTTGGCTAAAATCACCAATTTTTCGCCATTAGATTCTAAAAGTTTGATAAAGATTCTTCCAAATAAAGAATACCAAACCATTACAGGAATTGGAGGCTCATTTACGGAATCTTCAGCTTCATTGCTTCAACAATTGAGTAAAGAAAATCGAGATAAAGTATTAAAGGCATATTTCAGTAAAGAAGGTGCAAATTATTCTCTCACTAGAACACATATAAGTTCCTGTGATTTTTCATTGAAAAATTATACCTATGCTCCACTTGAAGGAGATGTTGAATTGAATAGTTTTTCAATTGATGAAGATCGAGATGATTTAATTCCTATGATTAAAGACGCTCAGTCCATATCTGAAGATGGTTTTAAAATTATTGCTTCCCCATGGACAGCACCGCCTTGGATGAAAGATAATAAAGCATTTGTGGGTGGAAAATTATTGCCAGAATTTTACGATTCATTTGCATTGTTTTTTACTAAATATTTGGACGCTTATAAAGCTGAAGGGATTGATATATGGGGCTTAACTCCTGTTAATGAACCTCACGGAAATGGTAATAACTGGGAAAGTATGCACTTTTCTCCAGAGGAAGAAACAGATTTTGTTCAAAACCATTTAGGCCCAAAACTAGAAACTGAAGGGAAAAGTCATGTTAAGATTCTGGGTTACGATCAAAATAGAGCAGGTATAAAAGAATGGGTAGATGTTATGTATAAGGATGAGGCTTCTTCTAAATATTTTGATGGAACAGCGATTCATTGGTATGAAAGCACCTATGAAGTCTTTCCAGAAGCCTTACAATATGCTCATCAGAAAGCTCCTGATAAATATTTAATTGAAACAGAAGGTTGTGTGGATTCCGAAATACCAAAATGGCAAGACGATGCTTGGTATTGGAAAAAAGAAGCAACTGATTGGGGTTGGGATTGGGCAGCTGAAGATCAAAAGTATTTGCATCCAAAATATGCGCCTGTCAACCGCTATGCTAGAGATATTATTGGCTGCTTAAATAATTGGGTAGATGGTTGGGTTGACTGGAATATGGTTTTAGATCGACAAGGTGGTCCAAATTGGTTTGAAAATTGGTGTGTTGCACCTGTAATAGTAGACCCTGATAATGATGAGGTTTATTTTACGCCTATTTATTATATAATGGCTCATTTCAGTAAATATATGAGACCTGGAGCAATTGTTATTGGTGTTGAAAATTCAGATAAAGATTTGATGGTAACCGCTGCTAAGAACCCAGATGGTTCAATGGTAGTAATTCTGTTCAATGAAGGAAATGATACTAAAAACTTCAAATTGAATTTAGATAAAAAAAATATAGATATAAAGATAAGCGCACAAGCGATACAAACTATTATGATTCCTAAATCATAAAATTAATTAACTAAACTAAATATAATGTCACACTATAAAACATTAGCAAAAGACAAAGTCCCATTTTTACAAAAATCCGCTTTTGGTTCAGGACATTTAGTACTTAACCTATTACCAGGAGCTTTAGGGGTTTTTATGTTTTTTTTGGTAACTGCATTTGGAATGGATCCATGGTTAGCAGGTTTATTAGGTGGTTTACCTAGAATATTTGATGCTATCACCGACCCAATAATGGGTTTTATTTCTGATAATACAAAATCAAAATGGGGAAGACGTAGACCCTATATTTTTATTGGAGCAATTTTAAGCGGTATTCTGTTTGCGCTATTATTCCAAATGAGTGAAGACAATTCGGTTATGTTTAATTTTTGGTATTTTCTCCTTATGTCTTTATTGTTTCTTATTGGCAATACCATGTATGCTACTCCACTTGTAGGTTTAGGATATGAAATGACTTCCGATTATAATGAACGTACACGTTTAATGGCATTTGCAAATACTATTGGTCAATTTGCTTGGATGTTAGTGCCATGGTTTTGGGTGATTATTGCGGACCCAACGGTGTTTGCATTAAGTGATGAAGCACTAAGAGCTATAGGGGAAATGGGACTTAAGGGAGATGAATTACAAAAAATAACAGACGAAAAATTACAAGCAAATGGTGTTCGTAAATTATCATTAACGGTTGGTTTAGTATGTGGGGTTCTTGGGATATTACCAGCTTTATTCTGCAAAGGGATTGATGCTGGAAAAATGGAAAAAAGAAAAAGAATAAGCATTGGTACACTTGGATCTAGCTTTAAAGATTTATTTCAAGGCGTCAAAGAAGTATCTAAAAATAAACCTTTTATGAAGTTATGTGGAGCTACATTCTTGGTATTTAACGGATTCCAAATGGTAGCTTCATTTAGTTTTTTCATCATTGTTTTTTATATCTATAATGGTAACTATGGGGACTCTGGCACTTGGCCAGCTTGGTTCGCTTCGCTTACGGCAGTAGTGACCGCTTTTATGGTTATTCCAATCATTTCTAGTATGGCTAGTAAATGGGGAAAACGAAAAGCATTTATAATTTCTACGGTAATTTCAATTTTTGGATATATTTTAAAATGGTGGGGTTTTGATAATTCATTAAATGCGCAATTCAATGGATCAGGATTTGGTAAAGGATTAAACAGTTTTGTGGCTTCAATATTTGATACAATCAATCCTTTTCTTGATAGCGTTGGTATGTCTTGGTTTAGTATGGATATAAGTCAAGGTGGTCCTTGGTTAATGTTTTTACCTATTCCATTTATGGCTTTTGGTTTAGGAGGGTTATTTACTTTAATGATGAGTATGACTGCAGATGTTTGTGATTTAGATGAACTAGAAAATGGAATGCCAAGAAAAGAAGGAACTTTTGGAGCAATTTATTGGTGGATGGTGAAGTTGGGTCAGGCAATTGCTTTAGTACTTGGTGGTGCAATTTTAACCTTAGTTGGTTTCGACGAAGGAGCTGTCAATCAATCAGCTGAGACCATGACAAATCTACGTATCGCTGATATTGTTATACCGGCTGTTACAGCTGCTTTTGCTATTTGGATCATGTGGAAATATAACTTAAATGAGGATAGAGCTAGAGAAATAAAGACTGTATTAGTAAAACGAAGAGGAGAATTATAAAATAAATAACAATAAAATGTCATATAGAGGAGATCATAATTATTTACTTAAAAACACAAAATTTACAGATCATTTAGGAGTTGAATTTAATGAGTATTCAAATGATGACTTAGTTAAACTGTGGAAAGAAACTTTAGAGAACGGCATGCATGGCTTGTGTTTTAGTATGTACGAAGATGGTCAAGAACCTGGAGACATTATTACAGAAGCACAAGTTGAAAGACGCGTTAAAATTATAGAACCTTACACGAAATGGGTACGCTCATTTTCTTGTATTGAGGGCAACGAACATATTCCTCCAATTGCACATAAACACGGATTGAAAACCCTAGTAGGAGCTTGGTTAGGTGATGACAAAGAAGATAATGAAAAAGAGATAGAGGGTTTAATACGTCTAGGTAAGCAAGGATTTATTGATATTGCAGCCGTTGGTAATGAAGTGCTATATAGGAATGATTTATCATTAGATGAATTATTAGGTTATATAAAACGTGTAAAAGATGCATTGCCAGACATCCCTGTTGGTTACGTTGATGCCTATTATGAGTTTTCAAAACATCCAGAACTTGTGGATATTAGCGATGTTATTTTAAGTAATTGTTATCCATTCTGGGAAGGTTGTAGTATCGAAGATTCTTTAAATCATATGCAACAAATGTTTGGTCAGGCAACGCAGGCAAGTAAAGGTAAAAAAGTAATTATTACAGAAACAGGTTGGCCTAGCCAAGGGGAGAATTTAAAAGGTGCTTTTCCTTCTGCTGAAAGTGCTTTAAAATATTTTATCAATTCGCAAGTGTGGTCTGCAAAAGCTAATATTGATATGTTTTATTTCTCTTCTTTTGATGAGTCCTGGAAAGTAGGTGATGAAGGTGATGTTGGTGCCTATTGGGGGCTTTGGGATAAGGCTGAAAAGTTGAAGTTTTAGTTTAATATTATAGTTGAATAAGCTGCTTTTTTTTAAAGTTAGGTTATAGTTTATTAGTATTGAAACGTTTAAAAGCCAAATCAAAAATATCTTTTTGCTAAATAAATTGAATTAAGAATAGATATCACTCTACATTACCTATACAAATCTAGTTTTTAAAGAATTTGAGCACCATTATTACAATAAGAAATACTCTTCAACCTTATTCTATATCAGCCTTTAAGTGTTTTTCGTATTATATTTTTTTATTGTATGTTTTTTGTAGCGGTGAAAAATAAGGATATCACATTCTATTGACCTTATATTTGAAAATACCGTAAAAATATTTTACAAACATTAAACAATTCGCAACTATTTAACATTTCATTGTTATGTTGGAAATACTGCAAATCATAAACTATAAAAAATTAATCTCAATAATTATGAAAACAAAATTATTTTTAATTGCATTATTATGTTCTGTTCTTGGCTTTGCACAGAATGCACCGATTACTTTTGAACCAGGGGAGCTTGGAAATACATGGACATGGACTGTGTTCGAAAATGACGACGATCCCGCATTAGAGATTGTTGCTAATCCAGATGCATCTGGAATCAATACATCTGCGACCGTTGCGAAATTTACAGCGCGTGATGCAGGAAATCCTTGGGCAGGAGTAGAATCTATGCACGGAAGTGATATTGGAACCTTTGACTTATCGACAGGAAATGCCTTAGTTAACATTATGGTTTGGAAAACTAAGATAAGTGATATAGGAATAAAATTTGCAACACCACCTGGTGGAGCTCAACCAGAACTTAAAGTGGCTAATACATTAATAAATCAATGGGAGCTAATTACCATTGACTTTACTGATTATATAGGACTTGGAGAAACAACAGGCTTAGATCAAATAATTATCTTTCCAGATTTTATAGATCGTACAGCAGACGATATTATATATTTTGACAACATTTCTTTTGGACCAGCAACTACTAGTGATTTAGTTGAGTTACCAGTAGACTTTGAAAGTACGACAGCGGATTATGGTGTACTTGGTTTTGAAGGAGCAGATTCAGCCCTAGAGCCGAATCCAGATATGTCAGGAGAGAATACAAGTGCTACTGTAGTGAGAACTACAAAAACAGATGGTGCACAATTTTATGCAGGAACAGCAATGGGCTTGGATACTCCAATAGATT